>Ga0310834_100116_pt1 | contig 147326 bp, 148 predicted proteins | sample SM_ome_2_FD_201314 | JGI IMG/M metagenome (GOLD analysis project Ga0310834, IMG submission 201314) | Sorghum-adapted microbial communities enriched on stacked mutant (SM) sorghum from Joint BioEnergy Institute, Emeryville, California... ... | reverse complement strand
ATCGGGGCTGCACCAAACCCGGCTGCAGCCGGCCGTTCTATCAGACCCAGGCTCACCACGCGGTCAAGGACTTCGCCGCCGGCGGCAAGACCGACATCGACGAGCTGGCCCTGGCCTGCCAGCCCCACAACAACCTGATCGAGCAGACCGACTGGCGGACCACCCGCACCAACGGTCGCACCCAATGGATTCCGCCCCAGCCCCTGGACACCGGCCAGCCCAGGATCAACAACTACCACCACCCCCAGCGCTACCTCACCGAAAGACACGGCGGAAACGACGACGACGGCGGGTAAACGGGGCCGCAACGGCCCACCGCCGCCCGCGGCTCGTTGTGGTGACCTGAGATGTTGTTGTCAGGCGGTGAGGCGGATGGTGGGTGGTTTTCCTCCGAGGGCGGTGTGGCCTCGTCGAGTGTTGTGGTGGTGCAGGTATCGGTCCTGGCCGCGTTGGCGTTGGGTGTCCCGGGCCGGGTGTAGGCCCATTCGGCCAGCAGGGTGCGGTTGAAGCGTTCGGCTTTGCCAAGCGCCCGCGCCGTCACCGACCTCCCGGGTCATAACAACCAGCCGGTGGTCACGGGCGCATCGCGGCGGGCAGGTCGTCGACCCACTGATGCCCCCAGTAGCTGTCGGCGGTGATCTCCTCGGCGGTGTAGTGCTCGTCGTCGATGAGCAGGCCACCGGTACCGAACTCGATGTCCCAGTCACCGGGGGCGCGGACGTAGAACGACACCATCTTGTCGTTGGTGTGCCGGCCCAGCGTCGACGACAGCTGGTAGCCGTCCCGGGTGACGCGGTCCAGCGCCTGGCCCACCGCGTCGAGGGTGTCGACCTCGACCATCAGGTGGATCAGGCCCGGGTCCTTCAGGGTGGCCGCGGGGCACAGCGCCAGGCTGTGGTGGCGCGGGTTGACGCCCAGGAAGCGCACCCGGATCGGGCCGAACTCCGGCGGGGCGGGCACCCGGAACGCGCCGCGCGGCCGAAAGCCCAGCACCTCGGTGTAGAACCGGGACAGCCCCTCGACGTCGACCGCGGGCAGCACCACGTGTCCCAGGCCGAGATCGCCGGTGACGAACCGGGCCCCGTACGGGGTGACCACCGGGCTGTGGTCGAGCACCGGGCCGCAGAACACCTCAACCGTAGTGCCGGCCGGGTCCTGGAACGTGATCACCCGCTCGACACGGCGGGCGTCGGCCTCGGCGAGCGAGAGTTCCTTGACCGCGACGCCCGCGGACTCCAGCGCGCGTTTCACCGCGTCGAGTGCGAGGTGGTCTCGGACCTCCCAGCCCACCGACACGATCCGGTCGGCGTCGCCGGGCGTCACGATGATGCGCGCCGTGCGCTCGTCCATCCGAAGATAGAGCGCGTCCGGGTCCGGGCCGCTGCCGCGGGCGAAACCCAGTACGTCGAAGGCGAAGTGGCGCCAGCGGTCCATGTCGCCGGCCTGCACGGTCACATAGCCGAGGCTGTGGATCAGCGAACTGCTCGTCATCGCTTCGTCCTGCTCAGATCATCGCCCGCAGCGGGCCCTGGGGATCGACACCCAGCGAGCTCAGCGCCGAGGCGTGGTAGACGGTGCCGGGGTTGTGGATGGCGTGCACCTGGCCGACGTGCACATCGCGCCAGTACCGCTGCAGCGGCTTGTCCATCCGCATCCCGTTGCCGCCGCAGCGGGCGATGATCTCGTCGACGGCCGACACCGCCCGCCACACTGCACGCACCTGGGTGCGCCGCCCGGCCGCCCGCACCTCGAACGGGACCTCCTGGCCGGCGGCGACCATGTCGTAGATGCGGTCGACGTTGGCCAGCAGCTCCTGGCGGGCGGCGTTGATGTCGGCGGCGGCCTCGCCGATCGCGTACATCACGTACGGGTCGTCCTTGACCGCGACCCCGCTGGCGTTCACCCGGTCCCGCTGGTAGTCCAGGGCCGCGGCGAGCGCGCCCTCGGCGATGCCGATGGTGGCCGCCGAGATGCCCAGCGGGAACATCGTCGACCACGGCATCAGGTACAGCGGGTCGGTCATGCCGGCCTCACGCTGCGCGGTGCCGTCCATCACCTTCAGGCCGTCCATGGTCCGGTAGCTCGGCACGAACGCGTCGCGCACGATCACGTCCTTGGAGCCGGTGCCGCGCAGCCCGACGACATCCCAGGAGTCCTCGACGATCTCGTAGTCCTTGCGCGGCAGGATCATGTGCAGGATCTGCGGCGGCGTCACCGGTTTGCCCTCCGCGTCGCCGACCAGCGCGCCGAGGATGATCCAGTCGCAGTGGTCGGTGCCGGAGCTGAACTGCCAGCGGCCGTTGAAGATGTAGCCGCCGTCGACCGGCCGGGCGATGCCCTGCGGTGCGTACGGGGAGGCGATCCAGGTGTCGACGTCGTCGGCCCAGATTTCCTCGCCCACCCGGGGATCGGCGTAGGCCAGCTGGTATGGGTGCACGCCGACGACGCCGTTGATCCAGCCCGCCGACGGGTCGAGCGCAGCCAGCGCCATCACCGTTTCGGCGAACTCTCGCGGATGAACTTCCAAGCCGCCGTGGCGTTTTGGTTGCAGAAGGCGAATGTTGCCCATCTGCTTCATGAGCTTGACCGTCTCGTCGGTTAGTCGGCCGATCCGCTCGGCTTCGGCTGCCTGTGCACGCAGCTGGTCGGCGAGCTCGGCGACCTGGTCGATCACCCGTTTCGTCATGCCGACGATGGTGGATCGGATCGCGCTGGTTGCGTCCGCGCTGTCCCGATGAGCGGTCCGTCTCCCGGCCGAACGGGCTGTCCGGTGACCGGGAGAGGACGGGGCCGAACCGTGTTGCCGGCGCTTACCGTAGCCGCCGTGAGTACCGCGACCAGCACCAATGTTGACGTCATCGTGGTGGGCGCCGGATTCGGCGGTCTGTACGCGCTGCACAAGTTCCGCGAGCAGGGCCTGACGGTCCGGGTCTTCGAAGCCGCACCCGAGGTGGGCGGAACGTGGTACTTCAACCGCTACCCGGGGGCGCGGTGCGACGTCGAGAGCCTCGACTACTCCTACTCGTTCTCCGACGAGCTGCAGCAGGAGTGGACCTGGACGGAGAAGTACGCTTCGCAGGCCGAGATCCTCGAATACCTCAAGTGGGTCGCGGACAAGCTGAACCTGCGTCCGCACATCACCTTCAACACCCGGGTGATCTCGGCGCATCTCGACGAGGGCACCCTGCGCTGGACCGTCACCACCGACACGGGTGAGGTGGTCAGCGCGCGGTTCGTGGTGATGGCGACCGGCCCGTTGTCCACGCCGCTGACGCCGGACATCCCGGGGTTGGACAGCTTCGCCGGCCCGACCTACCACACCGCGTGCTGGCCGCACGAGGACGTCGATTTCACCGGCAAGCGGGTCGCGGTGATCGGCACCGGATCCTCGGGTATTCAGTCGATTCCGATCATCGCCGAGCAGGCGGCCCAGCTGTACGTGTTCCAGCGCACCCCGAACTACAGCGTGCCGGCCGGCAATCGGCCGCTGACCCCGGAGGAGATCGCGCACGCCAAGGCGACCTACGCCGAGCGGCGGCGGCTGTCGTGGACCAGCGGGGGTGGTTCCCCGCACCGCACCCACCCCAAGCGGACCATGGAGGTCTCGCCGGAGGAGCGGCAGGAGGCCTTCGAGAAGCGCTGGGCGCTCGGCGGCGTGCTGTTCTCCAAGACGTTCCCCGACCAGATGACCGATCTGGAGGCCAACGAGGAGGCGCGCAGGTTCTACGAGTCGAAGATCCGGGCGATCATCGACGATCCCGAGGTGGCCGACCTGCTCATCCCAGACGACCATCCCATCGGCACCAAGCGGATCTGCACCGACACCAACTACTTCCAGACCTTCAACCGGCCCAACGTCAAGCTCATCAGCGTGCGGAAGACCCCGATCGAACGCATCGACGAGACCGGCATCCAGACCACCGACGCGCACTACGACATCGACGCGCTGGTGCTGGCCACCGGGTTCGACGCGATGACCGGCACGCTGGCCAGGATCGACATCGTCGGCCGGGGCGGGCGGAAACTGGTCGACCACTGGGCCAACGGGCCGCGGACCTATCTCGGACTCGGGGTCGACGGGTTCCCCAACCTGTTCCTGGTGTCCGGCCCCGGCGCGCCGGCGGTGCTGGCGAACATGGTGTTGCACGCCGAGGCCAACATCAATTGGATCGCCGAGGCGATCGCCTACCTGGACAAGCTCGGCTACTCCGCCATCGAACCGACCACCGAGGCGGTCGACGGCTGGGTCGCCGAATGCAACCAGCGTGCCGAGGAGACCCTGTTCCCCCGCGCGAACTCGTGGTACCTGGGCGCCAACGTGCCGGGCAAACCCCGGGTGTTCATGCTCTACATCGGCGGGTTCACCACCTATCTCGACATCTGCGCCCAGGTGGCCCTCGAGGGATACCGCGGGTTCACGTTGGTCCCGGCTAGGGTTGCGGTGTGACCGATCCGGACAGGGACGGCCGGTTGGCGTGAGCCGGAACCCGTCGGGCACGCGGGCCGACGGCCGGGGCTAGCGATGCGCGTCGGGCTGGCCGCCCGCTCCGCCGAGCCCTACTGCGGTGGCGCCGGCCGAGATCGCCGAGACGGTGCAGGGGAGGTAGGCCGATGTCGGAGCTGCGGGAGTTGTCGGAGCGGGTGCGCCGCCTCGAGGACGAACGCGAGATCGCCCGGCTCATCGCGTCGTACGGCCCGGCGGTGGACGCCGCCGACGCCGATGCCGCGGCCGGGCTGTGGACCACCGACGGCAGTTACGACGTCGAGGGCTGGTCCATGTCCGGCCGCGCCGCGATCCACGACATGGTCAACTCGTCGTCGCACCGCGGCCTGGTGGACGCCGGCTGCTGCCATTTCCTCGGTCCCGCGGTGGTGACCGTCGACGGCGACACCGCGGTGGCGGTGTGCGAGTCGCTGGTGCTGGTGCGCACCGGCACCGACTCCGATACCGACTCCGGCTACCGGGTGTGGCGGGCGGCGGCCAACCACTTCGAACTCGTGCGCACCCCCGAGGGGTGGCGGATCAGCCGGCGCACCACCCGGTTGCTGGACGGCAACGAGACGGCGCACCGGCTGCTGCGGCGCGGCGTGGCCGGCGAACCGCTGTAAGGCTCAGCGGTCGGCGAGGAACGCCAGCACCGTCCGCTCGAACGCCTCCTTGGCCTCGATCATCACCCAGTGCCCGCAGTTCGGGAAGACGTGCAACTGGGCGTTCGGGATGGTGCGCATCGGGATCAGCGACATGTCCAGCGGGCTCACCCGGTCGTCGCGGCCCCAGGTCAGCAGCGTGGGCGCGGCCACCTTGTGCATCACCGCCCACGGCATCGGCACGTCGGCCTTGCGCATCATCTCCATCATCGCGGCGTAGGCGGCCTTGCTGTACATGCGCCGGGCCGACTCCAGCGTCTTCGGATCCGACGCCAGCGCCCAGCGCTCCTCGATGAGCTGCTCGGTGATCAGCGACTGGTCGTAGACCATGGACTTGAGCCAGTCGACGAGACGTTGCCGGGTGGGATCCTCGTAGAACTCCTGCAGCAGCCGGATGCCCTCGCTGGGCCCGGGGGAGAAGATGTTGGTGCCGATGCCGCCGATGGTCACCAGCCGGCCGACCCGGTCCGGGTGGTTGATCGCGAAGTTGATCGCGACCCCGCCGCCCATCGAGTTGCCGATGACGTCCACCCGGTCCAGTTGCAGCGCGTCGACGAATTCGACGGTGGCGGCCTGGGCGTCGATCACCGGGTGCCCGCCGAAGTCGTCGCTGACCCCGAACCCGGGGAACTCCAGCACCAGACACCGGTAGTGCTGCGCGAACGTCGCCAGGTTGCCGCGGTAGTTGCGCCAGCCCGACACGCCCGGGCCGGAACCGTGCAGCATCAGCAGCGGCGGGCCGTCGCCGGCCTCGTGGTAGCGCAGCACGCCGCGCTTCGTGGCGACCTCGCGCAGGGTGTTGTCATAAGTGAACGTCGACATCATCACCTTTCGTGTCGTGGGCGCTGAGCTGATCAGACACCGCGGCATGGCGCGGTCACAACCCTCGCGCCGGGTCAGTGGGAGAAGGGCCGGCGGCAACGCCGATTCAGGCGGCCGGAAGCGGACGTCGGCTCAGTGCGGCGCTTCCTGCGGCGTCCACGCCTGCGGCACCGGGGTGCTGCCCGGGAACAGGTAGTCGATGAACGCCTGCGCGGTCGGCTGGGGCTCGTGGTTGGCCAGCCCGGGACGTTCGTTGGCCTCGATGAAGACGTACTCGTCCCCGGTCACGTCGGGCACCAGCAGATCGATGCCGGTCACCGGAATACCGATCGCCTCAGCGGCTTTCACCGCGACCTCGCACAGGTGCGGGTTCACCTTCGCGGTGACGTCGTGGATGGTGCCGCCCTGGTGCAGGTTGGCGGTGCGGCGCACCCGCAGCCGTTTCCCCTCGGGCAGCACGTCGTCGAGCTCCCAGCCGGCGGCGCGCACCGTGCTCTCGGTCACCGCGTCCAACGGGATGCGGGATTCGCCGCCGGTCGCCGCGGCCCGGCGGCGGCTCTGCGCCTCGATCAGCTCCCGGATGGTGTGGTGGCCGGTGCCGATGACCTCGGCGGGCCGCCGGATCGCGGCCGCGACGACCTTGCCGTCGATCACCACCAGCCGCAGGTCGTCGCCCTCGATCCGCTGCTCGATAAGCACCTGCGGATACTCCTCCCGGGCCCGGGCCAGCGCACGGTCCAGTTCCTCACTGGTGGTCACCCCGACGGTGATGCCCTTGCCCTGCTCCCCGCGGGTGGGTTTGACCACCACGTCGCCGACCTCGGCGAGGAACTCGTGGTCCTTCTCGTCGAAGGTCGCCAGCCGCCCCTTGGACACCTTGATGCCGGCCTGCGACACCAGCCGGCGGGTCAGCCGCTTGTCGTCGCAGCGCGCCATCGCGACAGCGGAGGTGAACTCCGACAACGACTCCCGGGTGACCACACTGCGGCCCCCGTAGGACAGCCGCATCTCCCCGGCGCCGGCGTCAAGCACCTCGACGAAGATCCCGCGCCGCATCGCCTCGTCGGCGATGATCCGCGCGTACGGGTTGAGGTCCTCGACCGTCTCGGGCGGGTGGGTGAACAGCGGCTCGTTGATCGCGTTGCGCCGTTTGACCGCCATCACCGGAACCCGCACGAACCCGAGCTTCTCGTACAGCGAGATCGCCGCGGTGTTGTCGTGGGCCACCGACAGGTCCATGTAGGCGCGGCCGCGCTGCTTGTAGATGGTGGCCAGGGTCCGGGTCAGGCTGGCGCCCACCCCGGGCAGGCTGGTCGACGGGTCGACCGCCAGCGTCCAGAGGCTCGAGCCGTTCTCCGGGTCGTTGAACAGCCGACGGTGATCGACGCCGGTGACCGTACCCACCACGGTGCCGTCGTCATCGCGCACCGCGACCAGGTAGTCGACCGACTCGTTGTGCAAGTGGTTGTCCCACAGCACGTCCACCCGGGCCGGAACCATGCCGCAGCGCACGTAGACCCGGTTCATCTCGTGGGGGTCGTCGATGCTGCGCAACGGGCGCACCGTGAACCCGGACGCCTGCGGTTCGGCCACCTCGGTGTCGGCGAACCGCAGCCGGTAGGTGTGGCTGGGGTCGATGAACAGTTCGGCCGGGGCCTTGGCCACCAGCACGTGCGGTTCGCGCGCGTAGATGCAGATGTCGCGCCGCCCCGGGCCCTCCTGGCGCAGCGCTTCGGCCAGCACCTCGGGGTCAGCGAACGTCTGCCCGAAAAGCAGTCTGCCCCAACCCATTTCGAGGACAACGTTGTCGGCCATCGCCGCCATCAGGTGTTCCGGCGACGCGTGGTGCAGGCCGAGGGTGATGGCCTCGGTGCGGTCCGGGTTTTCGGTACGGTCTGGGGCCTCGGTACGGTCCGGATCGGTTGCGGTCATGCCGCTGCTCCCGTGATTCGGTGGCGCTGCAACCACAACTCCAGCAACGCCAACTGCCACAGTTCGTTTCCACGCAATGGGGTCAGCCGGCCGTTCGGGTCGGCCAGCAGCCGGTCGACGGCGTCGGGCCGGAACAGGCCGCGTTCCTTGGCCTCCGGTGCGTACAACGCGTCGCGCACCAGTTCCAGATAGGGCCCCTCGAGATGAGTGAGCGCCGGCACCGGGAAGTAGCCCTTGGGACGGTCGATGACCTCGGACGGAATGACCCGCCGGGCGGCCTGCTTGAGCACCCCCTTGCCGCCGTGGGCGATCTTGAGCTCCGGCGGGCAGCTGGCCGCCAGCTCCACCAACTCGTGGTCGAGAAACGGCACCCGGCCCTCCAGGCCCCACGCCATGGTCATGTTGTCGACGCGCTTGACCGGGTCGTCGACGAGCATGACGGTGGTGTCGAGCCGCAGCGCCCGGTCGACCCCGGTCTCCGCGCCCGGCGCGGCGAAGTGCCCGGCGACGAACGTGCCGCTGGGATCGCCCTCGGCCAGGTAGTCGGGCGTCACCAGGGCCGCCACCCCGTCGGGGCCGCGGTCGAAGAACGCGCCGCGATAGCGCTGGACCGCTTCCTCGAGCGAGGTGGCCTCGGCCATCGGCGGGTACCAGTGGTAGCCGGCGAAGACCTCGTCGGCGCCCTGCCCCGACTGCACCACCTTGACGTGCCTGGCCACCTCCTGCGACAGCAGGTAGAAGGCCACGCAGTCGTGGCTGACCATCGGTTCGCTCATCGCCGCGATCGCGCCGTCGAGCGCGGGCAGCATGCGGTCGGTGCCGATGCGGATCTGATGGTGATCGGTGGCGAACCGCTCGGCGACGATGTCGGAGTAGGTGAACTCGTCGCCGGCCACGCCGCCGACGGATTCGAAACCGATGGAGAACGTCTTTAGGCCGTGCTGCCCGGCCTCGGCCAGCAACCCGACGATCAGGCTGGAGTCCACCCCGCCGGACAACAGACAGCCGACCGGCACGTCGGCGACCAGCCGGCGGTCGACCGCGGTGCGCAGCGAATCCAGAACCGCGTCCTCCCAGTCGCGTTCGGACCAGTCGGCCCGGTCCGCGCGGCGGGAGAAATCCGGTTGCCAATAGGTGGTGGTGGTCCGGCGGCCGTCGGGTTCGATCGCGATCAGCGATGCCGGTGGCACCTTCTGCACCCCGCGCAGAATGGTGCGCGGCGGCGGCACCACCGAGTGGAAGGTGAGGTAGTGGTGCAACGCGACCGGGTCGATGCGGGTGTCGATCGAGTTGTCGGCGTTACCGGCCAGCAGCGCCGGCAGCGATGAGGCAAACCGGATGCGCGCCGAATTCTCGGATATGTAGAGCGGTTTGATGCCGAGCCGGTCGCGCCCCAGCAACACCCGGCCGCTGTCGCGTTCGACGATCGCGAAGGCGAACATGCCGTACAACCGGTCGACGAACCGGTCGCCCCACCGGTGATACGCCTTCAGCAACACCTCGGTGTCGCTGTGGGAGAAGAACCGGTAGCCGTGCTCGCTCAGTTCGCGGCGCAGCTGCTTGTAGTTGTAGATGCAGCCGTTCCACACGATGGCCAGGCCCAGTTCGGGGTCCACCATGGGCTGGCTGCCGGCTTCGGACAGGTCGATGATCTTGAGGCGGCGGTGACCGAGCGCGACCCTGCCCTGAGACCACACGCCCGCCGAGTCGGGCCCCCGCGCCGCCATCGATTCGGTCATGGCCGCGACGGCAGTGATGTCAGGTGTCCGGCCGTCCAGTCGTACTTCGCCGGTGGCTCCGCACACCTATCGGACATTACCCGAATTGCCGATTCGAAACCCGGGAAGCTTCTGACCTGCGATGCAGCGATTCCGCGCATTCGCCGGCTGCCGCAAACCCGGTACCGGGCCCGATCTCGCCGCGGTAGCGACCGGGCGGGGCCGGTGGGAGCCGCCGCCGATCGATCGCGGCCCGGCGAGCCGACGGCTCGGGCCGGCGCGTCGGCATCGAGGCGCTGCGGCCACATCGGGGGCCACATCGGGGGCCGCATCGGGGGCCGGATCGGGGGCCGCACCGGGTAACACCCCCGGGGCCGCATCGGGCGCGGCGAACTCCCGGGCACCGTCCGGTCGCCGGTCGTCAAAAGGTCTGGAAACCTACCTTTGGAAATGTCAGCCGTGTAAAAGTTGGCCGCCAGAACGTGCAAGTTCGCGCGTTAATGGTTGACTATCCGTCATCTCCTCCCGCTCGAAGTCGAGGAAGGAACTCAGTGCCATGAGCGCCACCGAGGACATGACGGCCGTCCCGTCCGCCGCCGTGCCGCACCCCTCGGACCCGGTCGGCGCATCCGGGGCGATGGGCACCCAGGGCATGCTGACGCGCGCCGACCTGGAACGGCTGGCCGTCACCGGCGAGATCGACACCGTCATCGTCGGGTTCTGCGACATGCAGGGCCGGTTGACCGGCAAACGGGTGTCGGCGCGGTTGTTCCTCGAGGAGGTCGCCGACCACGGCGCCGATTGCTGCAACTACCTGCTCGCGGTCGACGTCGACATGAACACCGTCGACGGCTACCGGATCTCGAGCTGGGACACCGGCTACGGCGACATGGTGATGAGACCCGATCTGTCCACGCTGCGCCGCATCCCGTGGCTGCCGGGCACCGCACTGGTGCTCGCCGATCTGTACTGGCTCGACGGCAGACCGGTCGAACAGGCGCCGCGCACCATCCTGAACCGCCAGATCGACCGGCTCACCGACCGCGGGCTGGTGCCCTACGTCGGAACCGAACTGGAATTCCTGGTGTTCGAGGACGGCTACCGCGACGCGTGGGCGAAAGGCTATCGCGGGCTCACCCCGGCCAGCGACTACAACGTCGACTACGCGTTGCACGCGTCGACCCGCATCGAACCGTTGCTGCGCGACATCCGGCTCGGGATGTCCGGCGCCGGCATGTACTGCGAAGGAGCCAAGGGGGAGTGCAACCTCGGCCAGCAGGAGATTGCGTTCCGCTACGACCACGCGCGCGTCACCTGCGACAACCACACCATCTACAAGAACGGCGCCAAGGAGATCGCCGACCGGCACGGCAAGAGCATCACGTTCATGGCGAAGTTCGACGAACGTGAGGGCAACAGCTGTCACATCCACATCTCGCTGCGCGGACCGGACGGATCGGCGGTGTTCGCCGACGACAGCGATCCGCTGGGGATGTCACCGATGTTCCGCAGCTTCATCGCCGGCCAGCTCGCCACCCTGCGTGAGCTGACCCTGTTCTATGCGCCGAATATCAACTCCTACAAGCGTTTCGTGGACGGCAGCTTCGCGCCCACGGCCGTCGCCTGGGGGCTGGACAACCGCACCTGCGCGCTGCGGGTGGTCGGTCACGGCCCCGGCATGCGCATGGAGAACCGGGCGCCCGGCGGGGACGTCAACCAGTACCTGGCGGTCGCCGCCCTGATCGCCGGCGGCCTGTACGGCATCGATAACGAGCTGCCGCTGCCCGAGCCGATGGTGGGCAACGCGTACACCAGTGGTGCCGAACGACTTCCGACCACCTTGGGCGAGGCGATGACCCTGTTCGAGAACTCCGAGGTGGCCCGCGCCGCGTTCGGGGACGAGGTCGTCGAACACTATCTCAACAACGCGCGGATCGAGCTGTCCGCCTACAACTCGGCGGTCACGGATTGGGAAAGGATGCGCGGGTTTGAGCGCCTCTGAGCACAGGCGGCCCGTCGTCGGGTTGACGACCTATCTGCAGCAGGCGCAGACCGGCGTCTGGGATGTGCGGGCGGGGCTGCTGCCCGCTGCATACCTCGAGGGGGTCGGCGGCGCCGGCGGTATCGCGGTGCTGCTGCCGCCGCAGCCGGTCGACCCCGGACTCGCCGATGAGCTGCTGGACCGGATCGACGGGCTGATCATCACCGGCGGACCCGACCTGGGCCCGGACGCCTACGGGCAGCCACGGCACCCGGCCACCGACGAGCCGGGCGCCGACAATCGGCGGCGTGACGAGTTCGAATTCGCACTGGTGCGCGCCGCGCTGCACCGGGGGATGCCGCTGCTGGGTATCTGCCGCGGCGCGCAGGTACTCAACGTCGCGCTCGGCGGCACCCTGCACCAACACCTGCCCGACGTGATCGGCCACAGCCGACACCGGATCGGCAACGCGGTGTTCGCCACTTCGACGGTGCGCACCGTGGCGGGCACCCGGCTGGCGGAGCTGATCGGGCCGAGCGCCGAGGTGCGGTGCTATCACCACCAGGCCATCGACCGCCTCGGCGCCGGGCTGATCGTCAGCGCCAGGGACGACGAAGGCGTCGTCGAGGCGATCGAGGGCGACCCGCAGCGCTTCCCGGACGGCTGGATGCTCGGGGTGCAGTGGCATCCCGAGGAACGACTCGACGACCTGCGGCTGTTCGCCGCGGTGGTGGCGGCCGCCGACGCGTACGCGGCCGCCAGGCGCGGGACGGTCGCGGCTACCGGCGGAGGGACCAGGCCATGACCGCGGCACAGATCATCAATCCGGCGACCGAAGAGGTGTTGCGCACCGTCGAATTCACCGACGAAGCCGGGGTGGACGAGGCGGTCGCCCGCGCCAAGGCGGCGCAACGGCGGTGGGCCCGGCTGGCGCCGGCCGAACGCGCCGAGGCGTTGCGGGCGTTCGCCTCGGTCGTCGACGCTCACATCGACGAGCTGGCCGCCCTGGAGGTCGCCAACTCGGGACACCCGATCACCGGCGCCGAATGGGAGGCCGGTCATGTGCGCGATGTGCTCAACTACTACGCGGCCACACCGGAACGATTGAGCGGCAAGCAGATTCCGGTTGCCGGTGGGTTGGATGTGACCTTCAACGAACCCATCGGGGTGGTGGGCATCATCACGCCCTGGAACTTTCCGATGACGATCGCGGCGTGGGGGTTCGCCCCGGCGTTGGCGGCCGGCAACGCGGTGGTGCTCAAACCCGCGGAATGGACGCCGCTGACCACGATCCGGTTGGGGGAGTTGGCCGTCGAGGCGGGGCTGCCCGAGGATCTGTTGTGCGTGCTGCCCGGTCCGGGCCCGGTGGTCGGCGAGCGCTTCGTCAGCCACCCGGACGTCCGCAAGATCGTGTTCACCGGCTCCACCGAGGTCGGCAAGCGGGTGATGGCCGGTGCCGCCCGGTACGTCAAACGCGTCACGCTCGAACTCGGCGGCAAGAGCGCCAACATCGTCTTCGACGACTGCGACCTCGAGCGGGCCGCCGCCACCGCGCCCTACGGGGTGTTCGACAACGCCGGTCAGGACTGCTGTGCGCGCAGCCGGATCCTGGTGCAGCGCAGTGTCTATGACCGGTTCATGGAGCTGTTCGAGCCGGCGGTCAAGGGTGTGGTCGTCGGCGATCCGCGGTCCCGCGACACCGAGATGGGGCCGCTGGTGTCCAGACAACACCGCGACCGGGTGGCATCGTTCGTGCCCGACGACGCGCCGGTCGCGTTCCGCGGTGACGCGCCCACCGGGCCGGGGTACTGGTTCCCGCCGACCGTGCTGACCCCGTCGCGCACCGATCGGTGTGTGCGCGAGGAGATCTTCGGGCCGGTGGTCACCGTGCTGCCGTTCGAGGACGAGGCCGACGCGATCGCGCTGGCCAACGCCACCGACTACGGGTTGTCCGGGTCGATCTGGACCAGGGACCTGTCGCGTGCGGTGCGGGTCGCCCGCGCGGTGGAATCGGGCAACCTGTCGGTCAATTCGCATTCGTCGGTGCGCTATCACACCCCGTTCGGCGGGTTCAAGCAGTCCGGACTCGGCCGCGAACTCGGCCCCGACGCCCCGCTGTCGTTCACCGAAACCAAGAACGTGTTCTTCGCCGTCGAGGAGGGCTGATGGATCTGACCCAACGACTTGCGGGCAAGGTGGCCGTCATCACCGGCGGCGGCAGCGGCATCGGGCTGGCCACCGCCCGCCGGCTGCACGCCGAAGGCGCCACCATAGTCATCGGCGACATCGACCCGGCCGCCAAACAGGTCGCCGACGAGCTCGGCGGAACCTTCGTCCCCGTGGACGTCTCCGACGAGGCCGCGGTCGACAACCTGTTCGACACCGCGGCCGAGACCCACGGAGCGGTCGACATCGCGTTCAACAACGCCGGCATCTCCCCACCCGAGGACGATGTCATCGAGGACACCACGCCGGCGGCCTGGCAGCGGGTGCAGGACGTCAACCTCAAATCGGTCTTCTTGTGCTGCAAGGCGGCCCTGCGGCACATGGTGCCGCGGCAGAAGGGCTCGATCATCAACACCGCGTCGTTCGTGGCGGTGATGGGCTCGGCCACCTCCCAGATCTCCTACACCGCCTCCAAGGGCGGCGTGCTGGCGATGTCGCGGGAGCTCGGCGTGCAGTACGCCCGCCAGGGCATCCGGGTCAACGCGCTGTGCCCCGGACCGGTGAACACGCCGCTGCTGCAGGAGCTGTTCGCCAAGGATCCCGAGCGGGCGGCGCGGCGGCTGGTGCACATCCCGATGGGCCGGTTCGCCGAACCCGAGGAGCTCGCCGCCGCGGTGGCGTTCCTGGCCAGCGACGACGCATCGTTCATCACCGCGTCGACATTCCTGGTCGACGGCGGCATCAGCGGCCACTACGTCACCCCGCTCTAACGCGTCTCGACATGTCGGCCGACCCGGAGATCATCAGCGCGGCGCTGCTGCGTCCGGTGCGGCCCGGCAACGCCTTCGAGGAGACGGTGTGGCGGCTGCTGCAGACCATCCGGCTCGGGGTGCTGCAGCCGGGGGAGGCGCTGCCGCCGGAGCGCGAGCTGGCGACCCGGCTCGGGGTCAGCCGCGACACGGTGCGGGAGGCCATCAAGTCGCTGGCCGACGCCGGCTATCTGGTGTCACGGCGCGGGCGCTACGGTGGCACGTTCCTGGCCGAGGAGCTGCCCCGCCAACCCGCCGGAGCGGACCGGGTGAGTCCCGCCGAACTCGACGACACCCTGCGGCTGCGGGAGATCCTCGAGGTCGGTGCGGCGCGGATGGCGGCCGGCCGGGCGCTCACCGCCGCCGAACGCGAGACCCTGTGGAACCGGCTCGGTGACGTGCGGGCGGCGTCCGAACAGGATTACCGGAGGCTGGATTCCCGGCTGCATCTGGCCATCGCCGAGGCCGCGGGCAGCCCGTCGCTGGTGCCGCTGGTCGCCGAGAACCGGATGCGGCTCAACACATTGCTGGACCGAATCCCGCTGCTGTCCCGCAACATCGCGCACTCCAACGATCAGCACGAGGCGATCGTGCTGGCCATCCTGGCCGGTGACGCCGATGCCGCGGAGGCCGCGATGCGCGCCCACGTCGAGGGGTCGGCCGCGCTGCTGCACGGGTTCCTGGACTAGCGGACCGCAGCGTCAGCATGATGCGCTGGTGGCGGGCCGATGGCGCCCACACCAACGCGACGAACCGGCGCCGGCCTGCCCACCACACAACCGCCAGGTCGACCGTGATGACCCGAACGCCTGGACCACCCGCCTGACCGACCGCCACGGCGTCGGACCTACCACCAACAACGACGACGAGGGCGGTGAGGCCGCGGGACCACCCAACCCCGCGGTCGACGGCGAAGAGCCCGACACCACCACCACGACACCGCGACACCGCGCGCTGTCGGCGGTCCCGGGTGTCGGCGCGCCGGGCCGGGCCGCGCCCGCGGTGGGCCGGTCCTGGATTAGATTCGAGGAGTGGTCCAGCCAGGTGACCTCTCGCAGGTCAAACGAGCCTCGTCGGCGCTGAAGGACGTCGACACCGCGGGGTGGACGCTGCGCTTCGATCTGCTCTCCGACCCCAACCGGCTGGAAATCCTGTTGTGTCTGCACCGGGCGCCCGGCATCTGCGTGGGGGACCTGGCCGCCGCGCTCGGCCGCAGTGAGAATGCGGTCTCGCAGGCGCTGCGGGTGTTGCGCCAGCAGGGCTGGGTCAGCTCGACCCGGGTGGGGCGCACAGTCAGCTACCGGCTCGAGGACCAGACCGTGCACGATCTGCTGCACTGGATCGGCGCCCGGCACGGCTGAATCCACAGCATGAACATCTGTTCATCTAGACAGATGTTCACCATGCGGCTTAGGCTCCCCCTGTGAACGTGAACCCAGTCGCTATGCACATGAGCGACGGCATCGTCAACGCTCCGACCTCGCTGATCTTCGGCGTCGTCGCGATCGGTGCGGTGGCGGTCGCGGCGGTCAAGGCGCGATCGGAGCTCGACGAGCGCACCGTCCCGCTGGCCGGCCTCGTCGCGGCCTTCATCTTCGCGGCCCAGATGATCAACTTCCCGATCCTGCCCGGGGTGAGCGGGCACCTGCTCGGCGGTGCACTGGCGGCCATCCTGGTCGGCCCCTATACCGGCGTGCTGTGCCTGACCATCGTGCTGGTGGTGCAGGCGCTGCTGTTCGCCGACGGCGGGGTCACCGCGCTCGGCACCAACATCACCAACATGGCCGTGGTGGGGGTGGCCGTCGGGTACGGGGTCGCCGTCGCCCTGCGCCGGGTACTGCTGTCGCGCCGGCCGGGCGGGCTGGGTGTGCTGGCGTTCCTCGCCGGTCTCGTCGGAACCGTCGCCGCGGCAATGGCGTTCGTGCTCGAGTACGCGATCGGCGGGGCCGGGTCGGGTTCGCTGGGCGCGGTGGCCGGCTACATGTTCGGCACCCACGCGCTCATCGGCATCGGTGAGGGTGTGATCACCGCGGCCACGGTGCTGGCGGTCGCACAGGCCCGGCCCGACCTGGTGTATCTGCTGCGCGGGACCGAGCAGGCACGAAAGCAGGTGGCGGCATGAAGCAGCGGACGTTCTGGGTGGCGTTCGCGGCGGTCACGCTGCTGATCGCCGGGGTGTTCTCGTACTTCGCCAGCTCCAGCCCCGACGGGCTGGACTCGGCCACGCTGCGGGGCTGTGAGGTGGTCGAGACCGACGCCGGTGAGGAACTCGTCGGCGAGTGCATCGCCCAGCACGCCGCCGAACATCACCTGGCGGATTCCCCGCTGGCCGACTACACCCTCGGCGGCCGCGAGGGCACCGGTGGGCTGGCCGGCGTCATCGGGGTGGTGGTCACCGTCGGCGCCGCCGGCGCGCTGTTCTGGGCGATCGCCCGCAGCCGCCGCGACAAGCCCGCCTCGAGCCCGCGCTGACATGGGCGCCGGCGCACATCCGCTCTACCGCCACGGCGACTCCGCGGTGCACCGGGCACCCGCCGAGGTGAAGATCGTCGCGCTGTTGCTGTTCGTGCTCGCCGTGGTGGCGACGCCGCGCGAGACGTTCTGGCCGTTCGCGGCCTATGCCGTGATCATCGTCGCGGTGTGGCGGCTGGCGCGTATCCCGCTGCGGTGGGTGCTGCCCCGGATGCTCATCGAGGCGCCGTTCCTGGTGCTGGCGGTGCTGCTGCCGTTCGCCGAAGGCGGGCAACGCGTCACGGTGGCCGGACTGCAGCTGTCGGTGGCCGGACTGTGGGCCGCCTGGGGGATCGTGATCAAGGGCACGCTCGGGGTGGCCGCTGCGCTGACGGTCGCCGCCACCACCTCGGCGGCCGAACTGCCGGCGGCGCTGAGCCGGCTCGGCGTGCCCGGGGTGATGACCTCGGTGCTGGTGCTGATGATCCGCTACATCGACCTGCTGACCGCCGAGGCCGGCCGGATGCGCATGGCCCGCATCGCCCGCGGCGACTCGCCGCGCGCCCTGCACCAGGCCCGGGCGATCGCGGCCGGGATCGGTGCGCTGTTCCTGCGCTCCTACGAACGCGGTGAGCGGGTGTACGCGGCCATGCTCTCGCGCGGCTTCGAAGGCAGCGCACCGGATCTCGCGGTGGTCGGGGCTCCGCCGAAGGCCACCGCCCGGCAGTGGGCGGCCGCACTGACACCCGCCGTCGCCGCGGCGGCGGTCTCGGTGGCGGCGTGGACGACGGTGGGGCTGATCGGTGGCTGACGGTCGGCACGCCGCGATCCGGATCGAGGGCCTGCACCATGTGTATCCGGACGGGCACGCGGCCCTCAACGGCGTCGACCTGACCGTGCGGGCCGGCGAGCGGGTCGCGGTACTCGGTCCCAACGGTGCGGGCAAGACCACCCTGATGCTGCACCTCAACGGGGTGCTCACGGCGACCTCGGGCAGCGTGCACATCAGCGGAATTCCGCTGGAACGCAAAACTATCCAGGAGATCCGCCGCCGAGTAGGGCTGGTCTTCCAGGACTCCGACGATCAGTTGTTCATGCCGACCGTCGCCCAGGACGTGGCGTTCGGCCCGGCGAACTTCGGGCTGCAGGGCGAGGAGCTCGCGGCGCGGGTTGCGCACGCCCTGCGGGTGGTGTCGCTGACCGAACACGCCGACCGCAGCCCCACGCACCTGTCGGCCGGACAGCGTCGCCGCGCCGCACTGGCCACTGTGTTGGCCTGTGCGCCCGACATTCTCGTGCTCGACGAGCCGTCGGCCAACCTCGACCCGGTGTCGCGGCGGGAGCTGGCCGAGACACTGGCGGGCCTGGACTCGACGATGCTGATCGTCACCCACGACCTGCCGTACGCCGCCCAGCTGTGCGATCGCGCGGTGGTGATGGACGGGGGTGTCATCGTCGCCGACGGGCCGATCGCCGACATCCTCTCGGATGCGGATCTGCTCGCCGCGCACCGGCTCGAGCTGCCGTGGGGTTTCTCGGTCCCGGTTCGCTGAGAGGTCAGTGCCGTTTCGGCGGCGGCCACGGCGGCTCACCGCACAGCGCGAGCAACGCGTTCTCGATCACCTCGGGCAGCGCCGGGTGGATCCAGTACTGTCCGCGCGCCATCTGCTGGGCGGGCAGCCCGAACGACATCGCCTGCACGACCGGCTGAATCAGGGTCGCCGCCTGCGGACCCATGATGTGTGCGCCGAGAATCAGCCCGGTGTCGGCGTCGACGATGACCTTCGCGATGCTGGTGGTGTCCTCCATGGCCCAGCCGTAGGCCACGTCGGCGTAGTCCTGGATCTTGACCTTGATCCGGTAGCCCTTCGCCCGGGCCTGGTTCTCGGTGAGCCCGACGCCGGCGATCTCCGGATCGGTGAACACCGCCGACGGCACGTAACGGTGATCGGCGGGCATCAGCGCCTCGGTGTCGTCCCAGTCCTGCAGCAGATTGTGCTTGACCACACGGGCCTCATGGTTGGCCACGTGCTTGAGCCGGTAGTCCGAACACACGTCGCCGAGCGCGAAGATGCCGCGCGCGGTGGTGCGCTGGTAGCGGTCGACCACCACCCGACCGTCGGCGGTCAGTTCGACCCCGGCGTGGTGGGCGTCGAGCAGATCCCCGTTGGCTCGCCGGCCGGTGGCCACCAGCAGCATGTCGCCGCGCACCACCGAACCGTCGCGGCAGTTGATCTCGATGCCGTCGCCGACCCGGCGGGCGTCGGCCAGCTCGTGATTGCTGCGCACATCCCACTTGCGGGCGGCCAGGTCGGTGAACCGGGTGGCGATGTCGTCGTCGTGACCGCGCAGCAGGGTGCTGCCGCGGATGAGCATGGTCACCCGGCTGCCCAATGCCGAGAACACATGGGCGAATTCGCATGCCACGAAGCCGCCGCCGATGATGATCAGCTCCTCGGGCAGTTCGGGGATGCGCATGATGGTGTCGCTGGTGTGATAGGGCACCCCGCAGTCGGCGATCTGCTCGGGCACCACCGCGCGGGAACCCGCGGCGATCACCACCTTCTCGGCGGTGAACTCGTCGCCGTCCTCGGTGCGCAGCCGGTAGGGGCCGTCGGACGGCAGGAACCGGGTATGGCTGGAGAACACCTCGACGTTGGGCGAGCAGCGGCGATAGTTCTCGCCGCTCACCGCGATCGGATCGATGCGGCCGAACACCCGTGACACGATGTCGGGCCAGCGCACCGCGTCCACCCGCGCGTCGATGCCGTAGCGGGCGGCGTCGGCGACGGTGCGGGCGACGCCGGCGGTGTAGACGAACATCTTCGTCGGGATGCATCCGACGTTGAGGCAGGTGCCGCCGAACAGCCCCTGCTCGCAGATCGCGATCCGCTTGTCGTCGTAGCGCTCGTCGAGGATCGTGTTGCCCGAACCCGCTCCGATGATCGCGATGTCGAAGTCCGTCACGGTCTCACCTCGACTCGGCTCCGGCGGCGAGCCGGTCCCGTCGCCGGTCCGACCGGTTCAGATACCAGTCCAGCCATTCGTCGAGTTCGGCGTAGGCGCGGGCCCGGACCTCCGGCAACGACAGGAACACATCGTGTTTGGCGTCGGTGATCGGCACCACCGTGCTGCGGTTGCCGATGCAGCCCGCCCAGCGCGCGATCTGCGCGACGTCGAGCACCGCGTCGCCGCGCTGGATCGCCTCCGGATCGTCGGATTCGGGCACGCTGCGGTCCGAGCGCAGGATCAGGTTCGGCACGCCCACGTCCAGACCACGCTGCAGCCGGGTCTGGCCCCGGCGGATCGCGGCGATCCAGCCGGCGGTGACCGGGAACCCGCCGATCGGTTTCCAGCGCAGGTCGTACTCGAACTCGCCGGCGTAGTCCCGGTGCAGGGTGGTGCCGTACCCGCCCGGCCGCGGCCGGCGCACCACCGAGGTCTTGCGCACCCGGGCCAGCACCCTGATCGCCGCGGCGGTGGGGGTGGCGCGCAGGATCGCCGGACCCTGCAGGTCCAGCCACGGGCTGTTGAGCACCAGACCGCCCACCCCCTTGCGGTGGGTCAGCCCACGACGGCGCAGCCGGTCCAGCCACAACGACACGATCAGCCCGCCCGCGGAGTGCCCGTACACCAGCACCTGCCGGCGCCGCCCGGGTGCCTCTGCGGCGATGACGTCGAGCGCCAGTTCGAGCTCGCGGTCGTAGCGGGCCAGGTCGGTGGTGAAGTGCGGGGTCTGCCCGTCGCGATGGGAGCGACCGCATTTGTGCAGGTCCAGCGCGTAGCAGGCGAAACCGCGGGACGCGAAGTGATCGGCCAGCTCGGTGTGGAAGAAGTAATCGGTGTAGCCGTGCACGACGAGAACCGCGTGCGCGGCGTCGGGGTCGGGTTCGCCCCGGCGCACCAGGGTCGCGACGAGCCGCCCCTCGCCGTCGGGGTCCGGACCCAACTCGAAGGTCTGCTGCCAGTAACCGGGCAGTACGTCAGGCACCCACGCGGTCACGGAGCCACTCTAGGTCAGCCCGGCCCGCCCGCACGGCGACCGGGCGCCCCGAGTGCGTCGGCACGCGGGCTACCCTGAACTGACCGAACCCGCGATGCGAAGGAATCCCGATACGGTTGGTTGACCCGCAGCAGACCAGTCCCACGGTCGACGCACCGGTGGGGGAGCGATGACCATCACCCTGCACCGCAGCTGGGCCAAGGATCTCGACGTCGGCACCCTCTACGCCCTGCTGCGGCTGCGCGTCGAGGTGTTCGTGGTCGAACAGGCCACGCCGTATCCCGAACTCGACGGCCGCGATCTGCTGGCCGAGACCCGGCACTTCTGGCTAACAGCCCCCGACGGAGAGGTGATCTGCACGTTGCGGCTGATGGAGGAGCATCCCGGTGGGATCAAGTCGTTCCGGATCGGGCGGCTGTGCACCAAACGCGAGGCGCGTGGGCAGGGCCACGGCACCCGGCTGCTGCAGGCCGCCCTCGCCGAGGTCGGTGACCACCCGTGCCGGGTGAACGCGCAGACCTATCTCGAACCGATGTACCGCCGCCTCGGCTTCACCGCCGAGGGCGGCGAGTTCGTCGAGGACGGCATCCCGCACATCCCGATGGTGAGGCGATGAGCGGCGCCCCGAGTGACGTGGTCAACTACCCGTTCAGCGCGATCGTCGGCCACGACCGGCTGCGGCTGGCGCTGCTGTTGTGCGCGATCCGTCCGGAGATCGGCGGGGTGCTGATCCGCGGCGAGAAGGGCACGGCCAAGTCCACCGCGGTGCGGGCGCTGGCCCAGGTCCTCGCCGAAGTGGACGGCGCCCCACTTGTCGAGCTGCCCATCGGCGCGACCGAGGACCGGGTGATCGGGTCGCTGGATCTGCAGAAGGTGCTCAGCGACGGTCAGCACGCGTTCTCCCCGGGGTTGCTGGCCCGGGCCCACCGCGGGGTGCTCTATGTCGACGAGGTCAACCTGCTGCACGACCATCTCGTCGACGTGCTGCTCGACGCCGCGGCGATGGGACGGGTGTACGTCGAACGCGACGGGGTGTCGCACAGCTACGAGTCGCGGTTCGTGCTCATCGGAACCATGAATCCCGAAGAGGGCGAACTGCGTCCGCAGCTGCTCGACCGGTTCGGCCTCACCGTCGACGTGCACGCCGCACGCGACGTCGAGACCCGGGTCGAGGTGGTGCGCCGGCGGTTGGCGTTCGAGGCCGACCCGGCCGGTTTCGCCGCCCGGTACGCCGACGCCGACGCCGAACTGACCCGCCGGATCGCCGCCGCGCGGGCAGCTGTGAGCTCGGTGACGTTGCCCGACAACGAGTTACGCCGGATCGCCGCGGTGTGCGCGGCGTTTGACGTGGACGGGATGCGTGCCGACCTGGTGGTCGCCCGCACCGCGGTCGCACACGCCGCGTGGCGCGGCGCCGACACCGTCGCCGAGGATGACATCCGGGTGGCCGCCGAGCTGGCGCTGCCGCACCGCCGCCGACGCGACCCGTTCGACGACCCGGGGCTGGACCCCGATCACCTCGATCAGGCGCTCGAGCAGGCCCGCGAGCACGCCGACGCGCCACCGGACCCCGACCCCGACCCGGACGGCGATCCGCCCGGCGGGGGAGCGCCGGCTTCCGGCGACGGTGTGACTCCGGGCGGGACCGCTGCCGAGACCCCGGCACAGTCTCCCCGGACCCGGCCCAGCGCGCCGCCGTCGCCGGTCTTCCGCACCCGAGCGCTGGTGGTGCCCGGGGTGGGCGAGGGCGCACCCGGGCGGCGGTCGCGGGCGCGCAACCGCACCGGCACGGTGATCTCGCCGACCCCGCGCCCGGACGAGGGCCACGGGCTGCACCTGTTCGGCACCCTGCTGGCCGCGGCCGGACGTCAAACCGGTTCGGGCCGGCCGCGATTGGCGCCCGAGGACGTCCACTACGCGGTGCGCGAGGGCCGCGAGGGCAACCTGGTGATCTTCGTCGTCGACGCCTCCGGATCGATGGCGGCCCGGGACCGGATGTCGGCGGTGGCCGGGGCCGCGCTGTCGCTGCTGCGCGACGCCTACCAGCGCCGCGACAAGGTCGCGGTGATCACCTTCCGCGGCCGCGATGCCCAGCTGCTGCTGCCGCCGACCTCGTCGGTGCACATCGCCGGCCGGCGGCTGGCCCGGTTCGACACCGGCGGAAAGACCCCGCTGGCGGAGGGCCTGCTGGCGGCCCGGGACGTGGTGGTGCGCGAGAAGGTCCGCGACCGGGCCCGCCGCAGCCTGGTCGTGGTGCTCACCGACGGCCGCGCCACCGGCGGGCCCGACCCGCTGGGCCGGGTGGCCGAGGCCGCCGCCCGGCTGGTGGCCGAAGGTGCGGCCGCTGTGGTGATCGACTGCGAAACATCTTTTGTCCGTTTGGGATTGGCCGAGCAGCTGGCCCGCCAGCTGGGTGCGCCGGCGGTACGGTTGGCGCAGCTGCGGGCCGACAACCTGACCGACGTGGTGCGCCGCGCCGCCTGAGCGAGGAGGTCTCACATGCCGCAGGGCCGACCGCTGACCGTGCCCGACGACGGGCTGACCACCCGCCAACGCCGCAACGCGCCGCTGCTGGCGGTGCACACCGGCGACGGCAAGGGCAAGTCGACCGCGGCGTTCGGGATGGCGCTGCGGGCCTGGAACCAGGGCTTCGACATCGCGGTGTTCCAGTTCGTCAAGAGCGCCAAATGGAAGGTCGGCGAGGAGGCGGTGTTCCGCCAACTCGGCCGGCTGCACGACGAACACGGTGTCGGCGGCCCGGTCGAGTGGCACAAGATGGGTGCCGGGTGGTCGTGGTCGCGCAAACAGGGCAGCGAGGCCGATCACGCCGCCGCCGCGGCCGAGGGGTGGGCCGAGATCACCCGCCGGCTGGCCGAGCAGCGCCACGACTTCTACGTGCTCGACGAGTTCACCTACCCGCTGAAGTGGGGCTGGATCGACGTCGACGAGGTGGTGTCGGTGCTGGCCGCCCGCCCGGGCACCCAGCACGTCGTCATCACCGGCCGCGACGCCCCGCAACCGCTGCTCGACGCCGCCGATCTGGTCACCGAGATGACCAAGGTCAAGCACCCGATGGACGTCGGGCGCAAGGGGCAGAAGGGCATCGAGTGGTAGGGCCGCGGCGGTGGTGACGCCCGCCGTCGTCGTCGCCGCACCGGCGTCCGGCAGCGGCAAGACCACGGTGGCCACCGGGCTGATGGGCGCGCTGCGGCGGGCCGGCCGGCGCGTCGCCCCGTTCAAGGTCGGCCCCGACTACATCGACCCCGGCTACCACGCGCTGGCCGCCGACCGGCCCGGCCGCAACCTCGACCCGGTGCTGGTCGGGGCGGACCTGATCGGCCCGCTGTACCGGCACGGCTGCACCGGCGCCGACATCGCCGTCGTCGAAGGCGTGATGGGCCTGTTCGACGGGCGCATCGCCGACACCGGGCCGGCAGCGGTCGAGGCGGCCCCGGCGGAGGGGTCCACCGCCCAGGTCGCCGCGCTGCTCGCCGCGCCGGTGGTGCTGGTGGTCGACGCGCGGGGCCAGAGCCACAGCGTCGCCGCCCTGCTGCACGGCTTCGCCACCTTCGACCGGTCGGTGCGCCTGGCCGGGGTGATCCTCAACCGGGTCGGCTCAGCACGCCACGAGCAGGTGTTGCGGCAGGCCTGTGCGCAGGCCGGGATGCCGGTGCTCGGCGCCATCCCGCGGGTCGACGAACTGTCAGTTCCCTCAAGGCATCTCGGTCTCATAACCGCCGTCGAGCACGGCCGGCGGGCGCAGGCGGCGGTGGCGGCGATGACCGAGCTGGTCGCGCGCCACGTCGACCTCGACGCCGTCGCTGCCCTGGCCGCCGCCCGGGTGGCCGCTGAGCCGTGGCGCCCCGAGGGCCCCGGCGCCGACGGGACTCCCACCATCGCCGTCGCCGCCGGGACTCCCACCATCGCCGTCGCCGCCGGCAAGGCGTTCAGCTTCGGTTACGCCGAACACGTCGAGCTGCTGCGCGCCGCCGGCGCCGAGGTCGCCGAGTTCGACCCGCTGACCGACCCGCTGCCGCCCGGCACCGCCGCGCTGGTGCTGCCCGGCGGGTTCCCCGAACAGTTCGCCACCGAACTGGCCGCCAACGATGTTGTGCGCGGCCAGATCCGCGCGCTGGCGGCCGCGGGCGCCCCGATTCACGCCGAGTGCGCGGGGCTGACCTATCTGGTCGACGAGCTCGACGGACACCCGATGTGCGGTGTGCTGCGCGGCTCGGCCCGGTTCACCGACCGGCTCACCCTCGGCTACCGCACCGCCGTCGCGGTCGCCGACTCGCCCCTGCACGCCACCGGCGATCGCGTCACCGGACACGAATTCCACCGCACCACAGTCGAATTCGACGAGTCCTACCAGCCCGCCTGGGTGTTCCGCGGCCGCACCGGCGACGCTGTTCGTGACGGTGCGCTGCACCGGGGGGTGCACGCGTCGTACCTGCACACCCATCCGGCCGCGCACCCGCAGGCGGTGACGCGCTTCGTCGCCGCGGCGGCACGCTCTAAGCTCGCCGGGTGACCAGCAGGCGACGCGCCGTGACGAGAAAGCCCGTGCAGACGATCCGTGAGTATCCATGAGTGACGCCATGACCAACCCCGACAGCACCGACGAAGGGGCCGCCGAGAACGCCTATCTGGTCGGCCTGCGACTGTCCGGAAAGAAGGTCGTGGTCGTCGGCGGTGGCTCGGTGGCCCAGCGCCGGCTGCCGCGGCTGATCGCCCACGGCGCCGACGTGCACGTCATCACCCGCAGCGCCACCCCCGCGGTCGAGGGCATGCCGGGCATCACCCTGACCCTGCGCGACTACCGCGACGGCGACCTCGAGGGCGCCTGGTACGCGATCGCGGCCACCGACGATCCCGCGGTCAACGCAGCGGTGGTGGCCGAGGCGGACCGCCGCCACATCTTCTGCGTGCGCGCCGATGCGGCACGCGAGGGCAGCGCGGTCACCCCGGCGTCGTTCGAGTACGAGGGGCTGGCCGTGGGCGTGCTCGCCGCCGGGGAGCACCGCCGGTCGGCGGCCATCCGGTCGGCGATCCACGAGGCGCTGCAGCAGGGCCTGATCGGCGAGGGCACCCCGGAGGCGCTGCACGGCACGGTCGCGCTGGTCGGTGGGGGACCCGGCGATCCGGAGCTGATCACGGTGCGGGGGCGGCGGCTGCTGGCGCAGGCCGACGTGGTGGTCGCCGACCGGCTGGCGCCCCAGGAGCTACTCGCCGAACTGCCGCCGCACGTCGAGGTCATCGACGCCGCCAAGATCCCCTACGGCCGGGCGATGGCCCAGGACGCGATCAACCAAGTGCTCATCGAACGGGCCCGGGCCGGCAAGTTCGTGGTGCGGCTCAAGGGCGGTGACCCGTTCGTGTTCGCCCGCGGTTACGAGGAGGTGCTGGCCTGTACCGACGCTGGGGTCCCGGTGCTGGTGGTGCCGGGCGTCACCAGTGCCATCGCGGTGCCCGCGATGGCCGGGGTGCCGGTCACCCACCGGGCGGTCACGCACGAGTTCGTGGTGGTGTCCGGTCACGTTGCCCCCGGGCACCCCGAATCGTTAGTGAATTGGAATGCACTGGCCGCGATGTCCGGCACCATCGTTTTGCTGATGGCCGTCGAACGGATCGAGCTTTTCGCCCAGGCGCTGCTGGACGGCGGTCGACCTGCGGAAACGCCGGTCCTCGTGGTGCAGCACGGCACCACGGCGCTGCAGCAGACGTTGCGGGCGACGCTGGCCGACGTGGCCGAGAAGATCCGAGAGGAAGGTATCCGTCCGCCGGCGATCATCGTGATCGGGGCGGTCGCCGCGTTCGGCGGTTAAAGGATTCCTAAGATTACTGTAAGGTAACCCGGTATGACGGCTCTCAACGATGCAGAGCGCGCCGCAATGCGCCGCGCCGCTGAGGGCGAGACGAAACGTTCTCTCCGGTCCCAGATGCGCCAGCGGGTCTCCGAACGTGCGAGCTCGCCGAGCTGGCGGCCGACTCCGCGGTTCTTCGCCGCGGTGATCGCCATCGGCGGCATGCAGCTGCTGGCCACCATGGACAGCACCGTCGCGATCGTGGCGCTGCCGAAGATCCAGGCCGAGTTGAGCCTGTCGGACGCCGGGCGCAGCTGGGTGATCACCGCATACGTGCTGACCTTCGGCGGTCTGATGCTGTTGGGGGGCCGTCTGGGCGACACCATCGGCCGCAAACGCACCTTCATCGTCGGTGTCACGCTGTTCACCATCGCCTCGGTGCTGTGCGGTATCGCGTGGAACGACGTCACGCTGGTCACCGCACGGCTGCTGCAGGGCGTGGGAGCCGCGATCGCCTCGCCGACGGGTCTGGCGCTGATCGCCACCACCTTCCCGAAGGGGCCCGCCCGAAACGCCGCCACCGCCGTCTTCGCCGCCATGACCGGCGTGGGCTCGGTGATGGGCCTGGTCGTCGGCGGCGCCCTGACCGAGATCTCCTGGCGGTGGGCGTTCCTGGTCAACGTGCCGATCGGCCTGCTGATGGTGTACCTGGCTCGCACCACGCTGCGGGAGACCCACCGCGAACGGCTCAAGCTCGACGCCGCCGGCGCGATCCTGGCCACCATCGCCTGCACCGCCGCGGTGTTCGGCTTCTCGATGGGCCCGGAGCGGGGCTGGCTGTCGCCGGCGACGGTGGGCTCGGGCATCGCCGCGGCGGTGTTCTTCCTGGCGTTCCTCTACGTCGAGCGCACCGCCGAGAACCCGGTCGTGCCGTTCTCGCTGTTCCGGGAGCGCAACCGGGTCGCCACCTTCGTGTCGATCTTCCTGGCCGGCGGCGTGATGTTCACGCTGACCGTGCTGATCGGGCTGTACGTGCAGGACATCATGGGCTACACGCCGCTGCGGGCCGGGATCGGGTTCATCCCGTTCGTGATCGCGCTGGGCATCGGCCTCGGCGTGTCCTCGCAGCTGGTGTCGATGTTCCCGCCGCGGGTGCTGGTGATCGCCGGCGGTGTGCTGGTGCTGGGCGCGATGATCTACGGCTCCACGCTGGACGCCAACATCCCGTACTTCCCGAACCTGGTGCTGCCGATCACCGTCGGCGGTGTCGGCATCGGCATGATCGTGGTGCCGCTGACCGTGTCGGCGATCGCCGGGGTCGGCTTCGACCAGATCGGCCCGGTGTCGGCGATCGCGCTGATGCTGCAGAACCTCGGCGGGCCGCTGGTGCTCGCCGTCATCCAGGCCGTCATCACCTCGCGCACCCTGTACCTGGGCGGCACCACCGGCCCGGTCAAGGACATGAACCCCGACCAGCTGGCCGCGCTGGACCAGGGCTACACCTACGGACTGCTGTGGGTGGCCGGCGTCGCGGTGATCGTCGGCTGCGCGTCGCTGTTCATCGGCTACACCGCCGCGCAGGTGGCGCACGCCCAGGAGGTCAAGGAAGCGATCGACGCCGGCGAGCTGTGATCGGCCGCTGATCCGCCGCGCAGCCGCACCGGCGAGCCCGTCTCCCGGTGAGATCGGTTGGCGTTCACTCAGTAAGGTGGTCGGCTGTGATCACCCGCATGTCCGAGCTTTTCCTGCGCACCCTGCGTGACGATCCGGCCGACGCCGAGGTCCCCAGCCACAAACTGCTGATCAGAGCCGGCTACATCCGCCAGATCGGTCCGGGCCTGTACAGCTGGCTGCCGCTGGGGTTGCGGGTGCTGCGCAGGATCGAGCGGATCGTCCGCGAGGAGATGGTCGCCATCGGCGCGCAGGAGATCCTGTTTCCGGCGCTGCTGCCGCGTGAGCCCTACGAGACGACCAACCGCTGGACCGAGTACGGCGACACCCTGTTCCGGCTCCAGGACCGCCGCGAGAACGACTACCTGCTCGGCCCCACCCACGAGGAGCTGTTCGCGCTGACCGTCAAGGGGGAGTACAGCTCCTACAAGGACTTCCCGCTGATCCTGTTCCAGATCCAGACCAAGTACCGCGACGAGGCCCGGCCCCGCGCCGGCATCCTGCGCGGCCGCGAGTTCGTGATGAAGGACTCGTACTCGTTCGACATCGACGAGGACGGACTCAAGGTCGCCTATCAGAAGCACCGCGAGGCCTATCAGCGCATCTTCGACCGGCTGCAGGTGCGCTACGTGATCGTCTCCGCGGTGTCGGGGGCGATGGGCGGCAGCGCCTCCGAGGAGTTCCTCGCCGAGAGCGAGGTCGGTGAGGACACATTCGTGCGGTGCCTGGAGTCCGGGTACGCCGCCAACGTCGAGGCCGTCGTCACCCTGGCGCCGGAACCCAAGCCGATCGAGGGCCTGCCCGAACCGGTCGTCCACGACACCCCGGACACCCCGACGATCGCCACGCTGGTGGACTGGGCCAACAGCGCGAACCTGCCGCAGTTCGCCGGGCGCGAGGTCACCGCGGCGGACACGTTGAAGAACGTGATGCTCAAGGTGCGCCGGCCCGACAGCGAGGAGTGGGAGCTGCTGGCGATCGGCATCCCGGGTGATCGCGAGGTCGACGACAAACGGCTCGCCGCGGCGCTCGAGCCGGCCGAGTACCAACTGCTCGACGACGCCGACTTCGCCCGTCACCCGTTCCTGGTGAAGGGCTATATCGGACCGAAAGCCCTGCAGGCCAACGGCGTTCGCTATCTTGTCGATCCCCGGGTGGTGACCGGGACGTCGTGGATCACCGGCGCGGACCAGCCCGGCAAACACGTGGTGGGGCTGGTCGCCGGGCGGGACTTCACCCCGGACGGCACCATCGAGGCGGCCGAGATCCGCGACGGGGACCCCTCGCCCGACGGAGCCGGGCCGCTGGTCAGCGCCCGCGGCATCGAGATCGGCCACATCTTCCAGCTCGGCCGCAAGTACACCGACGCGTTCAACGTCGATGTGCTGGGCGAGGACGGCAAGCCGATCCGGCTGATCATGGGCTCCTACGGCATCGGGGTGTCGCGGCTGGTCGCGGTGATCGCCGAACAGCACCACGACGAGCTCGGGCTGCGCTGGCCGTCGGCGGTGTCACCGTTCGACGTCCACCTGGTGATCGCCAACAAGGACGACGCCGCCCGTGCCGGTGCCGAGGAGCTGGCCGCCGATCTCGACCGGCTCGGACTCGAGTTGCTGCTCGACGACCGGTCCGCCTCGCCCGGGGTGAAGTTCAAGGACGCCGAACTGCTCGGGGTGCCGTGGATCGTCGTGGTCGGCCGCGGCTGGTCCAAGGGTGTGGTGGAGTTGCGCAACCGGTTCACCGGGGAGACCCGGGAGATCCCGGTGGACTCGGCGGCGACCGAGATCGCCTCCGCCGTCTCCGGCGGGGCGTAGCACCCGCTACCGGCGCCGGGTCACTCCGGCCCGCCCGGGAACGGCACCGTCACCGGGCGGACCCCCTGTACGCCCCGCCAGCGGGCCGCGGTCACCGCGGTCTCGGTCAGCGCGGTGACCGCGAACCGCCGGTCGCTCTCGTCGGTGGCCTGCTCGAGCACCGCGCGCCAGGCCACCGCGCAGTCCTGCTCCATCTGCACCGCCAGCCGGGCCGCATCGGCGGGGGTGCGGACCTCGATCGGCAGCTGATAGCCGGCCGCCGGCAGCGGAGGTTCGACCGATCGGGCCGACAGCAGCGCCAGCGCGGCCTCGCGCCGCTTGCGATGCTCGGCCAGCGACGCCGACACCAGGGCGTTCTCGTCGGGTGTCGAACGGGCCGACACCACGCCGTAGCCGTAGATGGCGGCGTTCTCGCACACCACCGCGTCGAACAGAGCGCCGTCGGCGGGATCCGACGGGCGCGCCGGGTCGGCCGAACGGGGTGTCGGCGACGTCACGATGTCCTCCCCGGGGTGGCCAGCGCGACGCGGTACGCCGCGGTGCAGGCGGCCGCGATCGAACCCAGCAGCCCGGCGCGGTATCCGGACATCCGGGCGGCGAGATCGGAGGCGCTGTCGGCGGATTCGCGCAGCGCGGCAACCACGTCGGCGACCGTCGGTGGGCGCCGTTGCGGCGACCCGTCCGGCGTCGCGGACGATTCGGTCTCGGACGGTTCGGCCGTCGGCGCCTGATCGCCGCGCAGCCGCACCAACTCGTCGACCAACGCGTCGGCGTGGGCGGCGCGCTCCCCGGCGACCGTGGTCAGCGCCGCCGCGACGGGCCCCCGGGCGCCGGCCGCGGCCTCGGCGGCGAGGCGGCTGTCGGCGCGGGCGCGCTGCAGCGCGGCGGCCAGATCCTCCACCTCCGGGGGCGGCGGTTTCGGTCCGCACGCCGCCGCTGCCGGTCCGAGCACGGCCAGCGCCATCGCCGAGACCAGCACGTTTCTGCGGCTCACCGGGTGGCCGAGGGGTCCGCCGCCGGGGTCGCCGGCGTCGTGGCGGCCCGACCCGGTGCGCGGGCCGGGCGGGGACGACTCGGGGCTCGGCACGTGCACATCTTGCCACTGACCGGCGGTGTGGCCCGGCTCGCATCCGGGCCCGCCGGGACGGCCGGCAGGCCTGGCCCCCGCATGTTTGTGCCATGTAACGTGTCTCGGCTGGCGTATCGTGAGAAGCGGTTCCGAGGTTCACCGAGGTGACCGAGGTTGCGCCAACGCCAGACCGGACAACTCAAGATGAGGAGCTCGCCGTGACGGAGCGGTCTGTGGGATTACCGTCGCAGAAACAGGTGATCGAGCTACTCGACGGTGAGTTCGCGCGGGCAGGTTACGAGATCGAAGAGGTGAAGATAAACGCGTCGGCCCGCCCGCCGCGCATCACGATCGTCGCCGACGGCGACCGCGCCCTCGATCTGGATTCGATCACCGCCCTGTCGCGGTCGGCGTCGGAGCTGCTCGATCGGGTCGACGCGGGTGCCGCCCCCTATGTCCTGGAGGTCACCTCGCCGGGGGTGGACCGGCCGCTGACCGCCGAGAAGCACTACCGGCGGGCGCGCGGCCGCAAAGTGAAGGTGACGCTCTCCGACGGCTCACAGCTGACGGGCAGGATCGGCGAGACGCGGGACGGATCGGTGTGCCTCGTGGTGCGGGAAGGTCGCCGCCAGGACTATTCGGTTCGCGAGCTGCGCCTCGGTGACATCGTCAAAGCGGTTGTGCAGGTTGAATTCTCGCCGCCGGACCAACGCGAGCTGGAGCTAGCCGGGCAGACTGCTGAGGAGGCTCCACGGTGAACATCGACATGGCGGCACTGCACGCGATCGAGGCCGACAAGGGTATTTCGGTCGACGTCGTCATCGAAACCATCAAGTCCGCGCTGCTCACCGCCTATCGGCACACCGAGGGGCATCAGCCGGACGCGCGCATCGAGATCGACCGGAAGACCGGTGAGGTCAAGGTGATTGCCCGGCAGACCGACGCCGACGGCAATGTCATCGCCGAGTGGGACGACACGCCAGAGGGTTTCGGCCGGATCGCGGCGACCACCGCCCGGCAGGTGATCCTGCAGCGGCTGCGTGACGCGGAGAACGAGAAGCAGTACGGCGAGTTCGTCGCGAAGGAAGGCGACATCGTCGCCGGCGTGATCCAGCGTGACGCCCGCGCCAACGCCCGCGGTCTGGTGGTGGTGCACATCGGCAGCGAGACCAAGGGCGCCGAAGGCGTCATCCCGGTCGCCGAGCAGGTGCCGGGTGAGAGCTACGAACACGGCGACCGGCTGCGCTGCTACGTCGTCGGTGTCAGCCGCGGCCCCCGCGAGCCGGTGATCACGTTGTCGCGTACCCACCCCAACCTGGTGCGCAAGCTGTTCTCGCTGGAGGTGCCGGAGATCGCCGACGGGTCGGTGGAGATCGTGGCGGTCGCCCGCGAGGCCGGTCACCGGTCCAAGATCGCGGTGACCTCGCGGGTACCGGGACTCAACGCCAAGGGCGCCTGCATCGGGCCGATGGGTCAGCGCGTGCGCAACGTGATGAGCGAGCTGTCCGGCGAGAAGATCGACATCATCGACTGGGATCCGGATCCGGCGAAGTTCGTCGCCAACGCGCTGTCGCCGGCCAAGGTGGTCTCGGTGAGTGTTATCGACGAGGCGGCCCGGGCCGCGCGGGTGATCGTGCCCGACTTCCAGTTGTCGCTGGCGATCGGCAAGGAGGGGCAGAACGCGCGCCTGGCCGCGCGGCTGACCGGATGGCGCATCGACATCCGCAGCGACGCGGCCCCCGATGCCGCGCCCGGAGCCGCTCCCGGCGCGGCGCGCGGCGCCGCGGGCGAGCACTGAGGCGCCCGCAGGACGGGCCGGCGGATTGACCCAGCAGAAAGACCCTCATGAACAGGTCGTGCCGTTTCTTGTCGCGGCACCGGTGACGGTAGACTCAGGCGTGATCCAGCGTGAGACACCGGGCGCCGACGCGCGCTCCCCGGCTGAACCCCGAAAAGGGCCGGTCAGGACGTGTATCGGTTGTCGGAAACGAGAGCTGGCCGTCGAACTGCTTCGTGTGGTCGCTGTCGGCGGCGGGAAGGACCCAGGGAACGGTCCCTGTGTCGTAACCGTTGACGTGGCGAGAAAGCTGCCGGGGCGGGGTGCCTGGCTGCATCCCGATCCGCAGTGCCTGAACGCGGCACTTAGACGGCGGGCCTTCGGTCGAGCGCTGCGGATCACCGGTTCACCGGACACCACCGCGGTGCAAGAGCACCTCAGTGCTGTGCGCAGCGCTGAAACGCCCGTCGCATCCGGCAACAGGACAGGTAGCGAAGAACATGAGCACACCGTGAAGTCCCGATGACCATGTGTCATAGCTAACCCGAGGCGCGGCGCCTACCACCGCTGACGCCTCTAGGAGATGGAGAAGTAGTGGCAGGTAAGGCTCGCGTACACGAGTTGGCCAAGGAACTCGGTGTTACCAGCAAAGAGGTACTCGCCCGGCTGAGTGAGCAGGGTGAGTACGTCAAGTCGGCATCGTCAACGGTGGAGGCGCCGGTCGCCCGGCGGCTGCGGGCATACTTCACCGCGAAGAAGGCCGCCGAGCAGGGGCCGGAGAAGGCTGACGAGAAGGCTGACGAGAAAGCCGCGAAGGGCGGCAAGGCTGCGGCGAAGAAGTCCCCGGCCAAGGCGGCCGAGGCGCCGGCCGCCCCGGCGGCCGAGAGCAAGGCTGCGGCGCCGGCCGGTGCGGCCAAGGTGACCGCCGCGGCGCCGGCCGAGCAGGTCAAGGCGGACGCCGCCGGCGCCCCGGACACGACGGCCGCCCCGAAGCCGAAGCCCGCGGCGCCGAAGCCCGGACCGGCCCCGGCCGCCCAGGCGAGCCCGGCCGCGCCGGCCGCTCGGCCCACCCCGACACCCGGTCCGCGGCCCGGCCCGACCCCAGGCCCCAAGCCGGCCCCGCGCACCCCGCGGGTCGGCAACAACCCGTTCACCACGCAGCAGCCGGCCGAGCGGCCGATTCCGCGGCCGATTCCGCGGCCGGGCCCGCGTCCCGGTCCCCGGCCGGGTGTGTCGCCGAACAACATGCCGCCCCGGCCCGCCGCGCCGCGTCCCGGTACCGCCGGTCGTACCGGCGGTCCGCGACCGGGTCCCGGTGGTCGCGGCGCCGGAGCCGGCGCCGGCCGTCCGGGCGGTGGTGGCGGCGGCTACCGCGGCGGCGGTGGCGGCGCGCCCGCGGGCGGCGGCTTCCGCGGCCGCGGCGGCGGTGGCGGCCGTCCCGGTCAGCGCGGCGGTGCCGCGGGTGCGTTCGGCCGTCCCGGCGGCGCTCCCAAGCGGGGACGCAAGTCGAAGCGGGCGAAGCGCGCCGAGTACGAGAACATGCAGGCGCCGGTCATCGGCGGCGTGCGGTTGCCCAAGGGCAACGGCGAGGTCATCCGGTTGGCCCGCGGCGCGTCGCTGGCCGACTTCGCCGAGAAGATCGACGCGAACCCGGCCGCGCTGGTGCAGGCGCTGTTCAACCTCGGCGAGATGGTCACCGCCACCCAGTCGGTCAGCGACGACATCCTCGAACTGCTCGGCAGCGAGATGAACTACAAGGTTCAGGTCGTCTCGCCCGAGGACGAGGACCGCGAGCTGCTCGAGTCGTTCGACATCACCTACGGCGAGGACGAGGGTGACGAGGACGACCTGCAGGTCCGCCCGCCGGTGGTGACCGTCATGGGTCACGTCGACCACGGCAAGACGCGCCTGTTGGACACCATCCGCAAGACCAACGTGCGCGAGGCCGAGGCCGGCGGCATCACCCAGCACATCGGTGCCTACCAGGTCGAGGTGGAGGTCGACGGTCAGAAGCGGCCGATCACCTTCATCGACACGCCGGGTCACGAGGCGTTCACCGCCATGCGTGCCCGCGGCGCGAAGGCCACCGACATCGCGATCCTGGTGGTGGCCGCCGATGACGGCGTCATGCCGCAGACGGTGGAGGCGATCAACCACGCGCAGGCCGCCGACGTGCCGATCGTGGTGGCGGTCAACAAGATCGACAAGGAGGGCGCCGACCCGGCCAAGATCCGCGGTCAGCTCACCGAGTACGGGCTGGTGCCCGAGGAGTACGGCGGCGACACGATGTTCGTCGACATCTCCGCCAAACAGGGCACCAACATCGACCAGCTGCTGGAAGCGGTCATCCTGACCGCCGACGCGGCGCTGGACCTGCGCGCCAACCCGAACATGCCCGCCCAGGGCGTGGCCATCGAGGCGCACCTGGACCGCGGTCGCGGTCCGGTGGCCACCGTGCTGGTGCAGCGCGGCACCCTGCGGGTCGGCGACTCGATCGTCGCCGGCGACGCCTACGGCCGGGTGCGCCGGATGATCGACGAGCACGGCGACGACGTCGAGGAGGCGCTGCCGAGCCGGCCGGTGCAGGTCATCGGGTTCACCTCGGTGCCCGGTGCGGGCGACAACTTCCTCGTCGTCGAGGAGGACCGGATCGCCCGCCAGATCGCCGACCGCCGGGCGGCGCGCAAGCGCAACGCGCTGGCCGCCAAGTCGCGCAAGCGGATCAGCCTGGAGGATCTGGACTCGGCGCTGAAGGAAACCAACCAGCTGAACCTGATCCTCAAGGGCGACAACGCCGGTACGGTCGAGGCGCTGGAGGAGGCGCTGCTGGGCATCGACGTCGGCGACGAGGTGGAGCTGCGGGTCATCGACCGGGGCGTCGGTGGCATCACCGAGACCAACGTCAACCTGGCGTCGGCGTCGGACGCGATCATCATCGGCTTCAACGTGCGCGCGGAGGGCAAGGCCACCGAGCTGGCCAACCGCGAGGGCGTGGAGATCCGGTACTACTCGGTCATCTACCAGGCGATCGAGGAGATCGAGGCCGCGCTCAAGGGCATGCTCAAGCCGATCTACGAGGAGAAGGAGCTCGGCCGGGCCGAGATCCGGGCGATCTTCCGGTCGTCGAAGGTCGGCAACATCGCCGGCTGCATGGTGCTCTCCGGTGTCATGAAGCGCAACGCCAAGGCGCGGTTGCTGCGTGACAACGTGGTGGTCGCCGACAACCTGTCGGTCCAGTCGCTGCGCCGGGAGAAGGACGACGTCACCGAGGTCCGCGAGGGCTTCGAGTGCGGTCTGACGCTCGGCTACTCCGATATCAAGGAAGGCGACATCATCGAGACCTACGAACTGGTCGAGAAAGCGAGGACGTAATTGCCTGATCCGGCACGCGCACGCCGGCTGGCCAAGCGAATCTCGACCATCGTCGCCTCGGCGATCGAGCACGAGATCAAAGATCCTCGGCTGGCCGGTGTCACGATCACCGACACCCGGGTGACCAACGATCTGCACGACGCGACCGTGTACTACACGGTGATGGGGCGGACCCTGGACGAGGAGCCCGACTACGCCGGCGCGGCCGCGGCCCTGGAGAAGGCCAAGGGTGTGCTGCGCAGCAAGGTCGGTGCCGGCACCGGGGTGCGGTTCACCCCGACACTGACCTTCGTGCGGGACACGGTGCCCGAGACCGCGGAGAGAATGGAACAACTGTTGGCCCGCGCCCGCGCGGCCGACGAGGACCTGGCGCGGGTGCGCCAGGGCGCCAGCTATGCGGGGGATCCCGACCCGTACCGGGTACCGGGGGACCGGGAAGTCGGTGAGGATCAAGAGGTTGACACCGAGGACACCGATGACCGCGATCGACAAGACGACTGAGGTGCCGGTGGCCGGCGGCCGCGTCGACGCGCTCGGCGCGGCGGGGTTGCTGGCCGCCGCCCGGTCGGTGGCCGTGGTCAGCCACGTCTATCCGGACGCCGACACCATCGGCGCCGGGCTGGCGCTGGCGCTGGTGCTCGACGGCGCCGGCAAGGACGTCCAGGTCAGCTTCGCCGCGCCGGCCGAACTGCCCCGGTCGCTGCAGTCGCTGCCGGGCGGACACCTGCTGGTCGAACCCGATGCGATGCGCCGCGACGCGGATCTCGTGGTCACCGTCGACATCCCCAGCGTCAACCGACTGGGCGCGCTCGGCCCACTGGTCGGACCCGGACGTGAGGTGCTGGTGATCGACCACCACGCCTCCAACCAGTTGTTCGGCACCGCCAACTTCGTCGACCCGTCGGCCGACTCCACCACGATGCTGGTCGCCGAACTGCTCGACGCGTGGGGCAAACCCATCGACGCCGGGGTGGCGCACTGCCTGTACGCCGGGCTGACCACCGACACCGGATCCTTCCGCTGGGCCAGCCCGCGCGCACACCGGCTGGCCGCCCGGCTGGTCGAGCTCGGGGTGAACAACGCCGAGATCAGCCGCACGCTGTTCGACACCCACCCGTTCGCGTGGCTGCCGATGCTGTCGCGGGTACTGGCGTCCGCGACGCTGCTGCCGGACGCCAACGGCGGGCGCGGGTTCGTGTACGCCGTGGTGCCCCACGAGGAATGGGCCAACGCCCGGCCGGAGGAGATCGAAAGCATCGTCGACATCGTGCGCACCACCGAACAGGCCGAGGTCGCCGCGGTGTTCAAGGAGGTCGAGCCGGGGCACTGGTCGGTGTCGATGCGGTCGAAATCCTTCGACCTGTCCCCGGTCGCCAGCGCCTTCGGGGGCGGCGGGCACCGGCTGGCCGCGGGCTATTCGGCCACCGGCAGCGCCGACGACGTCGTGCAGGCGCTGCGCCGCGCCCTTGGCTGACACGACCGGGGTCGGGGCGCGACGGATCGCCGCGCTGGCCCTGCCGGCGCTGGGCGTGCTCGCCGCCGAACCGCTGTATCTGCTGTTCGACCTGGCGGTCGTGGGCCGGCTGGGGGCGCTGCCGCTGGCCGGGCTGGCGATCGGCGGCCTGATCCTGGGGGTGGTCGCCACCCAGTTGACCTTCCTGTCGTACGGGACCACGGCCCGCGCGGCGCGCCACTTCGGCGCCGACGACCGTCCGGCCGCGGTCGGGGAGGGGGTGCAGGCGACCTGGCTGGCGCTGGGCCTCGGGGTGGTGATCGTCGTCGCGGTGCAGGCGGCCGCGGTGCCGCTGGTGACGGTGATCGCCTCCGCCGCCGACATCGCCGACGCCGCGCTGTCGTGGCTGCGGATCGCGATCCTGGGCGCCCCGGCGATCCTGGTGTCACTGGCCGGCAACGGGTGGATGCGCGGGGTGCAGGACACCGTGCGGCCGCTGCGGTATGTGGTCACCGGTTTCGGGGTGTCGGCGCTGTTGTGCCCGACGCTGGTGTTCGGCTGGCTGGGGCTGCCGCGGCTGGAGTTGGCGGGATCGGCGGTGGCCAACGCGGTCGGCCAGTGGCTGGCGGCGCTGCTGTTCCTGCGGGCGCTGCTGGGGGAGCGGGTGCCGCTGCGGTTGGTGCCGTCGGTGCTGCGTGCCCAGGTGGTGATGGGCCGCGATCTGTTGTTGCGCACCATGGCGTTTCAGGCCTGCTTCGTCTCGGCGGGGGCGGTCGCGGCGCGGTTCGGGGCGGCCGCGGTCGCGGCGCATCAGGTGGTGCTGCAACTGTGGAGCTTCCTCGCGCTGGTTCTCGACTCGCTGGCCATTGCGGCGCAGTCGCTGGTCGGCGCCGCGCTCGGGGCGGGTGCGTTCGGGAACGCGAAGTCGGTCGCGTGGCGGGTCACCGGCTTCGCCACCGCCGCCGCGGCGGTGCTGGCCGCGGTGCTGGCGCTCGGCGCGGAGGTGTTGCCCACCGTGTTCACCGCCGACGGCGCGGTGCTCGCCGAGATCGGGGTGCCGTGGTGGTTCATGGTGGCCCAATTACCGGTTGCCGGAATAGTTTTCGCGTTGGACGGGGTGCTGCTGGGCGCCGGTGACGCGCGGTTCATGCGGACCGCGACGCTGATCAGCGCGCTGGCCGGGTTCCTGCCGTTGATCTGGCTGTCGCTGATGTTCGGCTGGGGCCTGCTGGGCATCTGGGCGGGGCTGTCCACCTTCATGGTGTTGCGGCTGATCTTCGTCGGTTGGCGCGCGGTGTCGGGGCATTGGCTGGTGCCGGGCACCAGCTGAGCGCCCCACCTTTCTCCGGCGAGCAGACGCAAACACCCCTGAAATAACGCGAAATTGGGGGTGTACGCGACTGCTCGGCGGTGAAGCGGAGAAGCGGCTACCGGGCGCGCGCCGTCGCCGCCCAACCCTGCGACGACGTGCGCACCTCGACGTCGGTGAACCCCGCCGCGGCCAGCCGCGCCGGTAGGGTCGCCGGGTCGATCGGGTGATAGGTGTCGCCCACGTGGTGCGCCTCGAGCTCGTCGCTGGCGATCGCGTCGCTGGCCACCAGCGCCGCCCCGGGCCGCAGCACCCGCGCCACCTCCGCGAACAGCCGGTCCTGCAGCTCGTCGGTCGGGACATGGTGCAGCATCGTGAAGCACGCCGCACTGCTGAACCGGTCGTCCTCGAACGGCATCCGCGTCGCATCGCCGACAACGATCCGCACCCGGGGGTTGTCGGCGAACCGCGCGGTGAGCATCGCCGCGAGCGCCTCGTCGATCTCCACCGCGGTCACCCGCGGCATGGTCGCCCCCAGCACATCGGTGGTGGCGCCGTACCCGGGCCCGACCTCGAGCACCTCGTCGCCGAGGTCGACGTCACCGAGCGCCCAGGGCAGGATGACCTCCCGCACCAGCCGGCGCCACTCCTCGCTGCCGCAGCGTTCGTGTGCCTTATTCATCTATTCATCTCACCCGTTCACCCCACCCGGCCGCTCAGCGGACCTGAGCGCGGCCCCGGTCGATCACCGCCGCCCGGTTGGCGGCGATGTCGTCGCCGGTCGTCGACGCCATCCACTGCCGCGCCGCATCGGCCTCGAGCCACAGCGCTCCGGAGGTCTGGGCCTCGTCGATGCGGTGGTACGACGCCAACAGCGCACGCACCGCCTTCTGGTTGTTGCCCACGATCGACGCCGCGACCTGGCGCGCCCTCGGCAGCAGTTCCTCATGCGGGACCACCTCGGTGACCAGACCGGCCCGCAGCGCGTCGGCGGCCGACAGGTAGTCGCCGGTCAGGCTCATCCGCCGGGCCAGCCCGATCCCGACCTTCTGCGGCAACCGCACCGACAGCCCCCAGGTCGGCAGCAGCCCGACCCGCGCATGGGTGTCGGCGAACTTCGCGTGCTCCGATGCGATCAGGATGTCGCAGTACAGCGCGATCTCCAGGCCGCCGGTGACCGCCGCCCCGTTGATCGCCCCGATCACCGGCTTGTCCATCGGCGGCCACTTCGGCGAGATGTCGGGTAACTCCGTGCTGTCGCCGAGCTCCTTGAGATCCAGACCCGCGCAGAACACCGGGTCGGCGCCGGTCAGGATCACCACGTCGACGTCGTCGTCGCGCTGCGCCTCGGCCAGCGCGGCGAACAACCGGGTCCGCAGCGCCGCCGACAGTGCGTTGCGCGACTGCGGGCGGTTCAGCGTCAGCGTGCGGACTCGGTCGGTGGTCTCGATCAGCAGGATGTCGTCAGTCACCCGATCAACCTATCGTGGGCGGCATGTGCCGAAACATCACGGAGCTGCGTGGCCTCGAGCCGGCCGCCACACCCGAGGAGATCGAGGCGGCCGCGCGCCAGTACGTGCGCAAGGTCAGCGGCATCACCCGGCCGACGGGTGGCAACGTCGAGCCGTTCGAGACCGCGGTCGCCGAGATCGCCGCCAGCACCGCCCGGCTGCTCGCCGCCCTGACGCCGCGCCGTCAGCCACCCCGGACGGTGCCGCCCCTGCGCCGCCCCGAGGTCCGGGCCCGCATGGCCGCGACCGGCAACACATGACCGCCACGGCGACCACGCCCGCGCTCAAGGAGTGGAGCGCGGTGATCCGCGCGCTGCTCGACGGCCGCCAGACCGTGCTGCTGCGCAAAGGCGGCATCCACGAGAAGCGGTTCACGGTGGCGGCGTCGCGGTTCCTGCTGTTCCCGACCGTCGCGCACAGTCACGCCGACCGCGTCCGGCCCGAACACCGCGACCTGCTCGCCCCGGCAGCCGCCGACAGCACCGATGACGCGGTGGTCATCCGTGCCGGCGCCACCGTGACGGCCGCGATCGAGGTCAACCGGCCGGAGAACCTGGAACAGATTGCCCCGCTGCATATCTGGACGAACGAGTCGGTTCGGGCCGACCGCCTGGACTTCCGGCCCAGACACCGGCTGACGGTGCTGGTCGTGCGGGCCTGCCCGCTGGCCGAACCGGTGCGGCTGGTGCGCACCGCCGACTACCGGGGCTGCACCAGTTGGGTTGACCTGCCGGCCGATCCGCGCTGGGGCGATCCGGTGTACGACGACACCACGCTGAACGAGACCGCCGAGCGGGTACGCGGCGCCGTCGGATGAGCGCGGCGCATACCCGGTCCGGTCGGCCTGGCCGAGACCACAGGGGGAATGACCTCGCTTGCGCTGCGGGGCAGTGGTAGCGTGGACTAATTTTTCGCGCAACGGGGGAGAGGAACCCACATGCGATTCGGGAGGGATCTGCCGACGGCGATTCGCGGACTCGTCGCCATGGCGTCCATCTGCTCGGCGTCGGTGTTGGCGGGTTGCGGCGGGTTGCCCGGCGTCGGCCAGTTCCTCGGATCGGACGACAGGTCGAACGCAGACTGTGTCGACGCCGGAGGCGCCAACTCATCGAAGGAGCAGATCGCCGAGGCGCAGTGGGGCGCGACCTTTCCCGACCCGGAAACAGGCTCGGAGACTACCGGATTCGACTACGCGGCCAAGCTGTTTCGCACAAGGAACGAGCTGTTCGGCATCGGCGTCGACGAGACGGACGATCAACTGCGCCCGATGGTGTGGGATTGGACGCTGGAGCAGCTCTATCCCGGGCCGGGCCAGCCGGCGGTACCTGACGGGGGTGACGCGGCGTTCGCGGCCGCGGTCTGTGGCCTGAAGCCGGGGTGGGAGCGTGTGGACCTCTACGGCGATCCCACGGTGGTGGCCGCCACCCCGAACCTGGTTCGCGGTATGGGCCGTACCGTGTGCAAGGCGGTCGCGACAGTCTGGGCGGAAGGCGTTCTCAAGTACGCCGACGAGCTGGCCGAACTGGCCGCCGCCGATCCGGAAACCCTGAAGGCGCACCTGCTGGCCGAAATGGCCGATAACATGCGTGGGCTCACCGGGGACCGACTCGCCGGTCAGCGTGCCCGCCGGGACAAACTGCAGAGCACCTCCGCCGCGGACATGGCCAGGAGCATGGAGTTCGCCGCTCGAATTCAGTGGCTGGCTGTGGAACACCAGTGTCCGGACCGCAGCCGGTACGGTTTCGGCGCCGACTGTGGCGATCTCGGTGACGGGATGGGCAGACTCAAGATCAAGAGCGGAACCCGCACCTGCGACGAAGCCAGAGACGTCGTCGGCAGGCATTACAACTCGGACCTGAACGTGGCCGAGGACCTGGCGGCCTATTTCTGCATGGAGGGTGGGTTTCTCGACGATCCCCATGCGCCGCTCAACCTCGAATGCATACCGCCGAAGAACACCGATCCGGACGGTTCGGTCATCATCGTCATACCGTCCGACCGCTGATAGGTAGTGGCTGAAGTGGGCCGGCGGCTCAGCGTGTCGGTGGTTGCGGGCCCGCAGGCAGAATCAGCCGCGAGGCACCGGCGGCCAGATGGATCCGGTGGGTCGCCGGCACCAGGGTGCGCCCGGTGCCCAGCGGCTCCCCGCTGCCGAGATTGCGGGCGAACCGCGGATGTGAGCCGCCCGCCACCAGCACCCGGATCCGCGACCCGGCGCGCAACCGGTGCGCCACCGGGTCCAATTCGATGCGCACGGTGCCGGAATCCGGTGCCGCACCGAGGTATCCGTCGCTCAGGTTACGGGAGCGGCCCTTCGCGTCGAGCTCGCTGATGCGGACGAACAGGTCGTTGTGCGGGTTGTCGCAAAAGTGGGCCAGCTCCAGCACCGGTGACCCGACCACATACAGATCGGTGGGCAGCCGGTCACCGGTGAAGCTGAGCACATCGGGTCGTTGAGCCAGCTTGTCGTCGCGGCGGTAGCCCGCCTCCGGGGACAGCAGCCGTCCGCCGACCGTCGGCGTCGGATCGGCCGGATTGTACGTGAACGACGACGGCGCAGCGGTTTCCGGCGGCACCGCATCCCCGAGTCGGCCGCCGGGCTGCAGATAGCGCACCAGCTCCGGCATCACCGGCGGCCACTCGTCCAGCTCCAGCCAGCCGTGCCGGTTCACGAAAGCCCGCACCGGTGCGCGTCGCCGGCCCGCGGCCCCGCCGAGGTGCCTGCCCAGCCAGTCCAGCGTCTCGCGGATCGCCGTCGGCGCCGCCTTCGTCATCAGGTGCAGGTGCGTCCACGGGCCGACCGTCAGCCCGACATCGACGCCACGCTCGTGCAGTCGCCGGTACTGGGCGATCGTCTGCTCCAGGAACAGGTCCTGCCAGCCGCCGATCAGCAGCACCGGGATCTGCGCGGTGTCCAGTGCGCGACGCAGGTTCATTCCCGCCCAGAACGGGTCATCGGCCGCGGGGTGCTCGAGCCAGGACTCCCACCACGGCGCCCCGTCACCCAGCAACTCCCGGCCGGCGGCCCCGGCAGGCAGTCGGCCGACCGCCTCGGCGAGCCTCCGCCGTGACCGGATCTGGCGCACCAGGGCCCGCATCCGGTTGCGGTCCTCCTGGGTGGCCATCAGATGGCTCCAGCCCAGGAAGTCGCTGAGCGCGAAGGTGCCGGGGCCCCACCGCGGCCCGCTGACGTCGTGCGGGCCCACGGTGATCACCGCCGCGGCGAGTTCCGGCGGGGGGTCGCACAGCAGTGCCCACTGGGTAAAACCCAGATACGACAGGCCGATGGTGGCGAACGATCCGGTGAACCACGGTTGTTCCCGCAGCCAGGCGACGGTGTCGGCGCCGTCGGCGATCTCGTGGACCATCGGGCTGAACTCACCGCCGGAACCGAAGGTGCCGCGCACACTCTGGAACACGACGTGATAGCCCCGCGCGGCGTAGATCCCGGCGTAGAGCAGGGTGAACGGGAACCGCCTGCCGTACGGGCAGCGCACCAGCACCGTGCCGGCGGGCCGATCGGTGTGCGGCCGATAGTGGTCGGCGAGCAGTTCGACACCGTCGCGCATCGGGATTCGCACCCCGCGGCGCACGCTGTATCCGCAGGAGGCCGGTGGCAGGCCGAACAGTCGGCTCAGCGTGTGGTCGGCGAACCGGCTTGGCGCCGAAGGTTTCCCGGCGGCGGTGCGGTCAGGCAGGGCGATCACCTCATCAGGCTACGCAGCCGGCGGCGGGTGCCGCGGCCCGAATCGGCGATCAGAACTTGTAGTACGGCACCAGTTCGTGTGCCCGCTGCAGGTTGGTCTGCATGCAGTCGACATCGGGTTCGGAGTAGATGGGGGAGTAGAACAGCGACTGCTGCAGCACGCCGTAGCTGGTGTCGAACGCCACCATGCAGGTGATCCACCACCGGTTGTTCCAGTCGGTCGGCTTCATGATCCACCACTGCGCCGCACGGTGCCCGGCGATGTCGAGCTGGATCGCGTCCGGTGGCAGCGTCTCCTGGAAGGTGCGCCAGATGATCGCCTCGACGGCCATCTGGTAGTTGCCCGCGTCGTACTTGCAGCGCAGCTGGTCCTCCGGGACCGGCGGTGTGAACGCCAGCCCCAGCGACTCGACGGCCTCCAGCGGGATGTCCCGGCACGGGTTGAACGGCGCCGGGTCGACGGTCTCGATGACCGGCCACTTGATGCTGGTCGTGACGTTGGTCAGCGGGACGTCGGCCGCGCTGACCCGGGGCCGGCCCACCGGTTCGGTCTGCCACACCACGATCCCCGCCGCCACCAGCGCAGTCAACGCCGAGACAACGCGCAGTCTGGTGAGCATCGCACTCCCTGGTCTCGGGGCGGCCACATACCGCCGGTTCGCTCCGACCCTGCCCGGGGAGTGTAGCGGCCCGTGAGAGCGGCCCGAAGGCGAACAGGAACCTGTTCCAGTTCCCGTCCCGGATCGGGGTGGGCCGCTCGCCGGGCGCGCGCCAGTACGCTGGTCTGTTGTGACACGCGACGGCCGACAACCCACGCTGTGGGCGATCAGCGATCTGCACACGGGTCACACCGGCAACAAGCCGGTCACCGAGTCGCTGTACCCCGCGAGCCCCGATGACTGGCTGATCGTCGCCGGCGACGTCGGCGAACGCACCGACGAGATCCTCTGGGCGCTGGATCTGCTGCGCAAGCGGTTCGCCAAGGTGATCTGGGTCCCCGGCAACCACGAACTGTGGACCACCAAGCGGGACCCGATGCAGATCTTCGGCAAGGCCCGCTACGACTACCTCGTCAGCATGTGCGACGAGATGGGCGTCATCACGCCCGAACACCCGTACCCGGTGTGGACCGACGAGGGTGGTCCGGCCGTCATCGTGCCGATGTTCCTGCTCTACGACTACACGTTCCTGCCCGCCGGGGCGGCCACCAAGGCCGAAGGGCTCGCGATCGCCCGGGAGGCCAACGTGGTCGGCACCGACGAGTTCCTGCTGTCACCCGAGCCGTACGGCACTCGTGACGCGTGGTGCCGCGAGCGGGTGGCCTACACCCGCAAGCGGCTCGAGGAGCTGGACTGGATGACGCCGACGGTGCTGGTCAACCACTTCCCGCTGGTGCGCGAACCCTGCGACGCGCTGTTCTACCCGGAGTTCGCGCTGTGGTGCGGCACCACCGCGACCGCCGACTGGCACACCCGCTACAACGCGGTCTGCTCGGTCTACGGGCACCTGCACATCCCGCGCACCACCTGGTACGACGGGGTGCGCTTCGAGGAGGTCTCGGTCGGCTACCCGCGGGAGTGGCGCCGCCGCAAGCCCTACCGGTGGCTGCGTCAGGTGCTGCCGGACCCCGACTATCCTCCGGGCTACTTGAACGAGTTCGGCGGTCATTTCCAGATCACCCAGGAGATGCGCGAACACGCACAGCGGATGCAGGAGCGGATCAGAGCGAGGCGGGGATGACGGCGGTGTCGACACTGCTGTCGGCCGTGTTGCCGGCCGACACACCGGGGCTGGCCGCGGCCGAACTGTACGCCGATCCGCCGCAGCTGGCGCCGCTGCCGGAGGAGGAACCGCTGATCGCCCGCTCGGTGGCCAAGCGGCGCAACGAGTTCGTCACCGTGCGCCACTGCGCCCGCGAGGCGCTGAGCCGGCTTGGGCTGCCGCCGGTGCCGATCCTCAAGGGGGAGAAGGGCGAGCCGTGCTGGCCGCGCGGCGTGGTGGGCAGCCTGACCCATTGCGAGGGCTACCGCGGCGCCGTGGTGGCCCGCCAGGAGGCCGTCCGGTCGGTGGGCATCGACGCCGAACCGCACGGCGTGCTGCCCGACGGGGTGCTTGACGCGATCAGCCTGCCCGCCGAACGCGCCGAGCTGCGGTCGCTGCCCGACGGCCTGCACTGGGACCGGATCCTGTTCTGCGCCAAGGAAGCCACCTACAAGGCGTGGTTCCCGGTGGTGCGCCGCTGGCTGGGCTTCGAGGACGCCCACATCACCTTCGAGGTCGACGACACCGGCGAGTCGGGCAGCTTCCGGTCCCGCATCCTGATCGACCCGACCGCGCCGTCCGGTCCGCCGCTGGAGGTGCTCGAGGGCCGCTGGTCGGTGCGCAACGGGCTGGCGTTGACGGCGATCGTGCTGTGAGCGCCGCGGGTCTGGTGGTCGTCGACAAACCGGCCGGGATGACCAGTCACGATGTGGTGGGCCGGTGCCGGCGGATCTTCGGAACCCGCAAGGTCGGTCACGCCGGCACCCTGGACCCGATGGCCACCGGCGTGCTGGTGGTGGGCATCGACCGTGCGACCAAGATCCTCGGGTTGCTCACCGCCACCGACAAGTCCTACACCGCCACCATCCGGCTGGGACAGACCACCTCCACCGATGACGCCGAAGGGGAGTTGCTGCAGGAGGTTTCGGCGCGTTCCGTCACCGATGAGCAGATCGGGGCGGCGGTCGGCGCGCTGCGGGGCGAGATCGATCAGGTGCCGTCGGCGGTCAGCGCCATCAAGGTCGACGGCAAACGCGCCTATCAACTCGCCCGACAAGGCCGATCGGTCGAGCTCAAGGCCCGGCGGGTGCGTATCGAGCGGTTCGAGGTGACCGGTATCCGCCGCCACGGCGAGGTGGTCGACGTCGATGTCGAGGTGGACTGCTCGAGCGGCACCTACATCCGGGCGCTGGCCCGCGACATCGGCGCCGGCCTCGGGGTGGGCGGCCACCTCACCGCGTTACGCCGAACGGCGGTCGGCCGGTTCGGTCTCGAGCAGGCCCGCACCCTCGAGGAGCTGGCCGCCGAACCGCGGCTGAGCTACACCCTCGACGAGGCGTGCCTGCTGAGCTTCCCGCGGCGCGACCTGACCGCCGAGGAGGCCGACCACGTCCGTCACGGCCGGCCGCTGCGGCCCGCCGGAATCGCGGGCGTCTACGCCGCGACCGCTCCCGACGGACAGGTGATCGCCCTGCTCGAGGACCACCGCAACCGCACCAAATCGGTTGTGGTGCTGCGCCCCGCCACCCTGTAGGACTGGCGGTGCAGTCGTTCGGCGGTGCGCATCGGATGGGGCATCCGGCCGCGGACGTCCCGGCCCTGTTGCTGGTCGCGGCGCTGTTGTGGGGCCGGCGCTGGCGTCCGGCGTCGGCCGCGCAGCCGGCCGGAACGCAGTGAACGCCGAGCGGAAAATCGCAGTCGCACAGCGCGAATCGCGCAGGCGGGTCAGCACACCACCCAGATCGCCTCGGCGGCGGGCAGACCCAGATCGATCATGGTGCCGGGATCGTTCTCGGCCGCGTCCGCCGGCCGGATCGCCACCGACATCATCCCCGCGAAATCGCGGCGGGCCACCACCCGCAGCCGCGCATCCAACCGGATTCCCACGCTGTCGAAGTAGCGCAGCATCTCCGGATCGGCGTCGGAGATCCGGGCCACGGCGCCGGTGACGCCCTCCTGGCAGAGCGACAGCTGCCGGGCATCGGGGGTGGGCACCCGGCCGTCCGGGGCCGGGATCGGGTCGCCGTGCGGGTCACGCGTGGGATAGCCGAGTTTGGCGTCGATGCGCGCCAGCATCCGGTCCGACACCGCGTGTTCGAGAACCTCGGCCTCGTCGTGGACCTCGTCCCAGCTGTAGCCGAGCTCGCGCATCAGGAAGGTCTCCATCAGCCGGTGCCGGCGCACCATCGCCAGCGCCGCGGCCCGGCCGGCATCGGTCAACGTCACCGCGCCGTACTTCTCGTGATTGACCAGCCCCTGATCGGCGAGTTTGCGGATCGACTCGGACGCCGTGCTGGCCGACACCCCGATGCGCTCGGCCAGCATCTTCGTGCTGACCTTCTCGTGCGACCACTCCTGAGCGGTCCAGATCGCCTTCAGGTAATCCTGAGCGACCATCGACAGGTCGCGCGGCTTACCGTTCGGGCTCACACCCACTGAGTTTAGGCAATCATCACCTGATCCGGTGATCTAGCACGGTCACGGTGGTGGGCGCGCCGTAGGCTAAACGCGTGCAGCGTTGGCGCGGACAGGACGATATTCCGACCGACTGGGGCCGGTGCGTCGTCACCATCGGCGTGTTCGACGGCGTGCACCGCGGCCACCAGGAGCTGATCAGCCATGCGGTCAAGTCCGGCCGGGCACGCGGGGTGCCCACCGTGCTGATGACCTTCGACCCGCACCCGATGGAGGTGGTGTTCCCCGGCAGCCATCCGGCGCAGCTGACCACCCTGGCCCGGCGTGCCGAACTGGTCGAGGAGCTCGGCATCGACGTGTTCCTGGTGATGCCGTTCACCGCCGACTTCATGAAGCTGTCGCCCGAGCGCTACATCCACGAACTGCTCGTCGAGCGGCTGCACGTGGTCGAGGTCGTGGTGGGGGAGAACTTCACCTTCGGCAAGAAGGCCGCCGGCAACGTCGAGCTGTTGCGCAAGGCCGGGGAGCGGTTCGGCTTCCACGTCGAGGCGATGTCGCTGGTCGTCGAACAGCACGGTGAGGAGGTCGTCACGTTCTCCTCGACCTACATCCGGTCCTGTGTGGACGCCGGTGACGTGGTGGCCGCCGCCGAGGCGCTGGGCCGTCCGCACCGGGTCGAGGGCGTGGTGGTGCGTGGCGACGGGCGCGGCCGCGGCCTGGGCTTCCCCACCGCCAACATCGCGCCCCCGATGTACTCGGCGATCCCGGCCGACGGGATCTACGCCGCCTGGTTCACCGTGCTCGGCCACGGTGAGGGCGCCGGCGAACTCGTGCCCGGCGAGCGCTACCAGGCCGCGGTGTCGGTGGGCACCAACCCGACGTTCTCCGGGCGCACCCGCACCGTCGAGGCCTACGTGCTGGACGTCTCGGCCGACCTGTACGGCCAGCACGTCGCGGTCGACTTCGTCGCCCGGCTGCGCGGCCAGCAGAAGTTCGACCGGGTCGAGGACCTCGTCGAGCAGATGCACGCCGACACCGAACGCACCCGGGCGGTGCTCGCCGCCGACCGCCCGTGATCCCGGTCGCCCGACAGCCGGCCCGTGCCGCCGGTGAGATGCGATTTCGTGGGTCCGCCGGGCCGCTGCTAGACTGCCTGCCGAGTCGGCGCGCGCTGCAGTTCGCGGTGGCCGCGCCCGCAATCATCATCCGCTCGCGAACTGAAAGATGGAGTGATCTTCCGTGGCGCTTACTGCCGAGCAGAAGAGGGAAATCCTCAAAGAGTACGGCCTGCACGAGACCGACACCGGTTCGCCGGAGGCGCAGGTCGCGCTGCTGACCCGGCGCATTCAGGACCTCACCGAGCACCTCAAGGTGCACAAGCACGACCACCACTCGCGGCGTGGTCTGCTGCTGCTGGTGGGCCGCCGGCGCCGGCTGCTCAAGTACGTCGCCCAGGTGGACGTGGAGCGCTACCGCCGCCTGATCGAGCGGCTCGGACTGCGCCGCTGACCTCGAGGCCGATGCGAAATCCCACCGCGCGTGGCGCGGGCCGGCGTGGCCTGGTTCGCGCTGCTCTGAGTTGCATCGCCGTCGGGGCCGTGGTGGTGGCCGGGGCCGGGTGCTCCACGTCGAAGCTGGGGGCGCCGGCGAGCGAATTCAGTCCCGGCGACTGCGTGCGGATGAGCGGCACCCCCGAACAGCCCGAGGCCACCAAGGTGGACTGCGGCAGTGCCGAGTCCAGCTACAAGGTGGCCGCCACCGTGGAGGACCGGGAGCAGTGTCCGTCCGACGTCGACACGTACTACTCGCTGCGCAGCTCGGTCTCCGACGCCGCCACCACGCTGTGCCTGGACATCGACTGGGTGGTCGGCGGCTGCATGATCATCGACCCGGTCAGCGGCCGGGATCCGGCGCGGGTGGACTGTGACGACGCGTCCGCCCCGAACCGGGAGCGGGTCGTCGAGATACTGGAGGACACCGCCGACGCCGGTGAGTGCGCCGGCGGGCTCGGCTACCCCTACCCGGAACGCAACTTCACCGTCTGCGTCGAGGACGTTCGCTGACGGGTCCCGGCGCCGTTATTTCGGCCCGGGACCCGCCGCGGGGTAGGATGAATTAGTTCTCGGCCGCGAGACGGCCCGAACTGATGGGTGTGGCTCCCGCAATTCCGCGAGACCATTCCCGCGTGTCATATCGGGACCCGCCTGATCGCACGGTCTTCGGTAGTGGCTGCCGGGATAGGAATCCCGGCCGCTTCGATCGATGGCCGTAGCCGCATCCCGGGCGGTGGTTCACACGCTGTGACAACGCGAAAACAGCTGAACAGTGGTAAGACACTGAACCCAGGAAGGCCATACGGACGCCCATGTCTGTAAATCAGATTGAAGACGGCGTGTACGAGTCGACCGCCGTGATCGACAACGGGAGCTTCGGCACCCGCACCGTCCGCTTCGAAACCGGAAAACTCGCCCTGCAGGCCGCCGGCTCGGCCGTCGCCTACCTCGACGACGAGACGATGGTGCTGAGCGCGACCACCGCCAGCAAGACCCCGAAGGAGCATTTCGACTTCTTCCCGCTGACCGTCGACGTCGAGGAACGCATGTACGCCGCGGGACGCATCCCCGGCTCGTTCTTCCGCCGCGAGGGTCGGCCCTCCACCGATGCGATCCTGACCTGCCGGCTGATCGACCGGCCGCTGCGCCCGTCGTTCGTCGAGGGGCTGCGCAACGAGATCCAGATCGTGGTCACCGTGCTGTCGCTGGATCCCAACGACCTCTACGACGTGCTGGCGATCAACGCCGCGTCGGCGTCCACCCAGTTGGCCGGGCTGCCGTTCTCCGGCCCGATCGGCGGGGTGCGCGTCGCGCTGATCCCCGATGCTGGAAATACAGGGGCTACCTGGGTGGCGTTCCCGACCGTCAAGCAGCTCGAGGGCGCGGTGTTCGACATGGTCGTCGCCGGCCGGGTGCTGCCCGACGGTGACGTGGCGATCATGATGGTCGAGGCCGAGGCCACCGAGAACGTCATCGAACTGGTCAAGGGCGGGGCGCCGGCCCCGACCGAGGCCGTGGTGGCCGAGGGCCTGGAGGCCGCCAAGCCGTTCATCAAGGTGCTCTGCGCCGCCCAGCAGGAGCTGGCCGAACACGCCGCCAAACCGGTCGGCGAGTACCCGCTGTTCCCGGACTACGAACAGGACGTCTACGACGCGGTCGCCGCGGTGGCCACCGACGCGCTGTCGGAGGCGCTGACCATCGCCGGCAAGACCGAGCGCAACGAGCGCACCGACGAGATCAAGCTCGAGGTTCTCGAGCGGCTCGGCGAGCAGTTCGCCGGCCGCGAGAAGGAGATCGGCGCCGCCTTCCGGGCGTTGACGAAAAAGCTTGTGCGCCAGCGCATTCTCAAGGACCGCGTCCGCATCGACGGGCGCGGCGTGACCGACATCCGGGCACTGTACTCCGAGGTGGCGGTGGTGCCGCGGGCGCACGGCAGCGCGCTGTTCGAGCGCGGTGAGACCCAGATCCTGGGCATCACCACGCTCGACATGATGAAGATGGCCCAGCAGGTCGACTCGCTGGGGCCGGAGACCACCAAGCGCTACATGCACCACTACAACTTCCCGCCGTACTCGACCGGCGAGACCGGCCGGGTGGGCGCGCCCAAGCGTCGCGAGATCGGCCACGGCGCGCTCGCGGAGCGGGCGCTGATCCCGGTGCTGCCCAGTGTCGAGGAGTTCCCGTACGCGATCCGGCAGGTGTCTGAGGCGCTGGGGTCCAACGGTTCCACGTCGATGGGCTCGGTGTGTGCCTCCACCCTGGCGCTGCTGAACGCCGGCGTGCCGCTGAAGGCGCCGGTGGCCGGCATCGCGATGGGCCTGGTCTCCGACGAGGTCGAGGTCGAGCAGCCGGACGGCACCAAGAAGACCGAGCGGCGCTACGTCGCGCTTACCGACATCCTCGGCGCCGAGGACGCATTCGGCGACATGGACTTCAAGGTGGCCGGCACCCGGGAGTTCGTCACCGCGCTGCAGCTCGACACCAAGCTCGACGGGATCCCGTCGCAGGTGCTGGCCGACGCGCTGGCGCAGGCCAAGGACGCCCGCCTGACCATCCTGGACGTGATGGCGGACGCGATCAGTGAGCCCGACGAGATGAGCCCGTACGCGCCGCGGATCACCACGATCAAGGTGCCGGTGGACAAGATCGGCGAGGTCATCGGCCCGAAGGGCAAGGTGATCAACCAGATCACCGAGGAGACCGGTGCCGAGATCTCCATCGAGGACGACGGCACCGTCTACGTCGGCGCCACCGACGGGCCCAGCGCGCAGGCCGCGATCGACCGAATCAACGCCATCGCCAACCCGCAGATGCCCAAGGTCGGCGAGCGGTTCCTGGGAACCGTCGTCAAGACAACCGATTTCGGCGCGTTCGTGTCGCTGCTGCCCGGCCGCGACGGGCTGGTGCACATCTCGAAGCTCGGCAAGGGTAAGCGGATCGCCAAGGTGGAGGACGTCGTCAGCGTCGGAGAGAAACTGCGAGTGGAGATCGCCGACATCGACAACCGGGGCAAGATCTCGCTGATCCTCGTCAACGACGACGACGAGTCGGCGGGATCGTCGAACGCTGCTCCTGCAGATGCCGCGAGCAGCCGCAAGTAGACCTCTGCGCCGCAGCGCACGCGGCGATGAATCGACGGCGGCACTACGCCGAACCGTATTGCCCGGAGGACTCCGGGTCGTCACCGAACACATCCCGTCGTCGCACTCGGCGTCGGTCGGGGTGTGGGTCGACGTCGGGTCCCGCGACGAGGGTCCCACCGTCGCCGGCGCTGCGCACTTCCTCGAGCACCTGCTGTTCAAGTCCACCCCGACCCGCTCGGCGGTCGACATCGCCCAGGCCGTCGACGCGGTGGGGGGTGAACTCAACGCGTTCACCTCGCGCGAGCACACCTGCTACTACGCCCATGTGCTCGACAGCGACCTCGAGCTGGCCATCGACCTGGTCTCCGATGTGGTGCTGCGCGGACGCTGCGCCAAGGAGGACGTCGAGATCGAGCGGGCCGTGGTGCTCGAGGAGATCGCCATGCGCGACGACGACCCGGAGGACTCGCTCGGCGACGCGTTCTTGGCCGCGATGTTCGGCGACCACCCGGTCGGGCGCCCGGTGATCGGCACCGCGGAGTCCATCGCGAACATGACCCGTGCCCAACTGCACTCGTTCCACGTGCGCCGCTACATCCCGGAGCGGATGGTGGTCGCGGTGGCCGGCAACGTCGACCACGACGAGGTCGTCGGCCTGGTGCGGGAGTACTTCGGTTCCCACCTGGTGCGCGGGCGCAAACCACACCCGCCGCGCAAGGGGGCGGCACGCATCTCCGGCAAACCCACGCTGCGGGTGGTCACCCGTGAGGCCGAGCAGACCCACCTGACGCTGGGGGTGCGGACCCCCGGTCGGCACTGGGAGCACCGCTGGGCGTTGTCGGTGCTCAACACCGCGCTCGGTGGCGGGCTGAGTTCGCGTCTGTTCCAAGAGATCCGGGAAACCCGGGGGCTGGCCTACTCGGTGTACTCGACGATCGACGAGTTCGCCGACGGCGGCGCGCTGTCGATCTACGCGGCGTGTCTGCCGGACCGGTTCGCCGACGTCGCTCGGGTGACCACCGATGTGCTCGCCGATGTGGCGCGCGACGGGATCACCGAGACCGAGTTCCGGATCGCCAAGGGGTCACTGCGCGGCGGGCTGGTGCTCAACCTCGAGGACTCCGGGTCGCGGATGAACCGGATCGGCCGCAGCGAGCTGAACTACGGCGCCCACCACAGCATCGACGACACGCTCGCCAGGATCGACGCGGTCACCCTCGACGAAGTCAACATGGTCGCCCGCAAACTGCTCAGCCGCCGCTACGGTGGGGCGGTGCTCGGACCGCTAACTTCGAAAAGGTCGCTGCCGCAGCCGCTTCGAGCCCTGGCCGACTAGCAGCGGTTACGCTGGGCCGATGACCCCATTGACCCGACGGCGGGTGCTGCTCGGCGGTGCCGCGCTCGCGGCGCTGGCCGCGCACCCGGTCCGGACCGCGCTGGCCGCTCCCGGCGACGTCACAACGCAATTGGCCGAGCTGGAACGACGCCATGCTGCCCACATCGGGGTGTACGCGCGCAATCTGGCGTCGGGCAGGACGATCGCGCACCGCAGTGGCGAGCCGTTCGCAATGTGCTCGACGTTCAAGACCTATGCGGCGGCCCGGGTGCTGCAGCTGGTCGACCGCGGCGAGGCGAACCTCGAGGAGACGATGTTCGTCGACCCCGCGGCGATCCTGATCAACTCGCCGGTCACCGCGGAGCGGGCCGGCGGCGTGATGACGTTGAGCGAACTGTGCCAGGCCGCACTGCAGCGCAGCGACAACGCCGCCGCCAACCTGTTGTTGCACCGCATCGGCGGTCCGCCGGCGATCACCGCGTTCGCCCGCGGCATCGGCGACGACCGCACCCGGCTGGACCGCTGGGAACCGGAACTCAACGCCGCGGTCCCCGGCGATCCGCGCGACACCAGCACCCCCGAGGCGCTGGCCGGCGGGTACCGGGCGCTGCTCGACGGCGAGGTGCTCAGCCCGTTGCGGCGCGGCCTGCTGGATGCCTGGATGCGGGCGAACCAGACCTCCAGCATGCGCGCCGGTTTCCCGCCCGGCTGGACCAGCGCCGACAAGACCGGCAGCGGGGACTACGCCAGCACCAACGACGTCGGCATCGCCTACGGACCCGCCGGCGAACGGTTGCTGCTGGCGTTCATGGCCCGTTCGGCGCGCGACAACCCCGACGCCGAGGGCCTGCGCCCGCTCATCGGGGAACTCGCCGCGCTGATCGTGCCGGCGCTGACCGCCTGACCGGCCTGCTCAGGCCAGCACCTCGGCGGGGTCGGTGAACGGCAGATCCAGATCGGCGGCCACGGTCGCCGACAGCAGCGCGCCCTCGTGGGTCGACAGTCCGGCGGCCAGCGCGGGATCGGCCTGACAGGCGGCGCGCCAGCCGTGGTCGGCCAGCGCCAGCACGTACGGCAGGGTCGCGTTGGTTAGCGCGAACGTCGACGTGCGCGGCACCGCGCCGGGCATGTTGGCCACGCAGTAGAACAGCGTGTCGTGCACTCCGAAGGTCGGATCGTCGTGCGTGGTCGGGTGGGAGTCCTCGAAACAGCCGCCCTGATCGATGGCGATATCCACCAGCACCGCACCGGGCCGCATCTGCGCGACGGTCGAATTGCTGACCAGCTTGGGCGCTTTCGCGCCCGGCACCAGCACCGCGCCGATCACCAGATCGGCACGGGTGACCGCGTCCTCGAGCTCCGTCCGGGTCGAGAAGCGGGTCTGCAGGCGGCCCCGCGATTCGGCGTCGATCGCCCGCAGCCGGTCGATGTTGACGTCGAACACCGTCACCTGTGCCCCCATCCCGGCGGCCACGCGCGCGGCGTTGTAGCCGGCGGTGCCGCCGCCGATCACCACCACGTCGGCGGGGGCGACCCCGGGCACCCCGCCCATCAGCACCCCGCGTCCGCCGTGGCTGCGCATCAGGTGGTAGGCGCCGACCTGGGCGGCCAGCCGGCCGGCCACCTCGCTCATCGGGGCCAGCAGCGGCAGCGCCCCGTCTGCGGTCTGCACGGTCTCGTAGGCGATCGCGGTGGTGCCGGCGGCCAGCAGCGCCTCGGTGCACTCCTTCGACGCGGCCAGGTGCAGGTAGGTGAACAGGGTCTGGCCCGCGCGCATGCGGTGGTACTCGGCCGCGATGGGTTCCTTGACCTTGAGCACCAGGTCGGCCTCGGCCCACACCTGATCGGCGCCGGCGACCAGTCCGGCGCCGGCCTTCACGAAGTCGGCGTCCGGGATGGCCGAGCCCTCGCCGGCACCGGACTGAATGACGACCTCGTGTCCGCGATGCACCAGCTCGGCGACGCCGGCCGGGGTGATCGCGACTCGGTATTCGTTGTTCTTGATCTCGGTCGGGATACCGACGCGCATGATGACTCCTCGATGGAACGTGATGGAAAAAGTGTGAAGAACATTCGAGCTATGCGCAATAAACACGAAGACAATTCGTTAGAGTTGGGATATGACTGACAGAAATGCGAAAGACGGCGTTTCTGGGGCCGCGCCGCCGAATGATCTTCGGCCCGTCGAGCTCGACGACATCGACCGGCGCATCCTGGCCGAACTGCACGCCGACGCGCGAATACCCAACAACGCGCTGGCCGAACGCGTCGGCATCGCGCCGTCGACCTGCCACGGCCGGGTCCGGCGGCTGCAGGAGACCGGGGTGATCCGCGGCTTCTACACCGACATCGATCCGGCCGCGCTCGGCCTGACCCTGCAGGCGATGATCTCGGTGAGCCTGCGGGCCAGCGCGCGCGGCAAGATCCGCAGCTTCATCCAGCAGATGCGGCGTAAACCGCAGGTGATGGACGTCTACTTCCTGGCCGGTGCCGACGACTTCCTGCTGCACGTGGCCGCCCGCGACACCGAGGACCTGCGGTCCTTCGTGGTGGAGCACCTCAACTCCGACGCCGATGTCGCCGGCACCCAGACATCGCTGATCTTCGAGCACCTGCGCGGCGCCTCGCCGCTGTAGGGCGGGCAAACCCCAAGCGGGACCGGGTTTGTCGCGGTGCCGCGCGCCGGTCCGCTGGTCGTCGAACGGTCGGCGGCAGGGCGCCGTCGGCCGGCGTTTAGGGTTGGCCCATGCGAGTCGGAGTGCTGGGGTCCAAGGGCAAGGTCGGGGCGACCATGGTGGCGGCGGTGGGGGCCGCCGAGGATCTGACGTTCACCACCGGTGTCGACGCCGGTGACGACATCAACCGGCTGGTCGAGACCTCGACCGAGGTCGTCATCGACTTCACCCACCCGGATGTCGTCATGGACAACCTGAAGTTCGTGATCGACAACGGAGTTCACGCCGTCGTCGGCACCACCGGCTTCACCGACGAGCGGCTGCGCCGGGTTCGGCAGTGGGTGGACGCCAAACCCGGTGTCGGCGTGCTGATCGCCCCCAACTTCGCGATCGGCGCGGTGTTGTCGATGCATTTCGCCCGGCAGGCCGCCCGGTTCTTCGAATCGGTCGAGGTGATCGAACTGCACCACCCGCAGAAGGCCGACGCTCCGTCGGGCACTGCGGCCCGCACCGCGCGGCTGATCGCCGAGGCGCGTAAGGGCATGCCGCCCAACCCCGATGCCACCACCACGGCGCTCGACGGGGCGCGCGGCGCCGACGTCGACGGGATCCCGGTGCATTCGGTGCGGCTGGCCGGCCTGGTCGCACACCAGGAGGTGCTGTTCGGCACCCAGGGCGAGACGCTGACCATCCGCCACGACAGCATCGACCGCACCTCGTTCGTGCCCGGTGTGCTGCTGGCGGTGCGCCAGATCGCCCGGCGCCCGGGTCTGACCGTCGGCCTGGAACCCCTGCTCGACCTGCGCTGAGACGAACCCAGAGATGAGAGAAGACAACCGGGCCCTGCGCATCCAGTTGGTCATCGGCTTCATGTGCGTGGCGCTGGTGGTCTACTTCGTGCTGCTCGGCCGCATCGCGGTCGCGTTCATCGCCTCCGGAGAGCCCGCCGCGATCGGGCTGGGGGCGGCGCTGTTGGTCATGCCGCTCATCGGCGCCTGGGTGATGGTGAGCACCCTGCGGGCGGGCTTCACCCACCAGCGGCTGGCCCGCATCGCCAGGGAGCGCGGCATGGAACTCGACGTGAGCGACCTGCCGCGGATGCCCTCCGGCCGGATCCGCCGCGACGCGGCCGACGCGCTGTTCGAGACCGTGCGCGCCGAACTGGAAAGCGATCCCGACAACTGGTTGCGTTGGTATCGACTGGCCCGCGCCTACGACTACGCCGGTGACCGCAGCCGGGCCCGCGAGGCGATGCGCAAGGCCGTCGAACTGGAGGAGCGGTCATGAACAAGACCCTGCTGATCATCCATCACACGCCGTCGCCGCACTGTCAGGAGATGTTCGAGGCGGTGCTCTCCGGCGCCACCGACCCGGAGATCGAGGGCGTGGCGGTGGTGCGCCGGCCGGCGCTGTCGGTCTCGCCGGCGGATGTGCTCGCCGCCGACGGGTACCTGCTGGGCAGCCCGGCGAACCTGGGCTACATCAGCGGTGCGCTCAAGCACGCGTTCGACGTCATCTACTACCCGTGTCTGGACGCCACCCGGGGCCGTCCCTTCGGGTTGTACCTGCATGGCAACGAGGGCACCGAGGGCGCCGAACGCGCGGTCACCTCGATCACCGCCGGGCTGGGCTGGGTCAAGGCCGCCGAATACGTTGTGGTGTCGGGCAAACCGAGCAAGGAGGATCTGCAGGCCTGCTGGGAGCTCGGCGCCACGGTGGCCGCGCAGCTGATGTGATGTTCGACGGAACCGAAAATTACTCGCGGCGACACCGCGGCACGGTAGAACTGGACCATGCCGGGATTCGCTGAGATCGCTCTGGGGGCCGCGCCGGTCGCCGGCGGCGCGCTGTTGGGGCTGGCCGCGGGCAATCTGCGGGGACCGGACTTCCGCGGCATGATCGCCAAGGACATGGATCTGCTCGAACGGATCCCCGACGATCAACCCGAGTTGAAGGCGCGGCTGGCCGCGAGCATCAACGCCCGCATCGACGATCTGATCACCACCACCGAACGCACCCGCGAACTGCGCCGGGCTGCGATGTCGTACCAGGGCAACTGGCGCGACATCGTGGTGTTCGTCTGCGCGGTGCTGTTCACCGTCGTGTGGTGGAACGTCCCCCATGACCGCAGCAACTGGCTGGTCATGTTCGTCGTGCTGATCCTGCTGTGCGTCGTCGCCGGCGTCTACGCCGCCCGCGGGGTGCTGCGCTCGGTGCGGGGGTCGCGCGACGCCGACAGCCCCTGACCGCGCCCTGTTCCAATGGTGGGGTTCTAATGGTGGGTTCTAATGGCGGGTTCTAATGGCGGGTTCTAATAGTGGTAGGTGTCCGACGGCGCCGGCAGGTGCGCGGGGTCGTCGATGTCGTCGAACTCCGAGACCTCGATGCCGTACGCGCGGGCCAGTTCCAGGATCTTGGTGGCGCGGGCGATCCGCGGCAGGTCCGAACCGTTGCGGATCTCGCTGCCGTCGCGTTCGAACTCGAGGAGAAACTCCTTCGCCCAGGCGATTTCCTCCTGTGAGGGGGAGAGTCCGGCGTTGACCGTCGGGCACTGGTCCGGGGTCAGGCAGATCTTGCCGGTCATCCCGAACTCGGCGCTCACCGCGGTCGCCTCGCTGAGCTTGAGCGCGTTGGTGCCGACGGTCGGGCCGTCGATGGCGCTGGGCAGGTGGGCGGCCTTGGCCGCGATCGTGAACCGTGACCGAGCGTAGGCCAGCGTCAACGGGCTCTCCCCGAACCCGGTGTCGCGCCGGAAGTCACCGATCCCGAACGCCAGCCGGAACGTGCCCTTGGCGGCGGCGATCTCGGTGATGCGCTCCAGCCCGCGGGCGGTCTCCACCAACGCGACGATCCGGGCGCCGGGCAGGCGGCGGGCGGTCTCGGTGACGTGGTCGACCGACTCGACCATGGCCAGCATCACCCCGCCGACCGGGGTTCCGGCGAGCATCTCCAGGTCGTCGGCCCACCACGGGGTTCCGAAGCCGTTGATGCGCACCCAGTCGGTGTTGCCGGCGGCCAGCCACCGGGCGACGTTCTCGCGCGCCGCGTCCTTGTCCTTGGGCGCCACCGAGTCCTCGATGTCGAGCACCACGATGTCCGCCTCGGACGCGACGGCGGGGGCGAACCGCTCGTAGTGGGCGCCGTTGACCAGCAACCAACTGCGCGCCAGCACCGGGTCGATGCGCGACCCGGCGTCGCTGCACCCGGACGGGGCCCGGGTGACCTGGCCATCCATCCGTCCATGGTCACCCACCGGCCGACCCGGGCGCAGGTGATTCAGCGCAGATGTTTGCCGAAGAACGCCGCGGTGGCCTGCCAGTGCCGTTCGGCGGCAGCCGCGTCGTACGGCGCGTTGTCGGGCACCGCGAACCCGTGCGCGGCCGAGTACCACTCGATGGTGTGCTCCACGCCCGCCGCGGTCAGCGCCTTGTCCAGGGTCTCGGCCGCCTCCGTGGTGAACGACGGGTCGTTCTCGGCGGCGCCGACGTAGACAGCGGCCTGAATCCGGTCGGCCAGCAGATGCGGGCTGCCCGGGTCGTCGGAGGCCAGCCCACCGCCGTGGAACGACATCGCCGCCGCCACCCGCTCGGGCACCCGGCCCGCGACGATCAGCGAGGTGCGCCCACCCATGCAGTAGCCGGTGGTGCCGAACCGCTCGCCGCGGACCTCCGGCCGGCCGGCGAGGTAGTCGAAGAACGCCGCGGCGTCGGCGGCCATGAAGTCCGGGGTGACCTTGGCGATCATCGCGAAGATGCGCTCACGCTCGGACGGGTTGGTGAACACCGTCGCCATGTCGAACGGCTGCCAGTCCTTCTCCCGGTAGTACACATCGGGCACCAGCACCGCGTAGCCGTAACCGGCCAGCTTGTCGCCCATCTCGTCGAACGTCGGGCGGGCACCACCGGCGTCGGGGTACATGACCACGCCGGGGAACGACCCGTCGCTGTCGGGGACGTGCAGGGTGACCCGGCATTCGCCGTCCGGGGTGGTGATGGTGTCGCTGATCCGTCGAATCTTGGGCATGCCTTTCGTTCTACTCCACCGGCTGCGACGTAAGCTGACGATCGTGCCGATCGCCACGCCGTACGAGGATCTGCTGCGCCTGGTGCTCGAACGCGGCACCCCGAAGTCCGACCGCACCGGTACCGGGACCCGCAGCCTGTTCGGCCACCAGATGCGGTTCGACCTCACCGCCGGGTTCCCGCTGATCACCACCAAGAAGGTGCACGTCAAATCGGTGATCTACGAGCTGCTGTGGTTCCTGCGCGGCGACTCGAACGTGCGGTGGCTGCAGGAGCACGGGGTGACGATCTGGGACGAGTGGGCCGACGAGAACGGTGACCTCGGGCCGGTGTACGGCGTGCAGTGGCGGTCCTGGCCCACCCCGACCGGGGAGCACATCGACCAGATCAGCCGGGCGCTGGAGCTGCTGCGTACCGACCCGGACTCGCGCCGGATCATCGTCTCGGCCTGGAACGTCGCCGACCTGGACAAGATGGCGCTGGCGCCGTGCCATGCGCTGTTCCAGTTCTACGTCGCCGACGGGCGGTTGAGCTGCCAGCTGTATCAGCGCAGTGCCGACCTGTTCCTCGGGGTGCCGTTCAACATCGCCAGCTACGCCCTGCTGACCCACATGATGGCCGCCCAGGCCGGGCTCGGGGTGGGGGAGTTCATCTGGACCGGCGGCGACTGCCACATCTACGAGAACCACCTCGAACAGGTCCGGCTGCAGCTGTCGCGCGAGCCCCGTCCGTATCCGGAACTGGTTCTCGCACACCGTGATTCGATCTTCGATTACACCTACGAGGACATCCAGATCCGCAACTACGACCCGCATCCGGCGATCAAGGCGCCGGTTGCGGTATGACGGGAGCCGACCCGGCCGCCGAGCGCGGCGCGGTGGGGCTGATCTGGGCCCAGTCCACCTCCGGGGTGATCGGACGCGACGGCGTGATCCCGTGGCGGCTGCCCGAGGACCTGGCCCGGTTCAAACAGATCACCCTGGGTCACACCGTGGTGATGGGCCGGCGCACCTGGGAGTCGCTGCCGGCGTCGGTGCGGCCGCTGCCCGCCCGGCACAACGTGGTGCTTTCCCGCCGACCCGACTACCGCGCCGAGGGCGCGCAGGTGGTGCACACCCTGGCCGACGCGCTGCGCGGTGACGGCGAGATCTGGGTGATCGGCGGGGCGGAGATCTACGGTCTGGCGCTGCCGACGGCGACCCGGTGCGAGGTCACCGAGGTCGAGATCGACCTGCGGCGCGCCGAGGGCGACGCGCTGGCGCCGGTGCTCGACGAATCCTGGGCGGGCACCGTGGGGGAGTGGCTCACCAGCAGCACGGGTCTGCGCTACCGGTATCACCACTACACCAGGAGCTGAGGTGGCCAGGCTGACGTCGGCACAGGCCCGGCGTATCGCGGTGGCTGCACAGGGTTTCACCCAGCCGAGACCGCACGGCCGGATCACCCGGGCACACCTGCGCCGGCTGATCGAACGCATCCAGGTGCTGCAACTGGACTCGGTCTCGGTCGCGGTGCGGGCGCACTACGCGCCGGTGTTCAGCCGGCTCGGGCCCTACGACCGTGAGGTGCTCGACCGGGCCGCCTGGGACCACAGCCGGCGCGTACCCCGGCTGCTGGTCGAGTACTGGGCGCACGAGGCGGCGCTGATGGCCGTCGAGGACTGGCCGCTGCTGCGCTGGCGGATGCGGGAGTACACCCACGGCCGGTGGGGGACGCACATCGTCAAGAAGAACCCCGGTCTCGTCGACGCGGTGATCGCCGCGGTGACCGAGATCGGCCCGGCGACCGCGGGGCAGATCGAGGAGTATCTGGGCACCCGGACGCGGCGCACCAAGGGCGCCTGGTGGAACCGCAGCGACACCAAGTGGGTGACCGAGGCGCTGTTCGCCTCCGGGGTGTTCACCACCGCGACCCGGATCGGCTTCGCCCGCCACTACGACCTCACCGAACGCGCGCTGCCGCCGGAGGTGGTGGCGCGGCAGGTCGACGACGAGCAGGCGATCCGCGAACTGCTCCTGCGTTCGGCCGGCGCGCTCGGAGTGGCGACCGAAGCCGATCTGCGCGACTACTTCCGGCTGTCGGCCGCGCGGGCCAAGCCGGCGATTGCTGCGCTGGTGGCCGCCGGCGAGCTGGAACCGGTCGAGGTCGAGGGCTGGGATGCACCCGCGTATCTGCGTGCCGGACAACAGATTCCGCGACAGGATCGGGGCACCGCGTTGCTGTGCCCGTTCGACCCGCTGATCTTCTTCCGGCCCCGGGTGCAGCGGCTGTTCGACTTCGTCTACCGCCTGGAGATCTACACCCCGGCGTCCCGGCGCCGGTTCGGCTACTACGTGTGGCCGTTTCTGCTCGACGGCCGGCTGGTGGCCCGCGTGGACCTCAAACGCACCGATTCCGCTCTGCACGTCGTCGGTGCCTTCGTCGAACCGGAGCAGCAGCCCACCTGGGTGGCGGCGGCGCTGGCCGAACAGTTGCGTTCGATGGCGACCTGGCTCGGTGTCGGCCGCGTGACGGTGGGCGAGCGCGGCGATCTCGTCGACGTTCTGCGGACCGTGGTCTGAAGATTGTGGTACGACGGGTGGCTATGGCCCCCACCACCGACAGCGACGCGTCGCAGGGGTCGGATCCGGGCGCCCTGCTCGATCTGACCGGCCGGGTCGCGGCGCCTACATGTACCCGCTCATGGACACACCGCCGGATCGCTGGCGCAATACCGTTGCGCTGAACCTCGATTCGGTCTATCTGTGCATGCGCGCGGCTCTCCCGCATCTTGCCGAGGCGCCGGGCGCGGCGATCGTCAACATCTCCTCGGCCGCCGGTGTGCTCGGGGTGAAGGGAGGAGCGGCGTACGCATCGGCCAAGGCCGGTCTGCAGATGCTCACCCGGGTGGCCGCGGCCGAATGGGGGCCGAAAGATGTGCGGTGCAATGCGATTGCGGTCGGCAGCGTGGCCACCGAGGGAGCGTTGCGGTCGTGGGCGCGGTTCGGCGCCACCGCGGAGTCGATGGGACGGGAGGTCCCGCTGCGCCGGGTGGGCCGGCCCGACGACATCGCTTACGGGGTGTTGTTCCTGGTGAGCCCGATGAGTGCGTGGATCACCGGTCAGACATTGGCCATCGACGGTGGTCCCCGCATCCCCGCCGCCCTCGACGACGACATGCTGTGACGAGTTCGGTCGCCCTATCCGCCCCGGGAGGGGAAAACAAAGCGCGCCAACGGATATGACCGCAGAGGTCAGCGCGCGGTGGTCAGCCGGCGGATCCGCGCGGCGTAATCGGCCTCGACGCTTTCGATATCGGCGTTGAGTTCCCGCAGTCGGCGCGCATAGATCGCCGCCTGTTCGGCGCGGGCGATCCGCTCGGCCTCCAGTTGTATCCGAAGCGCCGGGTCGTCGAGATCGTCGACCTTCGACCAGTCCCAGCTGTCGCTGACATCGGTCAGCGTCGCCAGATCGATGGTGAAGCCCTGCGCCTCGACCGCCCGCAGCAGCTCGATGAACGGCTGCCGGCGCTGTTCGGCGGCCGCGATGCCCTCCTCGGTCAGGGTGACGAGTTCGTCGAGCACGTCAGCCACCTCGGTGAGCGTGGTGGCCGCCTGCGCCCCGACCTCGTCGAGCACGCTGAGCGTCATGGTGGCGTCGGCGGGGATGCAATCGGTCACCGACCGGATGCGGGCGAGCAGGTCGTCGAGCACCGCGCACGAGGCGACGCCCATCGGTTGGTCGCCCAGCGCCGAGGCGGTGACCGTGCGCTGCGTCTCCAGGAAGTCGCGCAGCGCGCGCAGGGTCTCGAGCATCGACCGTCCCTTCCACCTCCGAATCTAGTGCGTCGGGCCGGTCCGCGGCCGGATTCGCCGGGCCAGGGTGCCCAACCGGCGGTGTCGGGCTGACCGGGGCGGACGCGCGGGCGGGCCGGGGTGCCCACCACGATCGCGGACGGTTCCGACTGGTTAGGGTGAGGCGGTGGCCGAGACCGCGCCGCTTCGTGTGCAGCTGATCGCCAAGACCGAGTTCCTGGCGCCGCCGGACGTGCCGTGGAGCACCGACGCCGACGGCGGTCAGGCGCTGGTGGAGTTCGCCGGCCGCGCCTGCTACGAGAGCTGGGGCAAACCCAACCCGCGCACCGCCACCAACGCCTCCTACATCCGCCACATCATCGACGTCGGACACCTGTCGGTGCTCGAGCACGCGTCGGTGTCGTTCTACATCACCGGGGTCTCCCGCTCGTGCACCCACGAGCTGGTCCGCCACCGGCATTTCTCCTATTCGCAGCTGTCGCAGCGGTTCGTCCCCGAGCCCGACGCGCGGGTGGTGGTGCCGCCGGGCCTGGAGGACGACCCCGAGGCCCAGGAAATCCTCAAGGCCGCCGCCGACGCCGGCCACGAGGCCTACCGGCGGCTGCTGGACCGGCTGGAGGCCAAGCTGGCCGACCAGCCCAACGCCGTGCTGCGCCGCAAACAGGCGCGCCAGGCCGCCCGGGCGGTGCTGCCCAACGCCACCGAGACCCGGATCGTGGTCACCGGCAACTACCGGGCCTGGCGCCACTTCATCGCCACCCGGGCCAGCGAGCAGGCCGATATCGAGATCCGCCGGCTGGCCATCGCCTGCCTGCGCCGGCTCATCGACGTGGCCCCGCACGTGTTCTCCGACTTCCAGATCGCCACCCTGGCGGACGGCACCGAAGTGGCAACCAGCCCGCTGGCCACCGAAGCCTGAACCGGAGCGAGTAATCTTGTGGCCCGTGAGCACCAGCGGTATCGACGTGACAGCCCGGTTGGGCACCGTGCTGACCGCGATGGTGACGCCTTTCAGTTCCGACGGTGCCCTCGACACCACCGCCGCCGCCCGCCTGGCCACCCGCCTGGTCGACGCCGGCTGCGACGGGTTGGTGGTCTCCGGCACCACCGGTGAATCGCCGACGACCACCGACGAGGAGAAGATCGCGCTGCTGCGCGCGGTGCTCGAGGCGGTCGGCGATCGCGCCCGGATCATCGCGGGCGTCGGCACCTACGACACCGCCCACACCGTCCACAGCGCCAAGGCCGCCGCTGCCGAGGGGGCGCACGGTCTGCTGGTGGTGACCCCCTACTACTCGCGCCCGTCGCAGGCCGGGCTGCTGGCGCACTTCACCGCGGTCGCCGACGCCACCGACCTACCCGTGGTGCTCTACGACATCCCGCCCCGGTCGGTCATCCCGATCGAATGGGACACGCTGCGCAAGCTCGCGCAGCACCCCAACATCGTCGCGGTCAAGGACGCCAAGGGCGACCTGCACGGCGGCGGGCAGATGATCGCCGAGACCGGGCTGGCGTACTACTCCGGCGACGACGCGCTGAACCTGCCGTGGCTGGCGATGGGGGCGGTGGGCTTCATCAGCGTATGGGGCCATGTCGCCGCGCCGCAGCTGCGGGAGCTGTTGTCGGCGTTCAACTCCGGTGACGTCGCGCGGGCCCGCAAGATCAACCAGACGTTGAGCCCGCTGGCCGCGGCGCAGTCCCGGCTGGGCGGGGTGACGATGGCCAAGGCCGGTCTGCGGCTGCTGGGTTTCGACGCCGGTGACCCGCGGCTGCCGCAGTTGCCGGCCACTCCCGAACAGGTCGAGGCGTTGGCGGCCGACATGCGGGCCGCCGCGGTGCTGCGGTAGTGAACGGAGAGCTCACCCCACCGGGGCCCCTGGCCCCGGGCGGACTGCGGATCACCGCGCTGGGCGGCATCAGCGAAATCGGTCGCAACATGACCGTTTTCGAGCATCAGGGCCGGCTGCTGATCGTCGACTGCGGGGTGTTGTTCCCGACCCACGACGAACCGGGCGTGGACCTGATCCTGCCGGATTTCCGGCTCATCGAGGACCGGCTCGACGACATCGAGGCGCTGGTGCTCACCCACGCCCACGAGGACCACATCGGTGCCATCCCGTTCCTGCTCAAGCTGCGTCCCGACATCCCGATCCTCGGGTCGAAGTTCACCCTGGCCCTGGTCGCCGAGAAGTGCCGGGAACACCGCATCAAGCCGGTGATCCAGGAGGTCGCAGCGGGGCAGAGCAGCACGCACGGGCCGTTCGAGTGCGAGTACTTCCACGTCAACCACTCGATCCCGGGCTGTCTGGCGATCGCCATCCACACCCGCGCGGGCACGGTCCTGCACACCGGCGACATCAAGCTCGATCAGTTGCCGCTCGACGACAAACCCACCGATCTGCCGGGCCTGTCGCGGCTCGGCGACGCCGGGGTCGACCTGCTGCTGTGCGACTCGACGAACTCCGAGATCCCCGGCGTCGGCCCGTCCGAGAGCGAGGTCGGTCCCACGCTGCACCGGCTCATCCGCGGCGCCGAGGGCCGTGTCATCGTGGCCTGCTTCGCCTCCAACGTCGACCGGGTGCAGCAGATCATCGACGCCGCGGTCTCGCTGGGCCGGCGGGTGGCCTTCGTCGGGCGCTCCATGGTGCGCAACATGGGCATCGCCCGCGACCTGGGCTATCTGCGCGTCGAGGACAAGGACCTGCTCGACATCGGCGCGGCCGAGATGATGCCGCCGGACCAGGTGGTGCTCATCACCACCGGCACCCAGGGGGAGCCGATGTCGGCGCTGTCACGGATGTCGCGCGGTGAGCACCGCAGCATCACGCTGACCTCCGGGGACCTGGTCATCCTGTCGGCGTCGCTGATCCCGGGCAACGAGGAGGCGGTCTACGGGGTGATCGACGCGCTCGCCAAGATCGGTGCCCGGGTGGTGACCAATCAGCAGGTGCGGGTGCATGTCTCGGGGCACGCCTACGCCGGCGAGCTGCTGTTCCTGTACAACGCGGTGCGGCCGCGCAACGTCATGCCGGTGCACGGCACCTGGCGGATGCTGCGCGCCAACGCCGCCCTGGCGCAGCGCACCGGGGTGGCGCCGGACCGGATCGTGCTGGCCGAGAACGGGGTCAGCGTGGACCTGGTCGACGGGCGGGCGTCGATCGCCGGGGCGGTGTCGACCGGCAAGATGTTCGTCGACGGCCTGATCACCGGCGACGTCGGCGAGTCGACGCTGGGGGAGCGGCTGATCCTGTCGTCGGGCTTCGTCGCGGTGACGGTGGTCGTGCACCGCGGCACCGGACGCGCGGCCGGTCCGCCGGTGCTGTTCTCCCGCGGGTTCTCCGAGGACCCCAAGGCGCTGGAACCGGTCGCCCGCAAGGTCGAGCGCGAACTGGAGAACCTGGCCGCCAACAACGTCACCGAGGTCACCCGCATCGCCCAGGCGGTGCGGCGGGTGGTCGGCAAATGGGTCGGCGAAACCTATCGCCGCCAGCCGATGATCGTGCCCACCGTGATCGAGATCTGAGGCTCGGACCCGCTATCGCTTGACCACAGCGCCGGCGTCCACCGGCAGCGTCACCCCGGTGACGTAGCGCGCCTGATCCGACACCAGCCACGCCACCGCGTTCGCCACGTCCTCGGGCTGGATCACCCCCACCGGCAGCGCGTTGCCCATGTCCTGCGCGCCCGCCGCGGCGATCTCGGCCAGCCACTCCCGGGTGGCCTGGTTGTTGACCATCGGGGTGTCGACCCCGCACGGGTGCACCGAGTTGACCCGGATGTTGTGCGGGGCCAGCAGATTGGCGTAGACGCGCATCAGCCCGACGATGCCGTGTTTGGCCGCCACGTAGCCCACCGCACCCGGATCGGCACTGCCCACCCCGACCAGTCCGGCCACCGAACTGGTGAGCACGATGGAGCCGCCCTCGCCCTGCTCGATCAGCGTCGGGGCGGTCACCTCCACGGTGTTGTGCACGCCGGTGAGGTTGACGTCGATCACGTCGCGCCAGCCGTCGGCGCCGGCCTTCATCGGCGCGATCCCGGCGTTGGCGACCACGATGTCGAGCCGGCCGAGCTCGGCGACACCGGCGCGCACCGCCTCGGCCAACGCCTGCTGATCACGGACGTCGGCCTGCCGGGCGACGATGCGCGCGCCGGTGTCGGTCACCAGCCGGACGGTCTCGGCCAGGTCCTCCGGGGTGGCCAGCGGGTAGGGCACCGAGAGAATCTGGTCGCAGATGTCGATCGCGATGATGTCGGCGCCGTCGGCGGCCAGCCGGACCGCTTCGGCGCGACCCTGGCCCCGGGCGGCGCCGGTGATCACCGCGACCTTGCCGGCGAGAGGGCTCATGCCGACCGCAAGGTCCCCTTGGCGGGGTCGCCGGCGGGCACCGGCTGCAGCATCTTGATGTCCGGGGCACCGTCGAGGTGCTCGCCGACCGTGCCGAACAGGGTGGCGACCGCCGGAGCGGCGCTGTGTGCCTGCAGCGCGTCGGCGTCGGCCCACTGCTCGACGAACACGAAGGTCCGGTCGGTCTCGTGCAGGGCATACAGCTGACAGCCCGGTTCCTGGTGCACCGCCTCCACGGCCTTCTTGCAGGCCTGGCGCACCAGATCCACCGACTCCGGCTTGGCGGTCATGGTCGCGACAACGACGACAGGCATCAGCGCAGCTCCTCGACTCGGGACAGACGTGTTGATGAGACCCGAGTCACCCTACTCACGGCGGGTGACCGGCCCCGCCGCGGGATCATCGATACCGTTCTGTTACTTGTGTGGCTGATGGTGCTTCTGGGGTGGGTGCGACTAGGCTTGCAGCCATGCCCAGCAAGACCGCCGCCCGTTCAGGAACCCGTTCGAGCAGGTCAAGGGCCGGTTCCCGGACCGGTGGCCGGGCCGCCCCGCGACGTCGGCCCGCGCCGCGCCGGACCGCGTCACCGGCGACCGTGGCGGGTGCCGCGCTGGGGCGCGGAATCCGGGCGAGCTGGCTGATGCTGGCCAAGGGCGTCGGCACCGCCGCGCGGTCGGTGGGCCGGGCCCGGGACCTGGACCCCGGACACCGCCGCGACGGGCTGGCGCTGGCGCTGCTGGGCATCGCCGTGGTGATCGCCGCGAGCAGCTGGTTCGACGCGGCCCGGCCGGTGGGCGCATGGATCGACGACGTCCTGCGCGTTCTCATCGGCTCGGCGGTGGTGGTGGTGCCGGTGGTGCTGGCCGCCGTCGCGGTCACCCTGATGCGCACCGAACCCGACTACGAGGCCCGCCCGCGGCTGATCCTCGGCGGGGCGATGATCGCGCTGCCGGCGCTGGGCCTGTGGCATCTGTGGGCCGGCTCGCCCACCGACCCCGCCGCCCGAGCGCACGCCGCCGGGTTCATCGGCTTCGCGATCGGCGGACCGCTGGCCGACGGCGTCACCCCCTACATCGCCGCGCCGCTGCTGTTCATCGGCGTGCTGTTCGGCCTGCTGCTGCTGACCGGCACCACGATCCGCGAGGTGCCGGAGACGGTGCGGGCCATGTTCACCGCCCACCGCTACGACCACGACCACGACGGTTACGACGACTTCGACGGCGGCGGCCTCGACGAGGATGACGACGAGGGTGACGACGAGGGTGACACCGAGCGGATCGGCCGGCGCGGGTTCGAGCGCGACGGCGCCGATCGGGCCGCCGCCTCCGGCGGGGGGGATGCCGCCGCCGACGAGCCCGAGCCGTGGGCGGGCCGCACCCCGATGGAGAACTATCCGCTCGACGAGCAGGATCCGCCGACGGTGCCGGAGCCGGCCGCGCGGCCGCGCCGGAAGTCGGCCAAGTCCGCCAAACCCAAGGTGATCGACCGGGTGGTGGAGGGCCCCTACACACTGCCGTCGCTGGACCTGCTGATCCCCGGCGATCCGCCGAAGCGCCGCACCGCGGCCAACGACCGTATGGCCGAGGCGATCTCGGAAGTGCTCAAACAGTTCAAGGTGGACGCCGCGGTGACCGGTTGCACCCGCGGCCCGACCGTCACCCGCTACGAGGTCGAACTCGGCCCCGGCGTGAAGGTGGAGAAGATCACCGCGCTGCAGAAGAACATCGCCTACGCGGTGGCCACCGAGAGCGTGCGCATGCTCGCACCCATCCCGGGCAAGTCGGCCGTCGGCATCGAGGTGCCCAACGTCGACCGCGAGATGGTGCGCCTGGCCGATGTGCTGACCGACCCGGCGACCCGCAGCGATCACCACCCGCTGGTGATCGGGCTGGGCAAAGACATTGAGGGCGAATACATCTCGGCGAACCTCGCCAAGATGCCGCACCTGTTGGTCGCCGGTTCCACCGGGTCGGGCAAGTCCAGCTTCATCAACTCGATGCTGATCTCGTTGTTGGCGCGGGCCACCCCGGACGAGGTCAGGATGATCCTGATCGACCCGAAGATGGTGGAACTGACGCCCTACGAGGGCATTCCGCATCTGATCACGCCGATCGTCACCCAGCCGAAGAAGGCGGCCGCGGCGCTGGCCTGGCTGGTCGAGGAGATGGAGCAGCGCTACCAGGACATGCAGGCGTCCCGGGTGCGCCACATCGACGACTTCAACGCCAAGGTCCGCTCCGGGGAGATCACCACCCCGCCGGGCAGCCAGCGCGAGTACCGGCCGTACCCGTATCTGGTGGCGATCGTCGACGAGCTCGCCGACCTGATGATGACCGCACCGCGCGACGTGGAGGACGCCGTCGTGCGCATCACCCAGAAGGCGCGCGCCGCGGGGATCCACCTGGTGTTGGCCACCCAGCGCCCGTCGGTGGACGTGGTCACCGGCCTGATCAAGACCAACGTGCCGTCACGGCTGGCGTTCGCGACCTCGTCGCTGACCGACAGCCGGGTGATCCTCGACCAGGCCGGCGCCGAGAAACTGATCGGCATGGGCGACGGCCTGTTCCTGCCGATGGGGGCCGGCAAGCCGATCCGGCTGCAGGGCGCCTACGTCTCCGACGAGGAGATCCAGGCGGTCGTGGCGGCCTGCAAGGCGCAGGCCGAACCGGAGTACCGCGAGGGGGTCACCACCGCCAAGACCACCAGCGAGCGCACCGACGTCGACCCCGACATCGGCGACGACCTGGACCTGTTCCTGCAGGCCGTCGAGCTGGTGGTGACCAGCCAGTTCGGGTCGACCTCGATGCTGCAGCGCAAGCTGCGGGTCGGATTCGCCAAGGCCGGCCGGTTGATGGACCTGATGGAGACCCGCGGCATCGTCGGCCCGTCGGAGGGCTCCAAGGCCCGCGAGGTGCTGGTCAAACCCGACGAGCTGGCCGCCACGCTGGCCTCGATCCGGGGCGCGAGCGCAGGGGGCGACGACGCGGGCGGCGAGGGCATCCCCGAGTAAGGGCATCCCCGAGCATCGGCGGCGCCTGGCGCCGGGTGCGCCCGGCTACAGCGTGAGCAGCATGCGGGTGTTGCCCAGGGTGTTGGGTTTGACGTAGGACAGGTCGAGGAACTCCGCCACGCCGGCGTCGTAGGAGCGGCACATCTCCTCGTACACCTCGGCGGTCACCGGGGTGCCCTCGATCTCGACGAAACCGTGCTTGCTGAAGAACTCGACCTCGAAGGTCAGCACGAAGATGCGTTCGAGCTTCAGCTCGCGGGCGACCTGCAGCAGCCGTTCGACGATCGCGTGCCCGACTCCGCGGCCGCGGACCTTCGGGTGCACGGCGACGGTGCGCACCTCACCGAGGTCCGCCCACAACACGTGCAGGGCGCCGCACCCGATCACCTCGCCGTCGAGTTCGGCGACCCAGAACTCCTGAACCGACTCGTAGAGCGTGACGAGGTTCTTCTCGAGCAGGATTCGGCCGGCGTAAATATCGACCAAGGCCTTGATGGCGGGCACATCTGCTGTCGTGGCACGCCGAACGACGACCCCACCGCAATCTGCGCTCACGCGTTGAGGGTATCCGGTTTGCCGACCCGATATCCTGTTGCGGTGCCGGGCCAACCTCAGACCGATCCGCTGGTTCCGCGTGCCCGGGTGGCGAACCTCGCCAACGTGCTGACCGGGGTGCGGTTCGCCCTGGTGCCCGTGTTCCTGGCGTTGCTGTTCGTCGACGGCGGTCACGAATTCGTCTGGCGGATCGCCGCTTTCGTGGTGTTTGCGGTGGCGGTCATCACCGACCGGTTCGACGGTGCGCTGGCGCGGAGCTACGGGATGGTGACCGAGTTCGGCGCGCTGCTGGACCCGATCGCCGACAAGGCGCTGATCGGGGCGGCGCTGGTCGGGCTGGCGATGCTCGGCGACCTGCCGTGGTGGGTGACCGTGGTGATCATGGTCCGCGAGGTCGCGATCACCGTGCTGCGGTTCGCGGTGCTGCGCCACGGCGTGATCCCGGCCAGCCGGGGCGGCAAGCTCAAGACCCTCACCCAGGCGGTGGCGATCGGGTTGTTCGTGCTGCCGCTGCACGCGCTGCCCGGCCTGTGGCTGACCGTGGCGTGGGCGATCATGTGGGTTGCGGTGGTCCTGACGGTGCTCACCGGGGTGGACTACGTGGTGTCGGCGATCCGGGACTCGCGGGCCCGCCCGGTCCTGGAGGCCCCGGTGCAGGGCGCCCCACGGTCGGGCGCCCCGGTGTCCGATCCCATCGGGACCGACCAGACCGATCGATCCGAGTGATGAGCGCCGCGAACGACGTGCTCGGCGAGAACGACCCGCTGGTCAACGACGACGCCCGCGCCCTGGTCGCCGACCTGACGGTGCGGGGGCAGACGGTGGCCACCGCCGAGTCGCTGACCGCCGGGCTGGTGGCGGCCACCATCGCCGGCGTGCCGGGGGCGAGCAAGGTGCTGCGCGGCGGGCTGGTGACCTACACCGTCGAGACCAAGATCGCGCTGGCCGGGGTGGCGCCGGAAGTGCTGGCGGCGGTGGGGCCGGTGGCGGAGGCCACCGCACGGGCAATGGCGGTCGGCGCCCGGCAGCGGTGCGGAGCGACCTGGGGTATCGGGCTGACCGGGGTGGCCGGGCCCGAACCGCACGACGGCCACCCGGTCGGGCAGGTGTTCCTGGGGCTGGCCGGGCCGGCGGACACCCAGGTGGTGGAGTTGGCGCTGGCGGGGTCCCGGTGGGACATCCGGATGGCGGCCACCCGGGAGGCGCTGGTTCGGCTGCGGGCGCTGGTGCACGACGCCGGTCGATGACCGCTGCCGGGCCGCCGGGAACCCGGGTGGCCCCGGCGGCGTTGAGCATATGCGGGGATCTGCCGTGCGGTCGCGCGGCAGCCTGGGGCAGACTTTGTGATGAGGAGAGGACGATGGCGACCTTGTTGCGAGAAGTGATCGGCGACGTCCTGCGTCGTGCCCGCACCGAGCAGGGCCGCACCCTGCGCGAGGTGTCGGATTCCGCCCGGGTCAGCCTCGGGTACCTCTCCGAGATCGAGCGCGGCCGCAAAGAGGCGTCGAGCGAACTGCTCAACGCCATCTGCAACGCGCTGGAGGTGCCGCTGTCGCGGGTGCTGATCGACGCCGGGATCGAGGTGGCCCGCGAGGAGCAGGCACTCGCCGGCGACGCGGCGCTCGAGCCGGCCGTCGACCGGGCCGCATCGCTCGACCGCGACGGCGTCCGGGCCGGGCGGGACGGGACCCGGCCCGCCGCGGCGGCGGGCGCCGGGGCGTTTGCGGACCTGCCCGCCGAGGTGTCGGCCAACATCGACGTCACCACCAAAGTGGTCATTCCGCAGCCGGTGTCGATGGCGGTGGCCTGACCGGCCCGATCGGGGCCGAGTTGCTGCTGCGGCGACACCGACCGACCCGATAGATTGGGCACCACGGTGAGGCGGAGACCGACGAGCCGACGCACCCCCGGACACGGACCGAGACGCACCGATACGCAGGCACCGACGACGAAGGCGGAGTGAACCCATGGCCAATCCGTTCGTGAAAGCGTGGCGCTACCTGATGGCGCTGTTCAGCTCGAAGGTCGACGAGTACGCCGACCCGAAGGTGCAGATCCAGCAGGCCATCGAGGAGGCGCAGCGTCAGCACCAGGCGCTGACCCAGCAGGCCGCGCAGGTGATCGGCAACCAGCGCCAGCTCGAGATGCGGTTGAACCGGCAGCTGGCCGAAATCGAGAAGCTGCAGGTCAACGTCCGTCAGGCGCTGACGCTCGCGGACGAGGCCGCGGCCGCGGGGGACACCGCCAAGGCGACCGAGTACACCAACGCCGCCGAGGCGTTCGCCGCCCAGCTGGTGACCGCCGAGCAGAGCGTGGAAGACCTCAAGGTGCTGCACGATCAGGCGCTGCAGGCCGCGGCGCAGGCCAAGAAGGCGGTTGAGCAGAACGCCATGGTGCTGCAGCAGAAGATCGCCGAGCGCACCAAGCTGCTGTCGCAGCTCGAGCAGGCCAAGATGCAGGAGCAGGTGGCCAACTCGCTGCGGTCGATGAGCGAACTGGCCGCGCCGGGCAACACGCCGAGCCTCGACGAGGTGCGGGAGAAGATCGAGCGCCGCTACGCCAACGCCATGGGAGCCGCTGAGCTGGCACAGAATTCGGTGCAGGGCCGCATGCTGGAGGTGCAGCAGGCCAGCGTGCAGCTGGCCGGTCACCAGCGGCTCGAGCAGATCCGCGCCTCCATGCGCGGCGAGCAGCTGCCGGCCGGCGGCCAGACCGCCGGCGCGCCCGCCACACCTGCGACCAACCAACCCCGGGCGACACCGGAAAACCCGCTGTCGCAATAGTTTTTCGCGCGGAGCCGGACGGACTCGTCGGGCTGCGCGCGTGACACCGCATTGACGAGGAGCAGTAGCAGTGAGTTTCCGCGCAGACAGACCGGATGCCTGGCGCTCGCTGCTGCAGCGCGGAGTCGACACCGCGGCCGAGGTGGCCGAGTCGATCGCCGAACGGCTCAGCGCCGCAGCCGATCCGCGCGCCAAGCTGTTGCGCAAGCGGCGGTGGGCACTGCGCGCCGGGGTGTTCTTCTCGATCTCGTGTCTGTTCTGGCTCGGGGTGACCGGGCTGTTGTCGGCGTGGGAGTTGCCGTTCTGGGCGCTGTTCATCCCGGCGCCGATCGCGGTCGGCGCGGGGTTCCTTGCCACGCTGGCGTTCGCGCGGTACCGGTGGCTGCGGGCCGAACCGCTGCCGCCGCCCCGCACCGACGCCGGCCGGCGGCTGCCGCCCCGGTGGTCGGCCGCTCGGCGGCCGATGAGCGACCTGGCCGCCGCCGAACGGGCGCTGTACTCGCTGCTGGGTGTGCTGCAGCGGGGCAGGATGCTGCCCGGTGAGGAGCTGCGCGAACTGATGGAGGCGGCGAATCGATCCGCGGCGGCGATGGCCGCCACCGCCAACGAGGTGGTCGCCATGGAGCAGGCCATCCGGTCGGCACCGCATTCCCGGGCCCACCTGGAACCCACGATCACCGCCTACACCGCGCAGCTGTACCACGGCGGGCGGCAGTACCACGCGCTGGTGGACGCGGCGGCCCGGCTGGTCTCGGCGGTCAACTCCGAACAGTCATGGAGCTCGCCGATCACCCGGCAGCGGTACCGTGACGAGGTGTCCAACGCGACCGATCGGCTGCTGGGCTGGGCGCAGGCGTTCGACGAGCTCGGCCGGCTGCGCAGCGCCTAGCTGTCAGCGGGCGGGGTCGGCTGCGTCACACGTCGTGCGAGCTGGGCGGCCCGACCCGGGGGCCGTAGCGCGCGACGTACGCCTCGTGGATGTGGGCCTTCTTCTGCCGCTGCAGCTCATCCGCCAGAGCCGGATCCAAGCCGTGTTTGCGGAGCATGTGCCGGCGCCACACCTTGTTCAGCGCGTGCGAGAAGTACACGAACGGGATCAGGATCGGCAAGGTCATGGAAATCCGCACGTCCCAGCTGGTGGGGACGAAGAACAGCGGCAGGATGATCAGGAACGCCGGGATGAAGACCCGGATCATCATGCGCGCCGTGGCGCCTTTGCCGGCGAGGTCTTCGCGAACCCAGTCCCGCATCGAATCGGGTAGCCGCTTGCCGTAGCAGTAGCCGATGTATTGCCAGAGGTTGGGACGAGTTCGCGTACTACCCATGGCCTACATCGTAGGCCGCAGCGATGGGAACACCGTCGCCGCTATACCACGAACGGTGGCCTTGAGGAAGTCGAACATGTCGAAATAGTCCCGCCACAAGGTGATTCGGCCATCGTGCACCTCGAACACCCCGCACACCCAGAACTGCAGGCGCACGGGACCGAACTCCAGGGCGTCGGTGCGCTCGGTCAGCACCGCGTTGCCCTCGGCGGCGATGCGATGGATCTTGACCTCGAACCGGAACCGGCCCTGGCCGCGGCGCATCATCCCGATGATGCGATCGCGACCGCGGACGGTCGGGAAACCGACGTTCTGCCATTCGGCCTGGTCGGCGAGCAGTCGGTCGGCGGTTTCGTAGTCCTCGTCCTGCAGCGAGGACAGGAAGGTCTGCACGGTGGCGGCGTTGTCGACGTCGATCTGCAGTCCGGAAGCCTGGTCGGTCATGGCGGTCAGCCTAGTCACACCGGGGTGTGGCATGGTAGGCAAAATGCGCGTCGCGGTGGTTGCCGGTCCCGATCCCGGACACGCGTTTCCGGCGATCGCACTGTGTCTGCGGTTGTCGGCGCACGGCGACACGCCCACCCTGCTCACCGGGGTGGAACGGTTGGCGGTGGCCCGGGCCGCCGGGGTGGACGCGATCGAACTGCTGGGATTGTCGGCCGCCGAGACCGACGACGATTCCGACGCCGGCGCCAAGATCCACGAGCGGGCCGCACGGATGGCGGTGCTCAACGCGCCGCAGCTGACCGAACTGGCGCCCGACCTGGTGGTCTCCGATGCCATCACGGCCTGCGGTGGGATGGCGGCCGAACTGATCGGGCTGCCGTGGGTGGAGCTGAACCCGCACCCGCTGTACCTGCCGTCGAAGGGGCTGCCGCCGATCGGCAGCGGGCTCGCCCCGGGAGTCGGCTGGCGGGGCCGGCTGCGGGATGCGGTCCTGCGCGCCCTGTCGGCACGGTCCTATCGGCGCGGGCTGCGCCAGCGCGCGGCCGCGCGGCGCGGCATCGGGTTGCCCGGCGCCGGTCCCGGTCCGCGACGGCGGCTCATCGCCACCCTGCCGGCCCTGGAGGTGCCGCGTCCGGACTGGCCCGCGGAGGCGGTGCTGGTCGGTCCGCTGCATTTCGAACCGACCGCCACGACGCTGCCGATACCGCCCGGAACCGGGCCGGTCGTGGTGGTGGCGCCGTCCACCGCGACCACCGGGGCGCACGGGGTGGCCGAGGTGGCGCTGCAGGCGCTGACGCCGGGGGAGACGCTGCCCGACGGGGCCCGGCTGGTGGTGTCCCGGCTGAGCGGGCCCGAGCTCGCGGCACCGCCGTGGGCGGTGGTGGGGCTGGGCCGCCAGGACGAGCTGCTCTCGCACGCGGACCTGGTGATCTGCGGTGGGGGACACGGCATGGTGTCCAAAGCGCTGCTGGCCGGGGTGCCGTTGGTGGTGGTGCCGGGCGGCGGTGACCAGTGGGAGATCGCGAATCGCGTTGTGCGCCAGGGCTGTGGCGAGCTGGTGCGGCCGCTGACCGCCGACGCGCTGGTCGCCGCGGTGCAACGGGTACTCGGGTCGGCGAGCTACCGGGAAGCGGCCCGGCGCGCGGGGGCCACGGTCACGCAGGTGGCCGATCCGGTACGGGTGTGCCATGAATCACTGAGCGACCAGGCGTAGCGTTTCACCACGTGCGGTTGACGGAGTTTCATGAACTCGTCGAGCGGCAGTTCGGCCGGGTGCGGGGCCAGTCGTTGCTCATCGATCACGTGCTGACCGCACTCGACGGCCGCACCGCGGCTCAGGCGATCGAGGACGGGGTCGATCCGCGTGACGTCTGGCGGGCGCTGTGCGCCGATTTCGACGTGCCACGCGATCAGTGGTGACCCTTCCGCGCGATCGGGCTTTCGCGGGCGACGGCGTGTCCGCTTGAATCGAACACCTGTTCGTCTAGGGTGGAGGGCAGCGCCGGAGGCTGGTCAGGCCGAACTTGTCGGTACCGACCTCTAGCGTCACGGCCAACCGATCGAAAACCGATCACGGACAGGATGGAGAACCACCCATGACGCAGGCCCCGGACCGCGAGAAAGCCCTTGAGCTGGCCCTCGCGCAGATCGAGAAGGCGCACGGCAAGGGCGCGGTGATGCGCCTGGGCGAGGAGAGCCGCCAGCCGATCTCGGTCATCCCCACCGGTTCGATCGCGCTGGATGTGGCGCTGGGCATCGGCGGGCTGCCGCGCGGACGCATCATCGAGATCTACGGCCCGGAGTCCTCGGGTAAGACCACCGTGGCGCTGCACGCGGTGGCCAACGCCCAGGCCGCCGGCGGGATCGCCGCGTTCATCGACGCCGAACACGCGCTGGACCCGGAGTACGCCAAGAAGCTGGGGGTGGACACCGACGCGCTGCTGGTCAGCCAGCCCGACACCGGCGAGCAGGCGCTGGAGATCGCCGACATGCTGGTTCGCTCCGGCGCGATCGACATCCTGGTCGTCGACTCGGTGGCCGCGCTGGTGCCGCGCGCCGAGATCGAAGGCGAGATGGGCGACAGCCATGTCGGGTTGCAGGCGCGGTTGATGAGCCAGGCGATGCGGAAGATGACCGGTGCGCTGAGCAGTTCCGGCACCACCGCGATCTTCATCAACCAGCTGCGCGAGAAGGTCGGTGTCATGTTCGGTTCGCCGGAGACCACCACGGGCGGCAAGGCGCTGAAGTTCTACTCGTCGGTGCGGCTGGACGTGCGGCGCATCGAGACGCTCAAGGACGGGACCGAGGCGGTCGGTAACCGCACCCGGGTCAAGGTCGTCAAGAACAAGGTCGCTCCGCCGTTCAAGCAGGCCGAGTTCGACATCCTCTACGGCCGCGGCATCAGCCGGGAGGGTTCGCTCATCGACATGGGTGTCGAGCAGGGCTTCATCCGCAAGTCGGGCTCCTGGTTCACCTACGAGGGTGAGCAGCTGGGGCAGGGCAAGGAGAACGCCCGCAACTTCCTGATGGAGAACCCCGACATCGCCAACGAGATCGAGAAGAAGATCAAGGAGAAGCTCGGCATTGGGCCCGTGGTGACCGATGACGAAGTCCTGCCCGCCCCCGTCGACTTCTGACACGGCGCCCGATCGGCGGCCGCCCGACATCCACAGCCGGGAGGAGCAGGCGCGGAACCTGTGTCTGCGCCTGCTCACCGCGCGGGCCCGCACCCGCGCCGAACTGTCCGATCAGCTGACCCGGCGCGGGTACCCCGACGAGGTCATCCATCGGGTGCTCGACCGGCTCGAGGACGTCGGGTTGGTCGATGATGCCGAGTTCGCCGAACAGTTCGTGCGATCGGCGCGGCAAGCGGGAAAGAGCAGGCGCGCGCTTGCCGCGGGGCTGCGCGACAAGGGCGTCGACGACGAGGTCATCGAGGCGACGTTGGCCGGTCTCGACAGCGGCGCCGAACGGCAGCGGGCCGAACAACTTGTCCGTGACCGGCTGCGACGCGGGAAACTCGACGACGGTGACGAACTGAAGGTGGCGCGTCGCCTGGTCGGGATGTTGGCCCGCCGCGGCTACAGCCAGAGTGTCGCGTTGGACGTGGTGAAAGTCGCGTTGGCCAACGAGCGGGAGCGACGCACGGTCTGATCCGGCATCGGGTAGCTTGCGCTGGTGCTGATCTCGGCCAAGCTCGCGCCCACCTTCGACTACCCGGTCCTGCAGGAGTTCTGGGCCCGCGCCGACGCGCTCGGGTTCCATTCGGTGTCCAACTACGACCACTTCTACGGGTTGACCGACTCGGCCGTGCCGACCTTCGAGGGCTGGACGTCGTTGGCGGCGATGGCGGTCGTGGTGCGCCGGGCCCGGATCTCGTGTCTGGTGTCGAGCGTGACCTACCGCAATCCCGCGCTGCTGGCCAAGATGGCGGTGACGGTCGACCACATCAGCGGTGGGCGGCTCGATTTCGCGATCGGCGCCGGGTGGCACGAAGCGGAGCACCGCGGTTACGGCCTTGCGTTTCCGGCGCCGGGGGAGCGGGTCGCGATGCTCGACGAGGCGCTGACGATCATCCGTCGGCTGTGGACGGAACAGACCGTCACCTTCGAGGGCCGCTACTTCCGGGTGACCGAGGCGCTCGCCAACCCCAAGCCGGTGCAGCAGCCGCATCCGCCGATCGTCATCGGCGCGGAGAGACCGAGAATGCTGCGGCTCGCCGCCCGCCACGCCGACGAGTGGAACGGGCCCAGCCGGGGAGATGTGGCCTTGTGGGCCAAGGCCAATGCGCGGCTCGATCAGGCCTGCGCCGAGATCGGCCGCGACCCGGCCGGCATCCGCCGGGCGGTGCAGCTGTTCCTGCACCCGGCCCAGGCGGGCCAGCTCGACGAACAGCTGGCCAAGCTGCCCGAGTTCCAGGAGGCGGGCTGCCGGCACGCGGTGCTGTCGTTCTACCAGCCGCCGTCGGCCGCACAACTCGAACGCTGCGCCGCGCTCATCGGCGCGCTCTGAACACCGGCGCTGTGAACACCGGTGTGCCGGTGCACCGCCGGGCGGGCGCGGCGCCGTGGCTTCGCTACACCGCCTTGGCGCCGGGTGCGCCCTCCTGCTCGACCGCCTCGCCGTGCAGCGGCGCCGGCCCGCGCCGCGACCGGCGCATCCGCACCTCGAGCCGGGTGGCCAGCGCCGACAGCGCGAAGTTGATGCCGATCATCAGCGCCGCGACCACGATCAGCGCGGGGATGTAGTTGCTGTAGCTCGCCCCGATCTGCTTGCCCTGGCGCACCAGTTCGAGGAACGTGATCTGGTAGCCGATCGCGGTGTCCTTGAGCACCACCACCAGCTGCGACACCAGCACCGGCAGCATCGAGGTGATGGCCTGCGGCAGCAGGATCGTGCGCAGCGTCTGCCCCCAGGTCAGCCCCATCGCGAGGGCGGCCTCGGTCTGGCCGCGCGGCAGTGCGTGCACCCCGGCGCGGACGATCTCGGCGATCACCGCCCCGTTGTAGAGCGTCAGCCCGGTGATCACACCGGCCAGCGCGAGGTACCGGGACGGGAAGACCCCGTAGAACGCGTACAGGAAGTACGCGAAGATCATCATGATCAGCACCGGCACCGCGCGGAAGAACTCGATCACCACCGCGCAGGGCCAGCGGATCAGCGCGTGGGTCGACAGCCGTCCCACGCCGAGCGCGACCCCCAGCACCAGCGCCAGCACGATCGAGACCGCCGCGGCGGTCAGCGTGCCCTGCAGGCCGGGCAGCAGATAGGTCTTCCACAGGTTCGCGGTCAGGAACGGTTCCCACTTGGCGGCGGTGAGCTGGCCCTTGTCGGCGAGCCGGGACAGCACCCACACGATCACCGCCGCGGTGACCACCACGGTCGCGGCGGTGATCACCACGTTGCGCAGCCGGGCCCGCGGGCCGGGCACATCGAACAGCACCGATGCCGAGCTCATCGCGCCACCGCCAGCCGTTTGCCCAGCCATCCGAAGAACAACCCGGTCGGCAGCGTCAGCAGCACGAACCCGATCGCGAAGATCGTCCCCACCGTCAGCAGTGCGGCGGTGTTCTCGATCATCTCCTTCATCAGCAGCGCCGCCTCGGCCACCCCGATCGCCGAGGCGATCGTGGTGTTCTTCGTCAACGCGATCAACACCGACCCGAGCGGGATCACCGTGGCCCGAAATGCCTGCGGCAACAGAATGATCCGCAGGTTCTGTCCGAACGTCAGCCCCAGCGACCGGGCCGCTTCGGCCTGACCCAGCGGAATGGTGTTGACTCCGGCGCGGACCGTCTCGCACACGAACGCCGCGGTGTAGACGGCCAGGCCCAGCACCGCCAGCCGGAAGTTGTTGTCCGCGACGAAGGTGGGCGAATCGCGGGACGCCAGCTGCAACCCCAGCGTGGTGGACAGCCCGAACGAGCAGAACAGCAGGATCAGCGTCAGCGGGCAGTTGCGCATCACGTTGACATAGGCCGCCCCCAGCCAGTTGAGGACCGGCACCGGCGCCAACCGCATCGCGGCCAGCACGGTGCCCAGCACCAGCGCGCCGATCCCCGAGAACACCGTCAGCTGGATCGTCACCCAGAAGGCTCGCACGATCTGGCCGATCGTGAAGCCGGGCAGCACCTCGATAACCACGTCCGGATCCGGTGGCGGGCCGTCAGTTCCGGTCGGGCTGCGGCGGCGTGGGGGCCGGGATCCCCGCCCCGCCGAGGTTGTCGTCCCAGGCCTTCTTCCAGGAGCCGTCCTGCTCCATCTTCACGATCGCGTCGTCGATCTTGGACCGCAGCTCGGAATCGCCCTTCTTCAAACCGATTCCGTAGCGCTCCTCGGAGAACGGCTCGCCGACGATCTCGAAGACGCCGGGTTGCTGGGCGGCGTAACCGGCCAGGATCACCTCGTCGGTGCTCACCGCGTCGATCGCCCCGTTCTTCAGCGCCTCCACACACTCCGAATAGGTCTCGTACTCCTGCAGCTGCACGCCGGGGTACTTGTCCTTGATCCGCTGCGCGGGCGTGGATCCCGCCACCGAGCACAACTTCTTGTTGTTCTGCAGCGACGCCTCGCCGGTGATCTCGTCGTCATCGGCGCGCACCAGCAGGCTCTGGCCGGTGATCAGATACGGCCCGGCGAAATCGACCTTCTCCTTGCGGGCGTCGGTGATCGAGTAGGTGGCCACGATGAAGTCGACCTGACCGTTCTGGATCAGGTTCTCCCGCTGCGCCGACGGGGCTTCCTTCCATTCGATCTTGTCCTCGGGATAACCGAGTTCGTTGGCGATATACCGCGCGACATCGACGTCGAACCCGCTCATCGAACCGTCGGGGTTGCGCAGGCCCAGACCGGGCTGGTCGAACTTGGTCCCGATCACGATCTTGTCGCCGCTGTCGCCGCCGCACGACGTCAGGGCGAGCGGCAGCGCCACCGCGAGCGCGAGCGCTCCCCAGACGCGCTTCGAGATCGATGGCATCGCAGTTCCTTTCGGTCAGTGGTGGAGGATCTTGCCGAGGAAGTCCTTGGCGCGGTCGGACTTCGGGTTGGTGAAGAACTCGCTCGGGGCGGCGGACTCGACGATGGCGCCGTCGGCCATGAACACAACCCGGTCCGCGGCCCCGCGGGCGAACCCCATCTCATGGGTGACCACCAGCATGGTCATCCCCTCCTTGGCCAACGAGGTCATCACGTTGAGCACCTCGTTGATCATCTCCGGGTCCAGGGCGCTGGTCGGCTCGTCGAACAGCATCACCTTCGGGTTCATCGCCAGCGACCGGGCAATCGCCACCCGCTGCTGTTGCCCGCCGGACAACTGGGCCGGATACTTGTCGGCCTGATCGGCCACCCCGACCCGGTCCAGCAGCTCCATCGCCGTCTTGCGGGCCTGGTCCTTGCCGACCTTACGCACCAGCGTCGGCGCCAGTGTGACGTTCTCCAGAATCGTCTTGTGCGCGAACAGGTTGAACGACTGGAACACCATCCCGACATCGGAGCGCAGCCGGGCCAGCGCGCGTCCCTCCTGGGGTAGCGGCTGGCCGTCGATCTCGATCGTGCCCGAATCGATGGTCTCCAGCCGGTTGATGGTGCGGCACAGCGTCGACTTGCCCGACCCCGACGGCCCCAGCACCACGACCACCTCACCGCGTTGCACGTCGAGGTTGATGTCGCGCAGCACGTGCAGCTCGCCGAAGAACTTGTTGACCCCCCGCATGGAGATCATCGATGTGGCGGAGCCCACCCCGGCCCACTCCCCATCCGGCCCGGCGTTTTCCATGGCTGCTGACATTACCGAGGCAACGGCCAACCCGCCCTGAAACTCGGCCAACCGCTGTTGGTCATCCGCCGGGATCGGGGCCGGCCGGCGCCCGTACCATGGGGCGCGTGACTTCGGTGCAGACGCGCGACCCGGGGACGGCTGACTCCCCGCGCTCCGACGCGTCCGCACCCGGGACCGGCCGGCCGCGCACCTATCAGGTGCGCACCTACGGCTGCCAGATGAACGTGCACGACTCCGAGCGTCTGGCCGGGCTGCTCGAGGCCGCCGGCTACCGCCGCGCCCCCGAGGGCACCGACGCCGACGTGGTGGTGTTCAACACCTGCGCGGTCCGCGAGAACGCCGACAACAAGCTCTACGGCAACCTCAGCCACCTGGCGCCGCGCAAGGCCGCCAACCCGGACATGCAGATCGCGGTCGGCGGGTGTCTGGCGCAGAAGGACCGCGAGAGCGTGCTCGAACGTGCGCCCTGGGTCGACGTCGTGTTCGGCACCCACAACATCGGCTCGCTGCCGGTGCTGTTGGAACGCGCCCGGCACAACAAGGCCGCCCAGGTCGAGATCGTCGAGGCGCTGCAGCAGTTCCCGTCGACGCTGCCGGCCGCGCGGGAATCGGCCTACTCGGCGTGGGTGTCGATCTCGGTGGGCTGCAACAACACCTGCACGTTCTGCATCGTGCCGTCGCTGCGCGGCAAGGAGGTCGATCGCCGCCCCGGCGACGTGCTGGCCGAGGTGCAGTCGCTGGTCGACCAGGGTGTGCTCGAGGTGACGCTGCTCGGCCAGAACGTCAACGCCTACGGCGTCTCGTTCGCCGACCCGGACCAGCCCCGCGACCGCGGAGCCTTCGCCAGGCTGCTGCGCGCCTGCGGGCGCATCGAGGGCCTGGAACGGGTGCGGTTCACCTCACCGCACCCCGCCGAGTTCACCGACGACGTGATCGAGGCGATGGCCGAGACCCCCAATGTGTGTCCGACGCTGCACATGCCGCTGCAGTCCGGCTCGGACCGGATCCTGCGCGCCATGCGGCGCTCGTACCGCGCCGAGCGGTTCCTGGGCATCCTCGAACGGGTGCGCGCGACCATCCCGCACGCGGCGATCACCACCGACCTGATCGTCGGGTTCCCCGGCGAGACCGAGGAGGACTTCCAGGCCACCCTCGACGTGGTCGCGCGGGCCCGGTTCGCCAGCGCGTTCACCTTCCAGTACTCCAAGCGTCCCGGCACGCCGGCGGCCGAGTTCGCCGACCAGGTCCCCAAAGAGGTCGTCACCGAGCGCTATCAGCGGTTGCTCGAGCTGCAGGAGCGGATCTCGCTGGAGGAGAACCGCGCCCAGATCGGCCGGGAGGTCGAGGTCCTGGTGGCCACCGGTGAGGGCCGCAAGGACGCCGCGACCGCCCGCATGTCCGGCCGGGCCCGCGACGGCCGGCTGGTGCACTTCCGGCCCGGCGAACTCGAGATCCGCCCCGGCGACGTGATCACCACCACGGTCACCGGCGCGGCGCCGCACCACCTGATCGCCGACGGTCCGGTGCTGACCCACCGGCGCACCCGAGCCGGCGACGCGCACGCCGTCGGTCAACGCCCCCGCACCGGGGTCGGGCTGGGGATGCCGGGCATCGGGGCGCCCCGGCAGGAGTCCACCGGGTGCGGCCGATGAGCGAGGACTTCGGCAACGACGAGTTCGCCCGGTACAAGGACGACATCGACGCCGCCGAGCGGCGGGTGGCCCGCGAGATCGACCCGGGCGCACGGGCGGTGGTGATCGCGGTCGGGGTGTTCGTGCTGCTGGCGTCGTTCGCGCTGCCGCATGCCGGGGGCGCCCAGGGCTGGGAGGCCCTGCTCGGCGGGCCGGACGCGGACCAGGCCGGCATCGCGTTGCCGCACCGGGTGTTCATGTGGCTGGCGCTGGTGTTCGGCGTCGGGTTCTCGATGCTGGCGCTGCTGCTGCGCCGCTGGGAGGTGGCCTGGATCGCGCTGGCCGGGTCGATGGTGGCGTCGATGGTCGGTGTGCTGGCGGTGTGGACCCGCCAGACCGCACCCGACCCGTATCCCGGCCTGGGCATCGGCCTGATCGTCGCCTGGCTGGCGGTGATGTTCATCACCTACCACTGGTCGCGTGCGGTGTGGGTGCGCACCGCCCTGCAGCTGGCCGTCGAGGAGGAACGCCGCCGCCGCGCCGCCGATCAGCAGCAGCGGAAACTGCTCGACGACCTGCCCGAGCGCCCCGACGAGGCGGACCGCCGGGACGACACCCCCGACACCTGACTCCGATACCCGGGAGCCGACCCCCCGCACCCGGCGTCCCGGTTGCGCCCACCTCGGGTAAAACGAGACTGTGAAACGTCTCGGATTCGCTGTCCTGGCAATGGCATTGCTGATTCCGGTGTCGGCGTGTGGCACGCAGCGCGCGTCGGCACCCCCCACCGACACCGCCACCACCTCGGCCGAGGCCCCGCCGGCGCATTCGGCCGCGCCCGTCCCCGGCGGATACGCGGACCTGGTGGAACGGGTCAGCCCGAGCGTGGTCTCGGTGGAACGCGACGGCGGTGCCGGCAGCGGCGTGGTGCTGCGGCCCGACGTGGTGGTGACCAACGCGCACGTGGTCGGAAACGCTCGCCGGGTCAAGGTGATCCTCGAAGACGGCGAGTCCACCCCGGGCGAGGTGATCGGCGTCGACCGGGTCACCGACCTCGCCCTGGTGCGCACCGAGCGCGGCGGGCTGCCGGTGCCGGAGTTCCGCACCGAACTGCCGCGACCCGGTGAGGTCGCGATCGCGATCGGCAGCCCGCTGGGCTTTCAGAACTCGGTAACCGCCGGGATCATCTCCGGCCTGCACCGCGACATCCCGGGCTCGGCCGCCCAGAGCCAGTCGCTGGTCGACCTCATCCAGACCGACGCCCCCATCTCGCCGGGCAACTCGGGTGGGGCGCTGCTCGATGCCGAGGGCCGGGTCGTCGGCATCAACGAGGCCTACATCCCGCCGGAGGCCGGCGCGGTGTCGCTGGGGTTCGCGATCCCGTCGGCCACCGTGCTCGACATCGCCGACCAGCTGCTGGAGAAGGGGGTGGCCACTCACCCGTACCTCGGCGTGTCGGTCGGCCGGGTCACCTCGGCCATCCAGCGGACGCTCGGCGTCACCGTCGACCACGGCGCGCTGGTGACCGGGGTGGACCGCGACGCCCCCGCGCTGCAGGCGGGGCTGCGCGCCGGCGACGTGATCGTCGAGTTCGCCGGCAAACCCGTCGAATCCGTCGAGGATCTGCTCAGCGCGCTGCGCCGGACCGAGCCGGGGTCGCGGCAACCGCTGGTGTACGTGCGCGGCGGCGAGCGTGAGCGGACCACCGTGACGGTCGGCTCGCGGACCGGCGGCTGAGCGGGCTAGCGGCGGCCCAGCGCCTGGGCCGCCGCATCGGCCCACTGGCGCCACTGTTCGGCGTTGGCGCGGGCCTCGGCGGCCTCCTTCTCGCGTCCGGCCGCGGCGGCCTTCTCCGCCTGCCGCTCGTACTGCTCGGCACGGGCCCGGAACTGGTCGGCGCGCGCCTTGGCCTCGGGGTCGACCCCGGCGGTCGGCGCCTCCCGCACCCTCTTCTCCACCGCGCGCAGCCGGCGTTCGAGCTCGGCCGCCCGTTCCCGCGGCACCCTGCCGATGGCGTCCCACTTGAGACCGATGTTGCGCAGCGCCGCCCGGGCCGCGTCGAGATCGCTCAGGTCGAGGCTTTCGGCCTCGGCGAGCAGCTTCTCCTTGGCCTCGAGGTTGGCCCGCAGCTCCGAGTCACGTTCGGCGTTGGCGGCGTTGCGGGCGGCGAAGAACTTGTCCTGCGCCGCCTTGAACCGCTTCCACAGCGCGTCGTCGACGTCCTTGGCGGCCCGGCCCGCGGCCTTCCACTCGTTGAGCAGTTCGCGGAACGCCGCGGCGGTCGGACCCCAGTCGGTGGAGTCGGCCAGCTCCTCGGCGCGGGCGCACAGCGCCTCCTTGGCCTTCTTGGCGGCGGCGCGTTCCCGGTCGAGCTCGGCGAAGTGCGAACCGCGCCTGCGGTTGAACGCCTCGCGCGCCGCCGAGTACCGCTTCCACAGCGCATCGTCGGTCTTGCGGTCGATCCCGGTGATGGTGCGCCACTCCTCGAGGATCTCGCGCAGCCGGTCGCCGGCGGCCTTCCACTGCGTGGAGTTGGCCGCGATGTCCTCGGCCTCGGCCGCCAACGCCTCCTTGCGGGCCAGCTGTGCGGCGCGGAACTCCTCGCGACGCGCCCTCTCGGCCTCGGCCGCCTTGTCGGCCTGCTCGATGATCGTCGCCAGCCGGGCGGCCAGCGCGTCCACGTCACCGAGCACATGCGCCTCGGGCAGCGACTCGGCCAACGAGGTGGCCGCCGCCTTGATCTTGCGCGCATCCCCGGTGCCCGACACCAGACGCCGCTCCAACAGCGCCACCTCGGTCTGCAGGTCGTCGAAGCGGCGGCCGAAATGCTCGAACGCGGCATCCGGATCGCCGGCCTGCCAGGCCCCGATCACCCGTTCCCCGGAGGCGGTGATCAGCCACACCGTGCCGTCGGGGTCGACCCGGCCGAAGCGCCGCGGATCGTTGGCCGCCGGCGCCGCCACCACCGGTGCCGGCCGGCCGGGCCGCGGAACGGGCCGGGGCGGCGGTCCGGGCCGGGGAGCGGGTTTCGGCGAGGTAGGCCGGTCTGCTGGCTCGCTGGTCGTCATGTCCGTTCCTCGTACCCTCCGCGCGGGGACCGCGCACCTGCCGCGCAACGCGGCGCCTGATTGCTTCTCGGTTCCGCAGCTATTCAAACAGGTCACTGTGCGGCGTGCCCACAGCTTCGCCGATAGCGCGGCTTACGCTCGTCCGGCGGAACTGCCGAGCAGAAAGGATCCTGGTGGCCCGAGCGGACATCGCGGCTCTGCTGGCGCTGGCGGCGGCGGTGTTCGTCGCGGCCGGCGATGTGCTGCACCAGCGGCGCGCCCAGCAGGCCGGCGAGCATCACGACAGCTACCTCACGCTGGCGCTGCGCCTGTTGCGGGACCGCGGCTGGTGGGTGGGCAGCGCGGTGTCCGCGGTGGGGTTCGCGCTGCAGGCGGCGGCCCTGGGCCTCGGCTCGGTGCTGCTGGTGCAGGCACTGCTGGTCACCGCGCTGCTGTTCGCGCTGCCGCTGAACGCCTGGGCGGCGCACCGGCGGGTGAGCCGCTCCGAGTGGGTGTGGGCGGTGCTGCTGGCCGCGTCGGTCGCGGTGATCATCACCGTCGGCAACCCCACCGCCGGACACGCCCGTGCGCCGTGGGAGACCTGGACCGTGGTGGTGGCGGTGCTGCTGCCGGTGCTGTTGGTGTGCGCGGCCGCCGGCAGCCGCGCCGACGGCCCGGTCGCCGCGGTGCTGCTGGGGCTGGTGTCCGGTGCGCTGTGGGGCGTGTTCGCGGTGCTCACCAAGGGCGTGGTGAGCCGACTGGGCGACGGGCTGTGGGCGGTGCTGGGCAGCCCGGAGCTGTACGTGTGGGCGGTGGTGGCCGTCGGCGGAACCGCCTACCAGCAGTTCTCCTTCCGGGCCGGCTCGTTGACCGCGTCGCTGCCCACGATGACCATCGCCGAACCCGTCGTCGCATCGGTGCTTGGCGTCGTGGTGCTCGGCGAATCGCTGCGCCCGGGCGACAGTGGCTGGTTCGCGCTCGTCGTGGCGGCCGCGGTCATGGTGGTGGCCACCGCCGCGTTGGCCCGCGGCGAGGCGGCCGACTCGGACGGTTAGCGTGTCAGACGTGCTCAGCGGTATCGCGATCGTTCCCTCGCCGCCGGTCCTGGTGCCCGAGCTGGCCGCCGGGGCCGCCGGTGAGCTCGCCGAGGTGCGGCAGGCGGCGGTGGCCGCGGCGGCCTCGCTGCCGCCGCGCTGGCTGGCGGTGGGGGTCGGCCCCGGCGACGAGGTGATCGCGCCGTCGCGGGTGGGCACCTTCGCCGGCTACGGCGTCGACGTGCCGGTGCGACTGTCTCCGCAGGCCGACGAACCGCCCACCGCGCTGCCGCTGTGTGCGTTGGTCACCGGCTGGCTGCGCGGCCAGGTCGATGGCGAAACCCACGCCGAAGTAAGGGTTTTCGCCGACACCCACAGTGCGGAGTCGGCGCTGGCGCACGGCCGGCGGCTGCGCGGCGAACTCGATGCGACCGCCGGGGAGGTCGGGGTGCTGATCGTCGCCGACGGCGCCCACACCCTGACCCAGTCCGCGCCCGGTGGCTACGACCCGGCGTCGGCTCCGGTGCAGGCCGCGCTCGACGACGCGCTGGCCGGCGGGGACACCGCCGCGCTGGCGGTGCTGCCGGACCTCGTCGTCGGCCGGGTGGCCTACCAGGTGCTGGCCGGTCTGGTCGGCCCCGGCCCCCGGTCGGTCACCGAGCTGTACCGCGGCGCCCCCTTCGGTGTCGGTTATTTCGTCGGCCGCTGGCAGCCATGACCCGGCCGATCGCGATCATCGGGCCCACCGGAACCGGCAAGTCGGACCTCGGGCTCGAGCTGGCCGAGCGCGTCGGCGGCGAGATCGTCAACGCCGACGCCATGCAGCTCTACCGCGGCATGGACATCGGCACCGCCAAGCTGCGGCCGGAGCAACGCCGCGGCATCCCGCACCATCAGCTCGACGTGCTCGACGTGCGCGAGACCGCCAGCGTGGCCCGCTACCAGCAGGCGGCGGCCGCCGACATCGAGGCGATCGCCGACCGCGGCGCGGTGCCGATCCTCGTCGGCGGGTCGATGATGTACATCCAGGCGCTGCTGGACAACTGGCGGTTCCCGGCCACCGATCCCGCGGTGCGCGCGAAATGGGAGGAGCGCCTTGCCGACATCGGCACGCACCGGCTGCACGACGAACTGGCCCGGGTCGATCCCGACGCGGCCGCGGCGATCCGGCCCACCGACGGGCGGCGCATCGTGCGGGCGCTGGAGGTGATCGAGCTGACCGGCCAACCGTACGCCGCGTCGTTCCCGCCCATCGGAGCGCCCCGCTGGGACACCGTGATCATCGGATTGGATTGGGACACAACTGTTCTGGATCAACGGCTGGCGCGGCGAACCGACCGGATGTTCGCCGCGGGGCTGGTCGACGAGGTCCGCGGGCTGCTGCGGCACGGGCTGCGGGAAGGGGTGACCGCATCCCGGGCGCTGGGTTATGCGCAGGTGATCGCCGACCTCGATGCCGGCGGCGACGGTTCCGGCGCGCGGGAACCCACCTTCATCGGCACCCGCCGCTATGTGCGCCGCCAGCGCTCCTGGTTCCGCCGCGACCACCGGATCATCTGGCTCGACGGCTCCGCCGACGACCTCGTCGAACAGGCCCTGCGGGCGTGGCGGCACGTATCCTGACCTGGTGAGGTTCGCCAAGGGGCACGGCACCGAGAACGACTTCGTGCTGCTGCCCGATCCGGACGGCCGGCTGACGCTCGGCCCGGCGGCGGTGGCGGCGCTGTGCGACCGGCGCCGCGGCCTGGGGGCCGACGGGCTGCTGCGCGTCATCACCGCCGGTGCGGCCCGCGACGCCGGGGTGTTCGACCGGTTGCCGGACGGGGTGTCGCCCGACGACTGGTACATGGACTACCGCAACGCCGACGGCTCGGTCGCCGAGATGTGCGGCAACGGGGTGCGGGTGTTCGCCCACTACCTGCGGGCCGCAGGGCTGGAGTCGCGCGACGAGTTCACCGTCGGCTCGCTGGCCGGCCCGCGTCCGGTGCGGCTGCACCGTTGCGACGCGACCCGCGCCGACATCACCGTCGAGATGGGCAAGGTCGCCCGGCTGGGCGCCGGGCAGGCGGTCGTCGGCGGTCGGACGTTCACCGGGCTGGCGGTCGACGTCGGCAATCCGCACCTGGCCTGCGTGGATCCGACGCTGACCGCCGAGGCGTTGGCCGCGCTCGACGTCGCCGCCTCGGTGCAGTTCGACCGCACCCAGTTCCCGCACGGGGTCAACGTCGAGGTGCTCACCGCGCCCGCCGACGGGGCGGTGTCGATGCGGGTGCACGAACGCGGCGTCGGCGAGACCCGCTCCTGCGGCACCGGCACCGTGGCCGCGGCGACCGCCGCGCTGGCCCACGAGGGAGCCGAAACGGGTTCGCTGCGGGTGCGGGTTCCAGGCGGTGAGGTCACCGTGACCGTCACCGAGGCCAGCAGTTTTCTCCGTGGCCCCTCGGTGCTGGTGGCACACGGTGAGATTGCTGAGGAATGGTGGCGGGCGGTCGGACGTTAATTGAGGTGCATGCCTGGTGAACTTCGTGCGAATCTCTCTTCGCCCATGACATATCCCGAACCCGGTTCCGAACCGACCACTCCCAGCACCGGTGAGTTGGCGCTCGAGGACCGCTCGGCGCTGCGCCGGGTGGCCGGGCTGTCGACCGAACTCACCGACGTCTCCGAGGTCGAGTACCGCCGGCTGCGGCTCGAGCGGGTCGTGCTGGTCGGGGTGTGGACCGAGGGCAGCGCGGCCGACGCCGAGGCCAGCCTCGCCGAACTCGCCCGGCTGGCCGAGACGGCGGGCTCGCAGGTGCTCGAAGGCCTGATCCAGCGCCGCGACCGGCCCGATCCGGCCACCTACATCGGTTCGGGCAAGGCCGAGGAGCTGCGCCGCATCGTCGAGGCCACCGGCGCCGACACCGTGATCTGCGACGGGGAACTGTCACCCGCGCAGCTGACCGCGCTGGAGAAGGTGGTCAAGGTCAAGGTCATCGACCGCACCGCGCTGATCCTGGACATCTTCGCCCAGCACGCCAGCAGCAAGGAGGGCAAGGCCCAGGTGGAGCTCGCCCAGCTGGAGTACATGCTGCCGCGGCTGCGGGGTTGGGGTGAGTCGATGTCGCGGCAGGCCGGTGGCCGCGCCGGCGGCAGCGGCGGCGGTGTGGGCCTGCGCGGGCCCGGTGAGACCAAGATCGAGACCGACCGGCGGCGCATCCGGGAGCGGATGGCCAAGCTGCGCCGCGAGATCAAGGAGATGCGCAAGGTCCGTGACACCCAGCGCAGCCGGCGCCGGGAGTCCGACGTGGCCTCGATCGCGATCGTCGGCTACACCAACGCCGGCAAGTCGTCGTTGCTCAACGCGCTGACCGGCGCCGGGGTCCTGGTCGAGGACGCGCTGTTCGCGACGCTGGAACCCACCACCCGCCGCGGCCAGTTCGGCGACGGCCGGCCGTTCGTGCTCACCGACACGGTGGGGTTCGTGCGCCATCTGCCGACCCAGCTGGTCGAGGCGTTCCGGTCCACTCTCGAGGAGGTCGTCGACGCCGACCTGCTGGTGCACGTCGTCGACGGGTCCGACGCCAACCCGCTGGCCCAGATCAGCGCGGTGCGCGCGGTGATCGACGAGGTGATCCGCGATCATCGCGCCAAGCCCGCGCCGGAGTTGTTGGTGGTCAACAAGATCGACGCGGCCGACGAGTTGACGCTGACGCAGCTGCGTCGCGCGCTTCCCGACGCGGTGTTCGTCTCGGCGCGCACCGGCGAGGGGCTGGACCGGCTGCAGGCGCGGATGGCCGAACTGGTTCCGCCCAGCGACACCGTGGTGGACGTGACGATCCCGTACCACCGCGGCGATCTGGTGAGCAAGGTGCACGCCGACGGCCGGGTCGATCTGACCGAACATACCCCCGACGGCACCCGGATCAAGGCCCGGGTGCCGGCACCGCTGGCGGCGGCGCTGCGCGAGTACGCCACCTTCTGACTTTCTTCCCGGACTTTTTTCCCGCGAGCAGACGCAAAACCCCCCGGTTCGGCGCGATTCCGGGGGAGTTCGCGTCTGCTCGCGCAGAAAACGGGAGCGGGGCTCAGTCCAGGTCGAACACCTCGGGGGTGGGGGCGGCCAGCACCCGCTCGGCCAGCTGCTCCTTCAACGCGTCGAGGCGGCGCTCCTGCTCGTCGGTGCGGTCCTCGGTGCGGGCCAGCTCGATGAACTCGGCGGTGACGAACCCGTCGCGCAGCAGCACCGTGACCGCGCGGTCCTCGACGCCGACCCGGAACATGAAATCCTCCAGCAGCGGACCGCGGTCGGTACGCACCAGCGACCGGTCCACGTGGTAGCGGCCGTCGGTGACCGCGCGGGTGACCGCCTCGAACCCGTCGCGGGCGCCGGGGCCGCGAAACGGCGTCCACACCCGCACCGCCCGCCGGGACACCGGTTCGCCCGGGCTGAGCGCGCCGAACGCGCGGAGCATGGCCTTGAACGCCACCGCCAGCCCGCCGAGCGCACCGAACCCGTGGTAGCGCACCAGGTCGTCGAAGGTGAACGTGAGGACGCGGCCCCGCTCCCGCACCCGCAGCGACTCGGTCATCGCGCGTCCGGTTCGGACACCAGCACCGGTGGTTCGTGCGCCCGCACCGGGGGCGGTTCACCGACGAACTTCTCCACCTGCACCAGCGTATGCGCCCCGGTGCAGCCGTGGGCCAGCGACGAGGTGCCCGAATCGTCGGTGAGCACATTCGGATTGCCGTGCACGCACATCGCGTCCGGGTCCGCCGGGTCGGCGGGGTCGTACCACGCACCGGTCGACAGCTGCACCACGTTCTCCCGGACGCGCTCGTCGATCACCACACCGGCCAGACACGCGCCGCGGTCGTTGAACACCCGCACCACATCGCCGTCGACCAGCCCGCGCACCGCGGCGTCCTTCGGGTTCATCCGCATCGGTTCGCGCCCTTGAACTTTCGACGCCTGGCTGGTGGCGCCGCCGTCGAGCTGGCTGTGCAGCCGCGTCGCAGGCTGGTTCGCCAGCAGCACCAGCGGATAGCGGGCGGCCCGCGGACCGCGCAGCCACTCCGGCGGCTCGTACCACTTGGGATGACCGGCGCAGTCGGGATAGCCGAACCCGTCGATGTCGGCGGAGAAGATCTCGATGCGTCCGCTGGGGGTGTTCAGCCGGTGCCGCTGCGGGTCGGCGCGGAAATCGGCGAACAACGTCAGCCCGGTCTGCGTCGGCAACCGGAGATGGCCGCGGCGCCAGAACTCGTCGAAGGTCGGCACCTCGAAATCCAGTTGTTCGGCCCAGGTCCGGTAGAGATGCCGCAGCCACTGCCAGGCGGTGCGGCCCTCGGTGAACCGTTCGCCGACCCCCATCCGCTCGGCCAGTGCGGCGAAGGTGCTGTAGTCGTCGCGCGCCTGCGCGTACGGTTCGGTCAGCGCGGGCATCGCCACCAGAAGCGGATCGGTGTGCGAACCGGAGAAGTCGTCGCGTTCGTAGGCGGTCGTCGACGGCACCACGATGTCGGCGTGTTTGGCCATCGGGGTCCAGTACGGATCGTGCACCACCACGGTGTCCACCCGGGCCAGCGCACGCCGCAGCCGCGGAATGTTCTGGTGGTGGTGGAACGGGTTGCCGCCGGCCCAGTACACCAGCCGGATGTCGGGATAGGTCAGCCGCAGGCCGTTGTAGTCGAACTGTTCACCGGGGCGCAGCAGCATATCGCTGATCGCGGCGACCGGAATGAACGTGCGAACCGGGTTGACGCCCTGCGGAAGTGACGGCAGCCGGCACCGCAGCGGGGCCAGCCCCGGTTCGTTCATCGACCCGTAACCGTGCCCGAATCCGCCGCCCGGCAGGCCGATCTGGCCGAGCATCGCCGCCAGGGTCACGCCCATCCACGGCGCCTGCTCGCCGTAGCGGGTGCGCTGCAGCGACCAGCTGACGGTGACCAGGGTGCGGCCGGCGGCCATCCGGCGGGCCAGCCGCACCAGGTCGTCGGCGGGCACCCCGCAGATCGGCTCCGCCCAGCCCGGCGATTTCGGCACGCCGTCGTCGCGGCCGAGCAGATAGCGTTCGAAGCGGTCGTATCCGGTGCAGTAGGTGTCCAGGAAATCGCGGTCGAGCAGCCCCTCGGTGGCCAGCACGTGGGCCAGCGCGAGCATGATCGCCACGTCGGTGCCCGGTATCGGTGCGTACCACTCGCATTCGCCGTCGACGTCGTCGCGTAACGGGGAGAACGAGACGATCCGCCCGCCGCGCGCGCGGAACCGTTGCAGCGCGTCGCGGGCCGGATGCGCGGTGGTACCGCCGTCGTTGACGGCGGTGTTCTTCAGCGCGAGTCCACCGAAACACACCAGCAAATCGGTGTTCTCGACGATCACCTGCCACTCGGTGGAGCGTTTGAACAGGTCATCGTGGGTGCCGACCACCCGCGGCATGATCACCCCGGTAGCGCCGAGGCTGTACGAGTGACGCGAAAAGGTGTATCCGCCAATGCAGTTCAGGAAGCGGTGCACCTGGCTCTGGGCGTGGTGGAAGCGGCCGGCGCTGGCCCAGCCGTACGAACCGCCGTAGATGGCCTCGTTGCCGTGGGTGTCAATGACCCTGCGCAACTCGTCGGCGAGCAGTTCGGTGAGGTAATCCCATGACACCGGAACGAACTCGTCGGCCCCGCGCCGGTCGGTCGGACCGGGGCCGTCGCGCAGCCACCCGCGCCGGACCGCCGGGGTGGTGACGCGGCTGCGGTGGCGCACCGAACCCACGAGGTTGCCCAGCAGGGGAGACGGGTCGCTGGTGTGCACCGGTGCGACGGCGGCGATGTCACCGTCGGCGACGCGGGCACGGAAGGCGCCCCAATGCGTGAGGCTGGTCTTGGCGGCGGCCACGATGGACGAGTCTAGGGTCGACGGCGACTGGGCGTCCGTCCGCACACCGGCTGGAACGGACCACGATTCGTTCGCCTACGCAATGATTCGATCACCGCAGTTCGGCGGCGGGGCCTACACCCGGCGGGACACAAATCGACAAAACTTGCTCTTCAATACGGTCAGATACCGGAGATTTTCGTATTGCCGGGTATTTTCTGTGCAGACCGGTGACGTTTCAACTGAAGGGCGCGGAACGGTTCACGAATTTGCGCCGACCGCAGGAGGATGAATGAGCGGGCGAAGGACCCGGCGCAGAGCAGTAATCCAGCGAATGGTTGTCGGTTCGCTGCTGGCGTTGGCGGCGGTGTTGCTCGCCCCGTCGGTGGCGGCCCAGCCCGAGGTCGAGGCCAACGACGCGATCAACGCGACGTGGCAGGCCAGCGGCGGTGAGAACGGGCCGCTCGGGCCCCGGCAGGGCGACGTCTACCGGGTCGGTGACGGTTTTGCGCAGGACTTCGCGCGAGGCAAGATATTCTTCACGCCGCAAACCGGCGCACATTTCGTTCAGGGCGCGATTCTGGAGAAGTACGAGTCGCTCGGCGGGCCGGCCGACGGCGATCTCGGATTTCCGACCATCGACGAGTCGCCGGGGCGCGCCCCGGGCAGCCTGAACGTCACGTTCAGCGCGCCGGACAACCCGGTCATCTTCTTCACGCCCGAAACCGGGGCGCGGGTGGTGCGCGGCGCGATCAACGCGGCCTGGGACCGGCTGGGCGGCTCCACCGGTGTGCTGGGGGTGCCGGCCGAGGACGAGGTCTACCACGGCGACCTGGTCAGCCAGAAGTTCACCGGCGGTGAGCTGACCTACAACCTCGAGGAGAAGACGTTCACCACGGTGCCGCCGGAGCTGGCCGGCCAGCTGGAAGGGTTGGCGGTGCCCGACGACCCGGTCAGCGCGATCAACGCGGCGCGCCGCGCCGCCGGCGGTCCGCTCGGCCCGCTGGGCAAGGCGGAGGGCCCGCCGGAGCCGATCGGCGCGAACGGGCTGGTGCAGAAGTTCGCCGGCGGGAAGATCTTCTACACCCCCGAGACCGGTGCTCGCGTGCTGACCGGCCAGCTGCTGCAGAAGTACGAGAGCGTCGGCGGGCCCGCGGGCGACCTGGGTTTCCCGATCTCCGGAGAGACCGACGGCGGCTTCGCCACCGAAAGCCGGATGGCTCGCTTCGCGGCCGAGGACGGACCGGTCATCTTCTGGACCCCCGACCACGGTGCGGTGATCGTGCGCGGCGCGATGGCCGCCGCCTGGGACCGCCTGGGCGGCGCGGCCGGACCGCTCGGCGCCCCCACCGCCGACCAGAGCGAGAACGGTGACGTCATCACCCAGACGTTCACCGGCGGCAACGTGTCGTGGAACCGCACGACCAACACGTTCACCACCGAGCCCGCCGAGCTGGCCGATCAGCTCAGCGGGCTGGAGGTGCCCGGCTACGCCGGATCCGAGTCGACCGCGGGCCCGGCGGCCGCCGATACCGACGACGAGGGCCGGTTCGCCGGCAGTTGGTGGTGGCTGCTCGCCCTGATTCCGCTGCTGGTGCTGATCGCGCTGGTGCTGTTCGCGGTCCTGCGCCGGCGGCGCGGGGGTGGGGAGGACCCGTTCGCCGACGACTACGACGCCGACGACGAGGAGTTCGGCGGTGAGCCCGAGGCGTCGTACGACGGCGAGGGCACGCCGCAGCCGGTTCCGGCCGATGAGGCCGCCCGGCTGTTCGGGGACCGCTACGCGCAGGAGGGCCTCGGCGCGCTGGCCCCGCATTCGGAGCCCTCGCTGCCCGAGGTCGATCCGTGGAGCGCCCCGATCCAGGGGAGCCGGGCCGGTGCGTTCGGTCCGGCGGCTTCCGCCGGTGCCGTCGGTGCCGCCGCCACCGGGCAGGGTTTCACCGCACCCGCCCCGGAGGCCGGTCCCGACTTCGGGGTGGAGCACGACGTCGTCGGCGCGCCGCCGGGAACGGCGGCCGAGCCCGAGACGGCGGCGGAGGCGCCGATGTCCGCGGTTCCGGACCGGGGTGCCTTCGACACGGGGACGTTCGAGGACGACGAGAACCCCGACGACGTCGACACCGCGCCGACCCGGGTGATCCCCGAACCGCAGGCCCCGCCCCGGCGTGACCCGCTGCGCGACACGGGCCGGCACGCCCGGATCGAGGACGACGAGGACGAACCGCAGATGTTGCGAACGGCGTTCGTACTGGCCGATCCCAATGCGGGCGACGAGCCGCCGGAGGGTTATCCGGTCAAGGCCAGCGCCAGTGCCGGGCGGTTCTGGGCCCCGGGCGATCCCGGCTACGCCGAGGTGCAGCCCGAGATCTGGTTCGCCACAGCCGAACTTGCGCAAGCCAACGGCTTTCAGCCGGGCGGTGAGGCCGGTAGCGAGGACGAGTGAGCGGCTCCGGCGGATCGCCGGGGCCGGCTAGATCTTGCGGATGACGGTCACGACCTTGCCGAGGATCGCCGCGTCGTTGCCCGGGATCGGGTCGTAGGCGGGGTTGTGCGGCATCAGCCAGACCTGGCCGCGGGTGCGCTTGAACGTCTTCACGGTGGCCTCGCCGTCGATCATCGCGGCCACGATGTCGCCGTTGTCGGCGACGTTCTGCTGGCGTACCACGACCCAGTCGCCGTCGCAGATGGCGGCGTCGACCATCGAGTCGCCGACGACCTTGAGCAGGAACAGCGATCCCTCGCCGACGAGTTCGCGGGGGAGCGGGAAGACGTCCTCGACCGCCTCCTCGGCCAGGATCGGCCCGCCCGCGGCGATCCGGCCGAGCACCGGAACGTAGGTCGGCTCGGGTAGCGCATCGGATCCGGCGACGTCGGTGCTGACCAGCGGTCTGGTTGGATCGTCCACGCCGCGCACGTCGACCGCCCGCGGCCGGTTGGGATCGCGCCGCAGGTAGCCCTTTCGCTCCAGCGTCCGCAACTGGTGGGCGACCGACGAGGTGGACGTCAGCCCCACGGCGTCGCCGATCTCACGGATGCTGGGCGGGTATCCCCGCGTGGTCACCGACTGGCGGATGACCTCGAGAATCGTGCGCTGCCGCTCGGTCAGACCGGTGTCCGGTCCGCGGCCACCCCCGATGTCGTCGCCGTCGCCCGGGTTTTCGGTGCTGGAGTCCATGGCGCCGAATGTAGCCGCCGGGCGCGTGTTTATCAAACATTTGTTCGAGGCGTGTCGGAATCGAGATCCGGCCCGTCCGGAGTTGTCGGCGGGCTGTCCTATCGTCAGGCAACAGTTCGATCACATGTTCTATGAATCGAACACATGAGCGAGTAGAGTTCGAACACATTAGCGAAACTGGTATCCGTACCGGAGCCGATTCGACAGCCCTTACCGGACGCCAGACGACCGACACGACCGCGAGAAGGTTTGGAGGAGAACATGACGATCCTCGACACCCGGCAACGGGGGCAGCACACCGGTGGGGCCCGCGGACCGGTGCGCCGGCGTCCGGCTGGGGCGACGGCGCCGCGCCCGGTGGCGGGCCGTGCGACCGGATACCGCCGCGACACCGCACTGCCCACCGCCCCGAGGCGCGAGCCGCGGCTGATCGGCCCGGTGCGGGTCGGCCCGCGCCGCCCGGTGCGCATGGTGGTCGGCTCGCCGCGGCCCGGACGATCGCCGCGGGACCCGCGGACCGGCGGGGGAGCACCCGTCCGTTTCCGGGGGCCGGGTCTGTTGATGACCCGCGCTTCGCGGCGGCGGCCGATCACGCCGGTCACCACCGTGTTGCTCGCGCTGGTCGCCGCGGCGATCACGCTCTGGCTGGGCCTGGTCGCCCAGATCGGCGGCGTGGTCGGGGAATCCGCCCCGGCGCCGGGGCGATTGGCGGTGGTGCAGGTGCACGCCGGCGAGACGCTCTATCAGGTGGCCCGGCGGGTCGCCCCGGACGCCCCGGTCGGCCAGGTGGTCGAGCAGATCCGCGAGCTGAACCAGCTCGAGTCGCCGACGGTGAATCCCGGACAGACGCTGATCGCCCCGGTGGGCTGACGATCCGCCATGGCCGACCAGCGCCGCGGCGCCGCACCGCCGGTGACGGCGAAACCGTTCGCCAACACGCCAACCGACCCGGACCTGCGCCCCGGTGTCGGCGCGCGGGTACGCTCAAAGGCGGTCGGACTGGTCGTTTGTTGGCGTGGCGAAGGAGCGGTGATGCACTGTCCGTTCTGCCGTCACCCCGATTCCCGAGTCGTCGATTCCCGTGAGACCGACGAGGGTCAGGCGATTCGGCGGCGCAGATCGTGCCCGCAGTGCGGGAGGCGGTTCACCACCGTGGAGACGGCGGTGTTGGCAGTGGTCAAGCGCAGCGGGGTGACCGAGCCGTTCAGCCGGGAGAAGGTCATCAACGGCGTGCGGCGGGCCTGTCAGGGCCGGCAGGTCGACGACGACGCGCTGAACCTGCTCGCCCAGCAGGTCGAGGACACGGTGCGGGCCACCGGTTCACCCGAGGTACCCAGCCACGAGGTCGGTCTGGCGATCCTGGGGCCGCTGCGGGAACTCGACGAGGTGGCCTATCTGCGGTTCGCGTCGGTCTACCGCGGCTTCAACTCGATCGAGGACTTCGAGCGCGAGATCAAGGCGCTTCGCGAGCACCGCAAGTCACCGCAGCCGACCGCCAACTGACGCCCGGCGCGGGTGCGTCAGTCGATCCGGCGGATGCCGTCGTCGACCACGCGACCGGAGACCCGCACCCATCCCTCCGGGTTCCATTCGGTGTAGATGACCGACCCCTTTCCCTGCACGACGGTCAGGTCGCGGGCCAGATAGTCGGTGATGCGCACCGCCGCGGACCCGGTGGCCTCGTCCTCGGTCACCCCGAGCCCGTCGGCGAACATGCGGGCCCGCAGTTGTCCGCGTTCCCGGTCGGTCCACGTCCACAGATAGTGGCTGACGCCGTCGGCGTAGTCGTTGGGGTCGGCGGCGAGCAGCTCCTCGGTCGACGACAGGTCGTGGATGGCCAGTTCCGGCGCCCATTCGGCGCGGGCGCGGATCGACGTCAGGTCCTCGTCGTAGGACACCTGAACCACTCCGGCCGGCACCCGCAGGGTGTGGATCGGCGTGCCCTGCTGGCGCAACCACCAGGCGGCGCCGACGGTGGGGTGGCCGGCGAACGGCAGCTGGACCGCGGGGGTGTAGATGTGCGCGCTCGCGGTGCTGGTACCCGGCTGCGGAAGATCGACGAAAATCGTTTCGCTGAAACCCAATTCGGTAGCGATGCGTTGCCGATCGCCGGGTTGCACCGTCGCGGCGTCGACCACTCCGAGCGGGTTGCCGTGGTTACCCTCGGAATCGGTGAACACCCGCAGCACGGTCACGTCGATGGCCATGGCGCCGATGCTACTTCGTGTCGGGCGCGGTGCGTGCCGGCTCGGGTGCCCGTGGCGGTTCGGGAGCCCCCGCGGCGGCTGGGGTTCCCGGTCAGGGCCTCGTGGGCGACACCGACCGGGCCGGTCACGTCGCGCTGCGCTCGTCGGCGTCCATCGCCTCCAGCACCGCCTCGCGCGTCTCGGCCGGACCGCTGATCGACGACTCCGGGCGCCCGGTGCGCAGCAGCTGGCGCAGGAATTCCTGGTCGTAGGCGGCGGGCTCGGTCTCGTCGATGAACCGTTGCACCACTTCCACGAAGCGGTCCGGGTCGTCGTGGAACGGGAAGTGCCCCGATCCCTCGAACAGTTCCAGCTGTGAGCCGGGCATCGCGGCGTGGGCCATCAAGGCGTGGCTGACCGGGATCACCGAGTCACGGGTGCCCCAGATCAGCTGCACCGGCATCGACCGGGTCAGATAGCAGCGGTCGAGCATGGTGACCACCTGGCCGCGCCAGTCCACCACCGCGCGCAGGGTGCGGGCGAACGCCGACGACGCGGTGGGTTCGGGCAGGTCGGCCAGGATCCGCAGCACGTCGGGAAGGTCACGGCCCAGACCGGTGGAGCCGAGCACCGTCCCGGCCACCCGGCCCACCGCCTGCAACGTCGGCAGCACCAGCGGTAGCCGCAGCAACGCCAGCGCCTCGCTGCCCAGCGGCAGCGAGGCCAGCCGCAGCGCGATGTTGACGTCCTTGGTCACCCCGCCGGCGCCGACGAGGATCAGCCGCTCGACGAACTGCGGGAACTGATAGGCGAATTGCATCGCCACCCCGCCGCCGAGCGAATGGCCGATCACGGTGACCCGGTCGATGTCGAGCACGCTGAGCAGATCGCGCATGCCGTTGGCGTAGGCGGCCACCGAGTAGTCGGCGCGAGGTTTGTCCGAGCGACCGTGACCGAGGAGATCGGGCGCGATGGTGAGGAAGCGCTGCGCCAGCTTCGACTGAACCGAGCCCCAGGTGGTCGAATTGTCGCCGATGCCGTGGATCAGCAGGATCGCCGGGCCGGATCCGGCGATCCGGAACGCGCGCCGATAGCCGTGAATGGTGCGGAACTCCAACCTCGGGGTCAGCTCCCGCACCGGGCGCAGATCGGGTTTGCGCGCGACCATGGCGCAAACTTAGTCGGTCGGACCGCCGCCCGCTATTTGTCGCCGTTCTCGGTCCCGGGCCAGGAGTCGCCGTCCTTGCGCTTCTCGGCCTGTTGTTGCAGGAACCGCTCGAACTCCGCACCCAGTTCCTCGCCACTGGGCAGGTCCTCGTCGCGGGCCAGCAGCGACCGGTTCTCCTGGGCGGTGATGAACGCGTCGTACTGCCGCTCCAGCGCCGCCACCACCTGCTGGACCTCCGGGCTGGCCGCCACCTGCTCGTTGACCTTCGCCAGCACCTCGGCGCCGGCCGCATCGAGCGCCTCCAGCGGGATCTGCAGCGATCCGCACTTGGCGACCTCGGCCAGCAGCGCCTCGGCGGCGGGCGGGTAGTCCGTCTGGGCCAGGTAGTGCGGCACGTGCACGGTGAACCCGACGACCTCGTAGCCGTGCTGGGCCATGCGGAACTCGAGCAGGCTCGACGCGCTGCCGGGCACCTGGACCTCGCCGACCCACGGGGTGTGCTCGGCGATCAGCTCCTTGTCGTTGGAGTGGGCGGTCAGCGAGACCGGGCGGGTGTGCGGCACGGCCATCGGGATGGTGCCCAGGCCGATGACCCGGCGGACCCCGAGCCGCTCGGCCAGCAGCCGCACCGCGGTGACGAACCGCTCCCACTTCAGGTCCGGCTCCAGGCCCGCCAGCAGCAGGAACGGGGTGCCGACGGTGTCGTGCAGGGCGTAGAGGTTGAGCTCGGGATCCTCGTAGTGGGTGAAGTGGTCGGTCTTGAACGTCATCAGCGGCCGCCGCGACCGGTAGTCGAGCAGCTCGTCGATGGCGAACGACGCCACCAGCTCGGTCTTGAGGGTGTTGCGCAGGTGACGGGAGGCCAACCGGATCGCGTGGCCGGCGTCCGAGAACCCCTCGAGCGCGTGGACCAGCACCGGACCGCGGCCGTCCTCGGACGACAGCTTGGGGGCCGGGAACTCCAACTCGTACATTCCGGTCTGGTCGGGCTGATAGTGCTGCTCGGGGTGGTCTGCGTGGTCGGCCATCTTCTTGCCTCCTCGACGGTGCCAAGACTGCAATGTGCCTCTGCAGGTGCAACTAGTGTCGCGCACGTAACGTTCCCGTCGGCGCCGCACCCGGGATTAGCGCATCGCGAACACCGCCCCGGTGCCCGGGGCCGCCCGCCGCGCCGGCGCCCCCGGAGAGCCGTTGCATCCATTCGTCCGGAGGACGGTCCGGACCGGGTGCCGCACCCGAACCGTTATCCCCAACCCGCGACTGATCCCCAACCGGCGCTCGCCGGCGCCGGCAACGCCCGGATTTGGCGGTGCCCGCGGCGACCGTTGGGGCATGAGATCACACGCACCCGACTTTCAGCTCAATCGCCCCGGCGCCCTGATCGCCGCGCTGCCCGCCGTGCTCGGCTTTGTGCCGGAGAAGTCACTCGTTCTCGTCACGATCGCTCGCGGCGAGATGGGATGTGTTCTGCGCATGGACCTTTCGGACAATGTGAGTCGCGACGAACAGGGTGACACCGTCGAGCACCTGGCGGAGGTGGCCGCGGCCGCGCGGCCCGACTCGGCCGTCGCCGTCGTGGTCGACGCCGACGGGGCCCGGTGCCCGGTGTGCAATGACGAGTACCGCCGCCTGACGGCGCGGCTGGCGGAGGCGCTGCTGCGGTGGCGCGTGGAGCTGATCGCCGTGCACGTCGTCGACAGGATCGCCGCCGGAGGCCGTTGGCACTGCGTCGACGGCTGCGGCGCCGGGGGAGCGGTGGACGATCCGGCCGCCTCGCCGGTGGCGGTAGCGGCGGTGCTGGACGGGCGGCGGCTCTACGCGCGCCGTTCGGATCTGCAGCAGGTCATCGCGGTCGAGGATCGGGTGCGCACTGCGGCGCTGGCCGACGCGATCACCGCCGCCCAGTCCGGACAATCCCCGTCCCGGACCGACGCCGACGACCGCGCCGACATCGAGGCCGCACTGCGCGCGGCCAAGAGGGTGGCTCGCGGCCGCCGGCTGACCGATGCGCAGCTGGTGCGCCTGGCCGGTGCGCTGACCCGCCGCACGGTGCGCGACACCCTGTATGCGCTGGCGGTGGGGGCGCTCGCCGACCAGGCCGAGGCGCTCTGGGGTGAGCTGGCGCGCACGCTGCCCGACCCGTGGCGTGTGGAAGCGCTTGTGCTACTGGCTTTTTCGGCCTACGCCCGGGGAGATGGACCGTTGGCCGGGGTGTCGCTGGAGGCGGCACTGCGCAGTGACGGCACCCACCGGATGGCGAGCATGCTCGACACCGCACTGCAATCGGGAATGCGTCCGGAGCAGATTCGCGAACTGGCCGCCACCGGCTACCGGCTGGCCCGGCGGCTCGGCGTCACGCTGCCGCCGCGGCGGGTATTCGGCCGCGCGGGGTGATGACAACCGGACAGTGAAATCCGAGAAGCCATGACCGACAACCGGATATCCGGAAAACGAAAACATGTCGGAATGTCCGAGCGGCGGGTAGCGCCGATGTCGGGTGTCGGCCCGCGGACCGTCCGGCGCGGAGCCCGGAGGGATCAGACCTTCTCGACCTTCACGGCGTGCGCCATGCGGTGGGGCAACTCCACCTGTTCGTGGCCCGGGATGACGATCCGCACGCCGCCCTGGTCGTTGACCTCGACGGTGACACGGGCGTTGGGCACCACACCGGCGTCCTTGAGCCGGGTGATCAGCTCGACGTCGCCCTGGACGTGCTCGGTCAGCTGGCGCACCACCACCGCCACCGGCATCCCGGTCGGCAGCTCGGTCAACCGCACCAGGTTGGCCTGGTCGGCGCCGTCCGACGACGGCAGCCCCAGTTCGGCGAGCCCGGGGATGGGGTTGCCGAACGGCGAGGTGGTCGGGTTGTTGAGCACCTGCACCAATCGCCGCTCGACGTCCTCGCTCATGACGTGCTCCCAGCGGCAGGCCTCGGCGTGCACCTCCTCCCAGGGCAGGCCGATGATGTCGACCAGCAGCCGCTCGGCGAGCCGGTGCTTGCGCATCACCGCCACGGCCAGCGCCCGGCCCTTCTCGGTCAACTCGAGATGGCGGTCGCCGGCCACGTGCAGCAGGCCGTCGCGCTCCATGCGCGACACGGTTTGACTGACGGTCGGGCCGCTCTGCTCCAGCCGCTCCGCGATGCGTGCACGCAGCGGTACGACGCCCTCTTCCTCGAGGTCGTAGATCGTCCGCAGGTACATCTCGGTGGTGTCGACTAGATCGTTCATTGCCCAACCCTTCGTCACGGGCGAGTCTACCCGTTTACCGGCCTGAACTGCGGCGCTACGCCGCGGCAACGCGCAGCATGCCCGCCGGATTCCCCGGCGGGCATGCTGTGGACTAGCTGTCAGCTCGCGTATGAACGCAGGCGATCGGCGCGCTCTCCGTGGCGGAGTTTAGCCATCACCTCGCGCTCGATCTGGCGCACCCGCTCGCGGGACAGACCGAACAGCTTGCCGATCTGGTCGAGCGTGCGGGGCTGACCGTCGTCGAGACCGAATCGGAGCCGGATCACCTGCTGCTCGCGCTCGTCGAGCGTGGCCAGCACATGACGGATGTCGGTGTGCAGCAGCTCGGCGATCACCGCGTTCTCCGCGGACATGGCCTCGGCGTCCTCGATGAAGTCGCCCAGCGGTGCCTCCTCGTCGGTGCCGACCGGCATGTCCAGGCTCACCGGATCGCGGCTGTGCTCGAGCAGATCGTTGATCTTGTCCACCGGGATGCCGGACTCGGCCGCCAGCTCCTCATCGGTGGCCTCGCGGCCGAGGGTCTGGTGCAGCTCGCGCCGGATCCGGGCGAGTTTGTTGACCTGCTCCACGAGATGGACCGGCAGCCGGATGGTGCGGCTCTGATCGGCCATACCGCGGGTGATCGCCTGGCGAATCCACCAGGTCGCATACGTCGAGAACTTGAAACCCTTGGTGTAGTCGAACTTTTCCATCGCGCGGATCAGGCCGAGGTTGCCCTCCTGGATCAGGTCGAGCAACGGCATCCCGCGTCCGGTGTATCGCTTCGCCAGCGAAACCACCAGGCGCAGGTTGGCCTCCAGCAGGTGCCGACGCGCTTCCTCGCCGTCGCGCACCACTTCCTCGAGCTCTCGTCTGCGCTTCTCGCCCAAGCGTTTCCGTGTCTCGAGCAGATGCTGCGCGTAAAGACCTGCTTCGATCCGCTTGGCGAGCTCCACCTCGTCGGCGGCATTGAGCAGGGCCGTTTTGCCAATGCCGTTCAGATACACGCGCACGAGGTCAGCGGCTGGACTCTGGGCGTCCAAGTCGTCGTCGACGCGGTCGATGCTGGCATTTGCCATGACGGCCTCCTGATCGGGTAGATCTGTCATGAGCTACAACGCCCATGACCCGACCAGAGTTCCCGCCCGCGTCCCGGATCACACCTTCTGATCAGCGGTTTTTCCGCCGCGACCTGAGAATGCCCTGAGAAAGCGGCAAGAACCGTCTCAGCTGGGCACCGCGCCGCCGGCCTCCGGCCGGTGCTGTTGCGGCACGTCCGGTGGGACGTCGACGATCTGCTGAGGTTGCTCGAGAGCCGGCCGCGGGGCGACTCCCATCGCCCGGGCCCGCCGCGCCGCGTCGTAGCGCCGCGGTTCCTCGGGGCGCCGGGGCGGCCGGTCGTTGGCGATCAGCACGGCCATCCACGGCAGCGGGATCGACACCGCGATGATGGCCAGCGAGATCAGCCCGTTCTCCCAGATCCCATAGGCGAGCCAGGCGAGAAGCAACGCGGGAACCCGCCAGAACATCAGCTGCAGATACCGGCGAACCCGTTGGCGGTGCTGCTCCTCGTAGGGGGTGGCGGCGGCCGTGATCAGAACCGGCCTACCCTCGTCGTCGAACGGGCCGTCGAAACTCAGCTCGTCGCTGTGTTTCATAACCTCCACTGTTTCACACCTGTCCAGCCCCGTCCCGCCGGGTGCGCAGGAGGCACAATATTGACATGACCACGCAGACCATCGAGCGCACCGACACCGAAGAACGGGTCGACGACGGGACCGGCAGCGACACCCCGAAGTACTTCCACTACGTCAAGAAGGACAAGATCGCCGAGAGCGCGGTGCTCGGTACCCATGTGGTCGCGCTGTGCGGAGAGGTGTTCCCGGTGACCCGGAGCCCCAAGCCCGGTTCGCCGGTCTGCCCGGAGTGCAAGCGCATCTACGACCGGCTCAAGAAGTAGCGGCCGGCCGGCTCGCTCGCGGGGGCGCCGGGCGTCGACTCCCGGGCGCGGCCGGTTCCGTGCCTGCCTCGGCCGCGCTAGCGTTTCGGGATGCGCACACATGACGTGATCGCCTCGACCGGGGCCTGGGTGCTCGAGCGCGGGCATCGACTGCTGCTGGCGCTGACCGGTGGCCGTTTCCCGCGCACCGTGATGGGCATGCTGACCCTCGAGTTGCACACCGTGGGCCGCAAGTCCGGCAGGCGATACTCCACCCTGCTGACCGCGCCGGTGCACGACGAGCACCGCATCGTGGTGGTGGCGTCCAAAGGTGGTCACAGCGACCACCCCGACTGGTACAAGAACGCCCTGGCGAACCCGGACGTCAGCGTCACCGTCGACGGTGTCGACGAGCCGGTGCATGCCCGGCCCGCAACACCCGAGGAGCGCTCCGAACTCTGGCCGCAGGTGGTGCGGACCTACCGCGGCTACGCCGGCTATCAGCGCAGAACCGACCGTGAGATCCCGCTGTTGATCCTGGAACGAAAGCGCTGACGGAGCTTGATCCCGAGGCGCGGGACCAGCGGCACGGGCCGGAACGCCTCGTCGGGACTCGGGGACACGGCATCGGGGGATCGACCCCCCGGTGCGCGCCGAAAGCCCACACCGCCCGGCTCGGCTGGTGCCGGTGGGGCGCTCGGGTGGGAGCCCTCGGTGAGGTGTCTATGCCTCCACCGGGCTGACTTCGAGCACCGCCGACATCTCGATGAGCTTCGCCTCGTGCTTGTTCGCGTGATGCTGGCAGAACAACAACTCCGCGCCCGACGGCAGCTTGGCTCGTACGCGAGCAGCGGCGCCGCAACGATCGCAGCGGTCAGCCCGGGTCAGTTCGGGACTGGTGAGTGTCGCGTTCATGGGCACCTCCAGTGATTGCTCGCGTTTATCCACTGTCTCAGACAATTTCGGATCCGGCTTTGTTCCCCGGCTGTTTACCGGTGTGTCGTCTCTCACCGCCGGCTTCGGTTGCCGGTTCGATGCGGTCGGGATATGCGACTGTGAGGTATGCCCTCATCCCGACCGCCCGCGCTGCTGGTGCACCTGTGCGGCGCCGACGAGTGGCTGGCCGCCCGGGCCGCCGGTGAGTACCGGCCGCCGTCGTTGGCCGACAGCGGGTTCGTCCACCTGTCCACCCCCGAGCAGGTGCACCTGCCCGCCAACCGGCTCTACGCCGGGCGCACCGACCTGGTGCTGCTGCACATCGACCCTGCACGACTCACCTCTCCGGTTCGCTGGGAACCGGGTGTTCCCGCTGATCCCGTGGGAATGGAGTTCCCGCATCTGTACGGACCGTTGCCGACGAATGCTGTGATCCGGGTCACTGCCTACCGGCCCGGGCCCGACGGCAGGTTCCCGCCGTGGCGGCCGGGCGCGAACGACGAGGTTTACACTCCGGGTGTTGACTGACAACCTAGACTGCCCTCGTGGGCATACTGCTGGGCTTTGCGCCGTGGATCGTCTACTGGACCTTGGTCGGCAATGTGCCGTTCTCCGCCGCGGTACTGGTCACGCTCGCGATCGCGGTGGCCCTGCTGATTCTCGGCTGGATCCGCGGAACCGCCGGACGAACTCTTGAAATCGGCGCAGTAGCAACGTTTCTCGTGTTGACAGTGCTCACTTTCACGGTGAGCCAAGCGTTTCTGGAGCGGTGGCTGCAGCCGCTCAGCGCGGCCGGGATCTTCCTGGTCGCCCTGGGCGGGGTGCTGGTCGGCCGGCCGTTCGTGCGCGAGTACGCCGAGATCGGTCAGCCGAAAGAGGTCATCGAGAGCGAGGACTTCGCCCGGATCACCAACGTGCTCACCTGGATCTGGGTGGCCGCGTTCGCGGGAATGACCGTCTCCTCGGCGATTCCGCCCATCGTCTACGGCGAGGCGACGATTCTCGACACCCGGACCCCGTTGTCGTTCGTCTGCTACTGGATCATTCCGTTCGCGTTGCTGGGACTCGCGGCGCTGGCCTCGCGGCTGCTGCCGGAGCGGATGGCCCCGCCGGACGAGGAGATCGTCCGCAAGACCACGTTCGTGGCGTTCGCCGAGGCCGAGATCGACCAGCTGATGTACCTGGCGACCGAACACGCCAAACGGGAGGCCGGGCCGGGCAAGGAGGTCTACGACGTCCGGATCGGCAGCAAGGGCGTGCCGCTGGTCGGTGACGAGACCCGGCTGTCCTGGCCGTCGACCTACAAGGTGCGGGAGAAGACCCGCTGACGACACCGATGCCGTTGTCCCCCTGCCGGATTCGGTGACCCGACACCGGCTGGGGGAGCCGGGACGGTCCCCGCGAATACGGGAAGGCCCCGGGCACCGAGGTGCTCCAGGGCCCACCGGATCCGGCGATGTCGGCTAGTCCAGGTAGTCGCGCAGCACCTGGGAACGGCTGGGGTGGCGCAACTTCGACATGGTCTTCGACTCGATCTGGCGGATGCGTTCCCGGGTGACGCCGTAGACCTGGCCGATCTCGTCGAGGGTGCGCGGCTGGCCGTCGGTCAGGCCGAACCGCAGCCGCACCACGCCGGCCTCACGCTCCGACAGCGTCTCCAGCACCGACTGCAGCTGGTCCTGCAGCAGCGTGAAGCTCACCGCGTCGACGGCCACCACGGCCTCGCTGTCCTCGATGAAGTCGCCGAGCTGGGAATCGCCCTCGTCGCCGATGGTCTGGTCCAGCGAGATCGGCTCACGCGCGTACTGCTGGATCTCCAGCACCTTCTCCGGCGTGATGTCCATCTCCTTGGCGAGCTCCTCCGGGGTCGGCTCGCGGCCCAGGTCCTGCAGCAGCTCACGCTGGATGCGGCCGAGCTTGTTGATCACCTCGACCATGTGTACCGGGATGCGGATGGTGCGGGCCTGGTCGGCCATCGCCCGGGTGATGGCCTGGCGGATCCACCAGGTGGCGTAGGTGGAGAACTTGTAGCCCTTGGTGTAGTCGAACTTCTCGACCGCGCGGATCAGGCCGAGGTTGCCTTCCTGGATGAGGTCCAGGAACGCCATGCCGCGACCGGTGTAGCGCTTGGCCAGCGACACCACCAGGCGCAGGTTGGCCTCCAGCAGGTGGTTCTTGGCCCGCTCGCCGTCGCGGGAGATCCACTGATAGTCCCGGCGCAGCTGGGTCGGCAGCTTCTCACCCTTCTCGGCGGCCTGGTTGAGCAGGTGGGTGGCGTACAGACCGGCCTCGATCCGCTTGGCCAGCTCCACCTCCTCCTCGGCGTTGAGCAGCGCCACCTTGCCGATCTGCTTGAGGTAGGCGCGCACCGAGTCGGCCGAGGCCGTCAGCTCGGCGTCCTTGCGGGCCTGGCGCAGCGCCTCGGACTCCTCCTCGTCCCAGACGAAGTCGCCGGACGCCTTGTCCTTCTCGGACGGCTCGTCGAGGTCGTCCTCGTCCTCTTCGCCGTCCTCGTCCTCTTCGTCCTCGACGTCGTCCTCGACGTCGTCCTCGACCACCGGGGCGTCGATGTCGGCTACGGTGCCGTCGTCGACGAGGTCGTCAAGGTCGAGGTCGGCGACCGGATCCACCGAGTCGTCGAGGTCGGCGTCGGGCTCGGCGATCAGGTCATCGGTCTCGAGATCCTCGGGCACCAGGTCGGCGTCCGCCGCCTTCTTGGTGCGGCCCTTGGCCGCCCCCTTGGTCGCCGGGGCGGACTTGCTCGCGCGCTTGGCCGGGGCAGCCTTCGCCGCAGCCTTGGCCGGCTTAGCGGATGCAGCCTTCTTCGCGGGGGCGGACTTGCTCGCCTTGGTCGCCTTGGCGGCTTTCGTTGCCTTCGTCGCCTTGGTCTGCGTGGCATCGGTCGCCTTGGCCGCTCGCTTCGCAGGCTCCGAGCCGTTGGCGGACTTGGCTGCCGACTTCGACGCGGAAGTCTTCTTGGCGGCGGTCTCGGTAGCAGATCGCTTTTCCGACTCGTCGGTTGCCGGGCCTGCCTTCGTCGCTGCCACGTACACCCTTTCGTCTTGCGGACTCCGTGGGCACAATGGTGCGCCTCGGAAAGTCGGCTGTCGAATATTGGCGGTTTGATCTCGCCGCTGTACCGGGCTGCGGCCGCCGTCGACCATTGTAACGACAGTGCGGGCGGCCACCATCGCGAGCGGCAAACGGCGGGTCGGCGGTTTCGGTGCGATCCGGGCCGCCGACCGCGCTACCGAACGGCTACTGATGAGTAGCTGTGACGTTCGCCGCTGTGATGCCCTCGACGGCGGCCATCGCCGCGCCGACGATCCCGGCGGTGTTGCGCAGTGTGGCGGCCACCACCGGGGTGCGGTTCTTCAGCAACGGCACCCACTTGTCGGCCTTGCGGCTGATCCCGCCGCCGACGATGAAGAGGTCGGGCCAGATCGCGTTCTCGATCGCGACCAGCACCTTCGTCACCTCCTCGGTCCAGCGCTGATAGCTCCAGCCCTTCTTCTCCTTGACCGACGACGCGGCGCGGTGCTCGGCCTCCTTGCCGCCGACCTCGATGTGGCCGAACTCGGTGTTGGGCAGCAGCACCCCGTTGTGGATCACCGCCGAGCCGATGCCGGTGCCGAAGGTCAGCAACACGATCACCCCGGTGCGGTCCCGCCCGGCGCCGAACCGCTCCTCGGCGAGCCCGGCCGCGTCGGCGTCGTTGAGCACGGTGACCTGCTGGCCGTCGAGGTGTGACTCGAACACCTCCTTGGCGTTGACGCCCAGCCAGGACTTGTCGACATTGGCGGCGGTCCGCACCACCCCGTCCACCACCACGCCCGGATAGGTCACCCCGAGCGGCTCGGTCCAGCCGAACTCGCGCACCACCGCGGCGACGGTCCGGGCCACCGCCTCGGGTGTGGCGGGTTGCGGGGTGGGGAGTTTGACGCGCTCACCGATCAGCGCGCCGGTCTCCAGATCGACGATGCCGCCCTTGATCCCGCTGCCGCCGACATCCACGCCGAATCCGCGGCGCTGGCTTCCGTTGGTCGTCGGCGCGGCGACGGGGGAATCGGTGGCGGTCATCGGCGCTCCTTAACTCAGCCGGCACGTGCCGCAAAGGGCGGGCGTGCCAACACCTTAGTAGCCGGGCAACCGGTGTGTGCGGCTGTCGGGCAACGGTGCGGCTGTGCTGCGATGGTGACGTGGACGCTCACACACCAGACGATCCGGTCGCCCTGCGCGGCATCGCCGAACAACTGGCGGCCGAGGCCGCGGCGTTCGTGCGGGCCCGCCGGGCGGAGCTGTTCGGCACCGGCCCGGACGGCGGACCCGCGACCGGCGCGGACGACGACCCGAAAGCGGCGGTGCGCACCAAGAGCACCCCGACCGACCCGGTCACCGTGGTCGACACCGGGACCGAACGGCTGCTGCGTGACCGGCTGGCCGAGCTGCGGCCCGGCGACCACGTCTTCGGCGAGGAGGAGGGCGGTGCGCCGGTCGGTCGGGAGGACCAGCTGACCTGGGTGCTCGACCCGATCGACGGCACGGTGAACTTCCTCTACGGGATCGAGGCGTATGCGGTGTCGGTGGCCGTGCAGCGCGGCGGGACGTCGATCGCCGGTGCGGTCGCCGATGTGGCGGCCGGGGCGGTCTACTCGGCCGCGGCCGGCCACGGTGCGCAGCTGCGCCCGACCGGCGCCGGCGCGGAGTCGCGCCCGACCGGCACCGTGGCGCCGCTGCGCTGCAACGCCGTCACCGACCTGTCGATGTCGTTGGTGGGCACCGGGTTCTCGTACTCGTCGGCCGAGCGGGCCCGGCAGGCGCGGATCCTCACCGAGGTGCTACCCGCGGTGCGCGACGTGCGCCGGCTCGGGTCGGCCGCGCTGGACCTGTGCATGGTGGCCGCCGGGCGGCTCGACGCCTACTACGAGGACGGGGTTCACCTGTGGGACTGGGCGGCCGGCGCGTTGATCGCCGCGGAGGCGGGGGCGGTGGTGCACCTTCCGCCGGTGGGCGCCGGTCCGGGCCGAATCGTCGCCGCCGCGCCCGGTATCGCCGCGGCGCTCGACGATCTGCTGCGGCGGGCCGGTTTCCAGTAGTGTCCGCGTGACGGCTTGCGCCGCAGCGGTTATCAGCAGCTGCTGTGCAGTTTCGCCAGCAGGTCGGGGTCCGGCGGTTCGGTGGCGTCCTGCCGCAGCCCGGCCAGCGCCGCCTCGGTGTCGTCGCCGCGGCTGAGCGAGGTGAACTCGGTGCCCAGGGCCAGGTCGACGGTGTCATCCGGGCGCCCGTCCTGGTAGAGCTCGGTGCACGGGGCGACCAGCCAGACCGCCGCGGCGGCCGCGCGCCCCGCCGGGCCGAACCGGATCTGGCCCTGGCAGATCAACCGGGTGTCGGCGTAGACGGGGTCGTTGTCGGCGCCCGGATCGGGGAACCCCAACTCGCGCAGCTCGGTGGCGACGTCCGCGGCCTGACCCGCGCGGCCGCTGGCGTTGAGCACCCGGATGCGGGCGTCGGCGAGCCTGGCGGGCTCGACCTCGGCCATCTCGCTGGGACTGACCTGCTGGCCCAGTGACACGGTGTCCGCGCCGGACTGCGGCGGGTTGCAGGGGGCCGCCTCGTGCACGTCGGCGGGGCGGGTCAGCGCCACCGACCAGATGATCGCGGTCACCGTCGCCAGCGCGGCGAGCACCAGGATTCCGGGCAGGTAATTGCGCCTGCGAAAGGGCCGTCCGTGCTTGTCGAACGCGGTGCCTTCGGTGATTTGTGCGACCACGAGAGCACTCTACGGGCCGACGGCGTGCGCACTTCTCCGGCCCCGCGCTACAGTGTGACGTAAATCACACAAGAAGGGGTGGCATTCCGGGCACGAATGGTTTGGAGGAAGCGTTCGACGCTGGTACAAAGCTCTGCTGCAAGGTCCGACGGAGGGGACAAAAAATGGCTACCGATTACGACGCCCCACGGCGCTCTGAAGCCGATGACGTTTCAGAGGATTCGCTCGAGGAGCTGAAGGCGCGGCGTAACGAGGCCCAGTCGGCGGTTGTGGATGTCGACGAGTCAGAAACCGCGGAATCGTTCGAACTGCCCGGTGCCGACTTGTCCGGTGAAGAGCTGTCGGTCCGTGTCATTCCGAAGCAGGCCGACGAGTTCACCTGCTCGAGTTGCTTCCTGGTGCATCACCGCAGCCGGCTGGCCAGCGAGAAGAACGGTGTGATGATCTGCTCGGACTGCGCGGCCTGATCGGCAGTCGACATCATCCGCTCAGCTCAGGACACGTCCGAACCGCTCATCGCCGCGATCACCCGATCCGGGTGGCGGCAGCTGACGATCCAGTACGGCGTCGGGTCGTCGGGGTCGTCGAGAACCAGCAACACCATCGGTCCGATCCACGCTTTGTGCACGACGTAGGCGGCCGGGTCCAGCTGTCGGCCCAGCGCCGCGGACTTCGCGCTGCGCGGCACCTCGGCGTAGCGGGACACCACGGCGGCCGGCAGGTGGGCCTCGCCCACCCACAGTTCGGTCCCGCCGGGACCGGACACCACCTTCAGTTCGGTGCGGCCCAGCCACACCAGCGCCACCGCCGCCACCGCGAACAGCGCCGCGTACGGCACCCAGTCGGGCAGACCGCGGACACCCTTGTTGATCTCGAAGGCGAGCAGCGCGGCCACCCCGAGCCCGGGTGGCCACCACCACCAGGGCAGGCTCAGCCGCTCCCGGTAGCGCACGGATTGCGACGTGGCGCGCGTGTCGGACACGCGGCCAAGAGTAATCTCTGTCGTCGTGTCCACCACTTTGGCCGTCGTCCGCCTGGACAAGGATCTGCCGATGCCGAGCCGCGCCCACGAGGGCGACGCCGGGGTCGATCTGTACAGCGCGATCGACGTGGAGCTCGCGCCGGGACAGCGTGCGCTCGTCCCGACCGGGATCGCGGTCGCAATCCCGTACGGGATGGTGGGGCTGATCCATCCGCGCTCGGGTCTGGCTGCCCGCCTGGGGCTTTCGATCGTCAACACCCCGGGAACCATCGACGCCGGCTACCGCGGTGAGATCAAGGTCTCACTGATCAACCTCGACCCGCACCAGCCGATCACCGTGCGCCGCGGCGACCGGATCGCGCAGCTGCTGGTCCAGCGCGTCGAGCTGCCCGAACTGGTCGAGGTGAGTTCCTTCGACGAGGCCGGGCTGGCGGACACCTCCCGTGGCGAAGGCGGCTACGGTTCCTCCGGCGGACATGCGAGTTTGTAGAGATGGCATTCGGTAACGGACAAGACGACGACCTGGCCGACGACCTGTCCGGCGACGAAGAGGTCGAGGGCCCGTTCGACATCGAGGACTTCGACGACCCGTCGGCGGCCGCGATCGGGCGGCTCGACCTCGGGTCGGTGCTGATCCCGCTGCCCGAGGGCGGACAGGTCCAGGTCGAGCTCACCCCGCAGGGGGCGCCCAGCGCGATCTGGGTGGTCACCCCCAACGGCCGGTTCACCATCGCCGCGTACGCCGCGCCGAAGACGGCCGGGCTGTGGCGCGAGGTCGCCGCGGAACTGGCCGATTCGCTGCGTAAGGACAAGGCTCAGGTATCCATCCAGGACGGCAAATGGGGCCGGGAGGTGGTCGGCACCACCCCCGGCGGAGACCCGCAGGCCGGCATGGTGCGGTTCATCGGCGTCGACGGCTACCGCTGGATGATCCGCTGTGTGGCCAACGGCCCCGCCGACAAGATGGACGCGCTGGCCGCCGAAGCGCGAAACGCGGTGGCCGACACGGTCGTTCGGCGCGGCAAGAACCCGCTTCCGGTGCGCACCCCGCTGCCGATCGAGCTGCCCGAGGCGATGGCCAACCAGCTGCGCGCCGCCGCGGCGCAGGCCGCCCAGCAGGCCCAGCAACAGCAGGCCCAGCAACAGCAGGCCGGACCGGCGCGCCGCAGTGCTCAGGGGTCGGCCATGCAGCAGCTGCGGACCATCACCGGCGGCTGAGGCCCGGATCGCCGGCGGTGCTGCCCGCCGCGGCCCGCACCGCCGCCACACACGCCGCCCCCAGCACCGCCGGGTCGGCGCCCATCTCGTCGAGGGTGACGGCGCGCAACGCCGCCCGCGGTGCGGCGGCCACCCATTGTTCGGCGACCGCGATCGGATGCACCGGATCGTCGCTCGCCGCCGCCACCCCCATCGGGACAACCAGCCGCGACAGCTCCCGCGCGGTGGGCGCGACGTAGGCCGCCGCCTGCTCCATCGCGTCGGGCAGCGCGGGCCACTGGGCCCGCCAGGACCGGGCCAGCTCGTCCCCGAGCCAGCGCGGGCTATCCGCCCGCATCTGCGCGATCGCCGACTCGATCCCGTCGCGGCGCAGCACCGTCGCCGAGTGGCGGGCCGCCAGCGCGGCCGGGCAGCCTCCCGGCTCGCCGGACCAGGCGGGCAGGGCGGCCAGCACCGCGATCACCCGCTCCGGGTGGGCCAGCGCCCAGGCGGCCGCCACCGCGGCGCCGATCGACACCCCGCCGACCGCGATCGGGGCGCGCCCGGCCGCGGCATCGAGGGCATCGCGATAGCCGGCGATGAGCCGGTGCGGCTGCGGCGGCGGCGTGACCAGCACCGCACCGGTGCGGCGCAACGCCGGCGCGAACGCCCGGCGGACGTAGTCGTGGTCGGATCCGGTGCCCGGGAGCAGCACCGTCGTCACACCCCGCAACTCGACTGACACCCGTCGATGGTGCCTGGTGGGAAATTTCACCGGCGCGTCGACCCGCCCCGGTGTACCGCAGCGGAACGAAGAGGTCTACCGTGTCGTTTGTTTGGGTAGATCTACGGTGATCTGCGGATGGAGAGGCCAATGGCTACCGCCGAAGGGTACCTGCGCCGCCTCACCAGGCGGTTGACGGAGGACCCGGAGCAACTCGACGTCGAAGAGCTCAGTGAGGAAGCCGCCAACACCGGTGCCCAGCGGGCGATCGACTGTCAACGTGGGCAGGAAGTGACCATGATCGGCACCCTGCGCAGTGTCGAGTGCAACGCCAAGAACTGCGCCAACACTGTCAGGGCTGAACTGTTCGACGGCACCGACTCGGTGATGCTGGTCTGGCTCGGACAGCGGCGCATCCCCGGCATCGAGTCCGGCCGGACGCTGAAGGTGCACGGACGGATCGGCCGCCTCGACAACGGTGCCAAGGCGATCTACAACCCGCACTACGAGATCCAGAAGTGAGTCCACCCGGAGCCGAACCGGGTAAACCCGCCGGCCGGGCCCATGCGGTGTTGGAGCAGATGGGCGGCGTCAGCGGCCTGATCTACTCGTCGCTGCCGGTGGTCGCGTTCGTACCGATTTCGCAGTTGTTCGGGCTGACATCGGCGATCGTGACCGCGCTGGCGGTGGCCACCCTGGTGTTGATCTGGCGGCTGGCGCGCCGCGAGTCCGCCCAGCCGGCCGTCTCCGGGTTCTTCGGGGTCGGGGTCTGCGCGCTGATCGCCTACCTGGTGGGGGAGGCGAAAGGCTATTTCCTGCTGGGTATCTGGTCGTCGCTGGCCTGGGCGACGGTGTTCGGGCTCTCGGTGCTGATCCGCCGGCCGGTGGTCGGCTACATCTGGGCGCTGGTCAACGACCGCGACCGGGACTGGCGGCGGGTGCCGGCCGCGGTGCGCGCCTTCGATCTCGCCACCCTGGTGTGGGTCGCGGTGTTCGCATCCCGGTTCATCGTGCAGCAGCGGCTCTACGACGCCGACGAGACCGGGTGGCTGGGGTTCGCCCGCATCGCGATGGGCTGGCCGCTGACCGCGCTGGGCGCGTTGATCACGTATCTGGCGATCCGCTCGGCGCAGAAGGCCATCCACGGCCGCGGCGGGTCCGGGAACCGCCCGGCGCCGGCCGACGACAGTCCCGGCGACGCCGGCGCACCGGAGGACGTCCGCCAGCCGGACATCCATTGAAACTCGGCGCGTGAACTCGGCGCGTGAACTCAGCGCGACTGCGGATGCAGCAGCAGGCGCTGCAGCTCCTCCTCGACCTCGGTGACCGCGACGAACAGCAACTCGTCGCCGCCCTCCAGCGGCTCGTCGGGCTCCGGCACGATCACCCGCGACCCGCGCAGGATGGTCACCAGCGCCGCGTCGCGGGGCAGCTCGAGCCGCTTGACCGGTTTGCCGCCCCACGGGGTGTCGTCGGGCAGGGTGATCTCGACCAGGTTGGCCTGGCCCTTGCGGAACTCCATCAACCGCACCAGATCGCCGACCGCGACCGCCTCCTCCACCAGCGAGGCGAGCATCCGCGGTGTGGACACCGCGACGTCGACGCCCCAGGTCTCGTTGAACAGCCACTCGTTGCGGGGGTCGTTGACCCGGGCCACCACCCGCGGCACGGCGAACTCCGTCTTGGCCAGCAGGCTGAGCACGACGTTGACCTTGTCGTCGCCGGTGGCGGCGATCACGACGTCGAACTCCTCGAGTTTGAGCGACTCCAGCAGGCTCAGCTCGCAGGCGTCCCCGAGCCGCCACTGCGCCCCCGGGATAGCGTCGACGTCGATGTGGTCCGGGTTGCGCTCGATCAGCGTGACCTCGTGGGTTTCGACCAGTTCACGGGCGATGGACCTGCCGACCGCACCCGCGCCGGCGATCGCGACCCTCATCGACGCTGCTCCTCGATGTCCTCACTCGGCGGCAGCGCCGCGATCGCCAGGGCCTCGGCGATATGCCCGGCGATCGCGGCCATGTACACCTGATCGCTGGCCTGGATCACGGTTTTCGCGTCGGGCAGCAGGCCCGCGCCGAACCGGATCATGAACGCCACCCGGCCGCCGGTGGCCGCCTCCAGCTCGGTAATCCGCCGGCCCACCCAGCCCTCGTGCAGGTTCAGCTCGGTCACCCCGACGTTGCCGGTCGGATCGCGCCATCGGGTGGTCTCGGACTCGCGGGTCAGCACATGCAGCAGCCGGTCGGTCGTCCACGGCACGGTGGCCACCGTCGGGATGCCCAGCCGCTCGTACACCGCCGCGCGCTTGGCGTCGTAGATCCGGGCCACCACCCGCTCGACCCCGAAGGTCTCGCGCGCCACCCGCGCCGAGATGATGTTGGAGTTGTCGCCCGACGACACCGCGGCGAACGCCCCGGCCTCCTCGATCCCCGCCTTCAGCAGCACGTCGCGGTCGAACCCCATGCCCACGACCCGTTCGCCGGGAAAGTCCGGCGACAACCGGTGGAAGGCCGTGCTGTCACGGTCGATGACGGCGACGTCGTGACCGATCCGGGCCAGACTGTCCGCCAGTGATGCGCCGACGCGGCCGCATCCCATCACCACTACTCGCACCTGACGTCCTCCTGTTGGAATGCGCAATCCGAACGCTACAGCTTCTGCACGGAAGTTGGTGGTCGGGCTTACCCTTGGCACTCGTGTCCAAGCTTTCGACCGTCGCCAGACGGTTGGTCCTGGGCCGGCCGTTCCGCAGCGACCGGCTTGCGCACACCCTGCTCCCCAAGCGCATCGCGCTGCCGGTGTTCGCCTCCGACGCGTTGTCCTCGGTCGCCTACGCCCCCGAGGAGATCTTCCTGGTGCTGTCGGTGGCGGGCCTGACCGCCTATTCGATGGCGCCCTGGATCGGGCTCGCGGTCGCGGTGGTGATGCTCATCGTCATCGCCAGCTACCGCCAGAACGTGTACGCCTACCCGTCCGGCGGCGGCGACTACGAGGTGGTCTCCACCAACCTGGGGCCGACCGCGGGCCTGACGGTGGCCGCCGCTCTGCTGGTCGACTACGTGCTGACGGTGGCGGTGTCGGTGGCCGCGGCGATGTCCAACATCGGCTCGGTGGTGCCGACGGTCAACCACCACAAGGTGGCGTTCGCGGTGGCCGCGATCCTGCTGCTGGCGGCGCTGAACATGCGCGGGATCCGCGAGTCCGGCCGGGCTTTCGCGGTGCCCACCTACGCGTTCCTGGTCGGGATGTTCGTGATGCTGGGCTGGGGGTTCATCCAGATCTATGCGTTCGACACCCCGCTGCGCGCACCGTCGGCCGACTTCGAGATGCAGCCCGAACACGGCGAGATCCTCGGCCTGGCACTGGTTTTCCTTGTCGCCCGGGCGTTTTCGTCGGGCAGTGCGGCGCTGACCGGTGTGGAGGCGATCAGCAACGGGGTACCGGCCTTCCGGAAACCCAAGTCGCGCAACGCCGCCGTGACGCTGGCGATGGTGGGCGCGCTGTCGGTGACGATGTTCATCGGGATCATCGTGTTGGCCCGCCGGACCGGCGTGCAGATCGTCGAACAGCCGGCCGAACAGCTGATCGGCGCGCCGGCCGACTATCACCAGAAGACGCTGATCGCCCAACTGGCCGAGGCGGTGTTCGGCGACTTCAGCGCGGGGGTGTACGTGATCGCGGTGGTCACGGCGCTGATCCTGGTGCTGGCCGCCAACACCGCCTTCAACGGCTTCCCGGTACTGGGATCGATTCTGGCGCAGGACCGTTATCTGCCGCGGCAGCTGCACACCCGTGGTGACCGGCTGACGTTCTCCAACGGCATCCTGTTCGTGGCGCTGGCCGCGATGGCGTTCATCTGGGCGTTCGACGCCGAGGTGACCGTGCTCATCCAGCTCTACATCGTCGGGGTGTTCGTCTCGTTCACGCTCAGCCAGCTGGGCATGGTGCGGCACTGGACCCGGCTGCTGCGCACCGAGACCGATTCCGCGATGCGCGCGCGCATGCGGCGGTCGCGGGTGATCAACGCGATCGGCTGCGCGTGCACCGCGACCGTGTTCGTGGTCGTGGTCGTCTCGAAGTTCCTGGCCGGTGCGTGGATCGCGATTCTCGCGATGGCCGCCCTGTACGGGCTGATGAAGCTGATCCGGCGCCACTACGAGACGATCGCGCGGGAGCTGGATCTGCAGGCGGGCGACGACGACATGGTGCTGCCGAGCCGCAACCACGCGATCGTGCTGGTGTCGAACCTGCACCTGCCGACCCGGCGGGCGCTGGCCTACGCCCGGGCCACCCGCCCGGACGTGCTCGAGGCGATCACGGTCAGCGTCGACGACGCCGAGACCCGCGCGCTGGTGCACAAGTGGCAGGACAGCGACATCAGTGTGCCGTTGAAGGTGATCGCCTCGCCCTACCGCGAGATCACGCGCCCCGTACTGGATTACGTCAAGCGGGTGACCAAGGAGTCGCCCCGCACGGTGGTGACCGTTTTCATCCCCGAGTACGTCGTGGGACACTGGTGGGAGCAACTGCTGCACAACCAGAGCGCGCTGCGACTCAAGGGCAGACTGCTGTTCGAGCCCAACGTGATGGTGACGTCGGTGCCCTGGCAGCTGAACTCCTCGGCGCGGCTACGCAGCCAACCGCCGCGGCCGGAGCCCGGCGACACACGCAGAGGATTCCTGGATTGACACCCGACCCCGCCACAGCGGCCCCGCAGCCCGGGCCCGAGTTGACCCTGACCGTCGCCGCCCCCGCCAACGGCGGCAGCTGCGTCGCCCGCCACGACGGCCGGGTGGTGTTCGTCCGCTACGCGCTGCCCGGCGAGACGGTGCGGGCCCGGCTCGTCGCCGAGCGCGGCTCCTACGCGCACGCGGAGGCGGTGCGGATCCTCGAACCGTCACCCGACCGGGTGCCGTCGCTGTGCCCGATCGCCGGGGTGGACGGCGCCGGGTGCTGCGATCTCGCCTTCGCCGAACCGGCGGCCGCCCGCCGGATCAAGGGCGCGGTGGTGGCCAACCAGCTGGCGCGGCTGGGCGGCTACCACTGGTGCGACGAGGACGAGGCGACCGCCGAGGAACTGGGCGAGGCCGGCGCGACGGGCTGGCGCACCCGGGTGCGGCTGGACACCTCGGCGGACGGCGTCGCGGGGTTCCACCGCTACCACAGCGCCGAGCTCGTCCCCCGGCTGGACTGCGCCCAGGTGCCCGCCGGACTGCTCGCCGGCCTGGCCGGGCGGCGATGGCGTCCGGGGGCTCAGCTGCACGTGGTGCTCGACGACGACGGTCACCGGCATGTGGTGCAGTCCGGGCCGCGGGCCGGCCGGCGCGTCCCGACCGACGTGGTGGAAGGTGACTACGAGGCGGTGCAGCGGGTGGGGGAGCGGATGTGGCGGGTGCCGGTGACCGCGTTCTGGCAGGCCCACCGCGACGCCGCCCGCAGCTACAGCGCGTTCGTGGCCGACCGGGCACAGCTCAGCGAGGGCATGACGGCGTGGGACTTGTACGGCGGCGCAGGCGTTTTCGCGGCTGTAATGGCCCAGGCGGTGGGTGAGACGGGTCGGGTCGTCACCGTCGACACCTCGCGGGCGGCGGGCCGGGCGGCCCGCGCGGCGCTGGCCGATCTCGGGTGGGTGTCGGTGGTCACCGATTCGGTGCGGCGTGCGCTGACCGCGCGGCGCGACCGCGCCGACGTGGCGGTGCTCGACCCGCCGCGGACCGGGGCGGGGCGGGAGGTGATCGAGTTGCTGGCCGCCGCCGGGGTGCCGCGGGTGATCCACATCGGTTGTGAGGCGGCGGCATTCGCCCGCGACATCGGGCTGTACCGGAGGCACGGCTACACCGTCGAGGAGATCCGGGTGTTCGACTCGTTCCCGCTGACCCATCACGTCGAGTGCGTCGCGGTGCTGGTGCGCTGAGCCGGTTCGCGCCGCCGTGCACGGCGGTAATCGTGTTGACTGGCGTTTATTTTTTTCTCGGGTATGGTCGGGACCGGTGATGGTTGCCTCGTGAAAAGGAGCAACGATGGCCAAACGGTCGCAGCCGAAGAAACCGACAATGACGCTCAAGGAGCGGCGCGCGCTCAAGCGGGCGAAATCGACGGCGGGCGAGGAGCCCAAGCGGAAGCGCCGGGATCGCCAGGACGTGGCGTGATCTGCGTAGACAGCCGGGCCCCGGCATTTTGAGGCAGTCCACGGGATCGTGCCGGCCATGTGCGGCGAATGCGCGCATGAAAATTTCCGCGTGGAACGGAATTTCTCGAAAGAACTCGGGTGGCTAACACGTCTGCGAGAAATTTGTACTTCCCGGAATTCGCAGGAATTCGGAGCGCTTTCTTATTGGTGAGGTGTTTTGTTGTGTTGGTCGGATAGGACGTCGGATAGGACAGGGGAGGGGCGAGCGGACATGGATGCCGTGCCCGAGCATTCCGAGCCTTCCGGGCAGCGCGTGCCCGACGGGGGCCGACCGGGCGTGATGGTGGACATGGAACTGCTGGAGCGGGCGCTGGACCGGGCCGGTCACGACATCGGTGATGACGGCAGCGCCGAGTACCGGAAAGGCAAGGAAGCGGCGCTGCGCTTCGCGCGGATCTGCGTTCTGGATGAGATCGCAATCGCAGCAGCGCATTTCATCGATCAGGTCGACGGCGACGGTCGGGCTGACCGGGATCGGGCCCGTGTTCTCGCGGCGCTGCGGACAGTGACCGAGCGGCTCAACCACGGGTTGCGCAATGCGGCCAGCGACTACTCGGGCGACGAGGCCACCGGTTATCGCGACGGCCTGCGCGTCGCGCTGGACCTCACCGCCGAGCGGGAACGCGTGGTGGCCGCGCAGGCAGGTGAGCCGGCCCGGGTGGGATAACGACCCCGACCCCCGGGGTCGAGGGTGAGTGGAGGTGGGAGGGATGGGTGCGATCGACGACCTGCAGGTGCGGGGGCGGGCACCGATGGTGTTCGGCCGCCCGTCGGAGCTGTTCGACGCGATCACCGCCGCCGGGCCCGGCCCGCAGGCCGACGCGGCCATGTCGATCGTCGCGGTCGTCGACCGTGACCTGGTGCGCTCGCTGTTCGCCGCGGCGACGCCCGGTCACACCAGGCGTCCGCAGCGGGCATGGCAGCAACTGTTCCGGGAACGGCTGACCGCGGCCGCGATCGGCATTGCGGCCCAACGGCTGTTGATCGTCTGTGACGTTCGGCGGATCTCGGCCGAACAACGGCGGCGCGCCGCGGACTGGGTGCGACGGCTGGCGCACCGCATCGGCTACGAGTGTTCGATCAACGGATTGCACGGCCTGGCCACCGTCGTCGCCTTCGTCGAGACCGATGCCGGGGCCGATGAGGTCGCCCGGACCGTCGCGCGATGGGCGGCAACGCCGGCGCCGGCGGCACCGGGTTTGTGACCGGCGTCGGCCGGGTATCAGGGGCCCGGGTATCAGGGGCCCGGTAATTGGGGGCCCGGTAATTGGGGGCCCGGTAATTGGGGGCCTGAGTCGTCAGGGTTCCGGCCGATCGGCCGGGCGGTCGGGAGAGGACGGACGCATGCGCAACGGGCGGGTCGGTGGAACCGCCGCGCGGCCGGCGCCGGACGCACCGGCGGCCGGTCCGCACTGAACCGCCATGCAGACGTTTCTCCCGTTTCCCGATTTCACCGCGACGGCCCGCGTGCTGGACCGCCGGCGGCTGGGCAAACAACGGGTGGAGACCATCCAGGTGCTGCGCGCGCTGACGGTCGAGGGCTACGGCTGGCGACACCACCCGGCCGCGGCGATGTGGGCGGGCTATGAGGAGTCGCTCGCCCGCTACGGACTCGACATCTGCGCGATCTGGTCCGCCTCCGGTGCCGCCGACACCTGCGCGGCCACCCTGGTCACCGATCTGGCCCGGGCCACCGGTGTGGCCGCGCCGCGCTCCCAGTCGCAACTGGCGGCCGCCGGCGAACTGCCGCCCTGGTTGGGCGACCCCGATTTCCACCGGCGCCACCAGTCGGCGCTGCTCCGCAAGGATCCGGCCCACTACCGGCCGTACTTCGGCGACGTCCCCGACGATCTGCCCTACGTCTGGCCCGCTTCGGACCGGCCCCGCCGGCTGCCGGTATAGGCGCTGAGTAGCAACACTTGGTGCACAACCGTTTTCATGTCTATCGGCCGGCCGCCGTGCCGACGCCCGATGTCATCCGGTCGCTCGGCGCGCGCGGTGGGGCCCGCCGCTGCTAGGTTCGGATCTACCGGAAAGCCCGGCCGCACCCGTGCGTCGCCGCCCGTGCGCCGGCCTGCCGCGACATTCGACCGAGTGAGCCACCGATGACGTCCCGGGAGCGGAGATGAGCAACGCACCGTCGCGTCGCCTGCTGACCCGCGGATCGTGGGCCGAGGTCAGCCGGCTGACCGAGGTGCTGCGCCGCGAGACCGTCGGCGGCATGCTGCTGTTGGTGGCGGCCACGCTGGCCGTGGCGTGGGCGAACTCGCCGTGGTCACACAGCTACCACGCGGTCTCGGACTTCACTGTCGGCCCCGAGTCGCTGCACCTGAACCTGAGCATCTCCGCCTGGGCCTCCGACGGGCTGCTGGCGATCTTCTTCTTCGTCGTCGGGCTGGAGCTCAAACGCGAGTTCGTCGCGGGTGACCTGCGCGACCCGCGCCGCGCCGCGCTGCCGATCCTGGCCGCGGTGGGCGGAATGGTCATGCCCGCGGTGATCTTCGTCGCGATCAACCTCGTCATGGGCCAGCCGCAGAACCTCGCCGGCTGGGCGGTGCCGACCGCCACCGACATCGCGTTCGCGCTGGCCGTGCTCGCGGTGCTGTCGACCCATCTGCCCGCCGCCCTGCGCACGTTCCTACTCACCCTCGCGGTGGTCGACGACCTGCTCGCGATCGTCGTCATCGCGTTCTTCTACACCGATCACCTCAACCTCGGTCCGCTGGCGCTGTCGCTGCTGACCATCGCGGTGTTCGCGATCGCGGTGCAGCGTGGGGTGCGGGCCTGGTGGCTGCTGCTGCCGCCGGCGGTGGTCGCGTGGGCGCTACTGCACGCCAGCGGGGTGCACGCCACCGTCGCCGGGGTGCTGCTCGGCTTCACCGTGCCGGTGCTGGGCCGCAACGGCTGGGCCGAGCACCTCGAGCGCCGATTGCGCCCGCTGTCGGCCGGCGTCGCCGTTCCGGTGTTCGCCTTCTTCGCCGCGGGCGTGACGGTCGGCGGGCTGTCCGGTTTCGCCACGGCACTGACCCACCCGGTCACCGTCGGGGTGATGGCCGGGCTGGTACTGGGCAAACTGCTCGGCGTATTCGGCACCACCTTCCTGCTGGCCACCTTCACCCACGCCGAACTCGACGACGACCTGGCCTGGCGCGACGTGTTCGGTCTGGCGCTGCTGGCCGGCATCGGCTTCACCGTGTCGTTGTTGATCGGCGAGCTGGCGTTCGGCGACACGCCGACCGGCGACGACGTCAAGGTCGGGGTGCTCGTCGGTTCGGTGGCCGCCGGGCTGCTGGCGTCGATCGTGTTGCTGAGCCGCAACGCCGCCTACCGGCGTATCGAACAACTCGAGACCCTCGATGCCGACCATGACGGTGTGCCCGACATCTACCAGTCTCAACAGGACTGACCGATGAGCCCTGCGTACACTGGCGGAATGCTCGAACAGATCCGCGGTCCCGCCGATCTGCAGCACTTGACACAGTCGCAACTGCGCGAACTGGCGCAGGAGATCCGCGAATTCCTGGTGCGCAAGGTCGCTGCGACGGGCGGCCATCTGGGCCCGAACCTCGGTGTGGTCGAACTCACGCTCGCGTTGCACCGCGTGTTCGATTCGCCACACGACCCGATCATCTTCGACACCGGGCACCAGGCCTACGTGCACAAGATCCTGACCGGGCGCAGCCACGAATTCGACACGCTGCGTAAGAAAGGCGGGCTGTCGGGGTATCCGTCGCGCAGCGAGAGCGAACACGACTGGGTGGAATCCAGTCATGCCAGTGCGGCGCTGTCGTACGCCGACGGGCTCGCGAAGGCGTTCGAGCTGTCCGGTCACCGCAACCGGCACGTGGTCGCCGTGGTCGGCGACGGCGCCCTCACCGGCGGCATGTGCTGGGAGGCGCTCAACAACATCGCGGCGTCGCGGCGGCCGGTGGTGATCGCCGTCAACGACAACGGCCGCAGCTACGCGCCCACCATCGGCGGTTTCGCCGAGCACCTGGCCGGCCTGCGGCTGCAGCCCGGCTACGAGCGGATGCTCGAGGAGGGCCGCAAGGCGGTCCGCGGTGTCCCGGTCATCGGCGAGCTGTGCTACCAGTGCATGCACAGCATCAAGGCCGGACTCAAGGACGCGCTGTCGCCGCAGGTGATGTTCACCGATCTGGGCCTGAAGTACGTCGGCCCGATCGACGGGCACGATCAGCACGCGGTGGAGACCGCGCTGCGTCAGGCCCGCAACTTCAACCGTCCGGTGATCGTGCACGTCGTGACCCGCAAGGGCATGGGGTACCCGCCCGCGGAGAACGACGAGGACGACCAGATGCACTCGTGCGGGGTCATCGACCCCGAGACCGGGCTGCCGACCTCGGCCCCGGGGCTGGGCTGGACGTCGGTGTTCTCCGACGCCCTGATCGGCTACGCCGCCCGGCGCCGCGACGTGGTCGCGATCACCGCGGCGATGCCCGGCCCGACAGGCCTGGCCAAGTTCCGCCAGCACTACCCGGACCGGTTCTTCGACGTGGGCATCGCCGAACAGCACGCGGTGACCTCCGCCGCCGGTCTGGCGATGGGCGGGTTGCATCCGGTGGTGGCGATCTACTCGACGTTCCTGAACCGGGCGTTCGACCAGGTCATGATGGACGTCGCGCTGCACAGGCTGCCGGTGACGTTCGTGCTCGACCGCGCCGGCATCACCGGCCCGGACGGCGCCAGCCACAACGGCATGTGGGACCTGTCGATGCTGGGCATCGTGCCGGGAATGCGGGTCGCCGCGCCCCGGGACGGCACCCGGCTGCGGGAGGAGTTGGGGGAGGCCCTCGACGTCAACGACGGCCCGACCGCGATCCGCTTCCCCAAGGGCGAGGTCGGCGAGGACATTCCCGCGCTGCGTCGCCAGGACGGCGTGGACGTGCTCGCCGCCCCCGGTGACGGGCTCGGTGAGGACGTGCTGGTGGTGGCGGTGGGACCGTTCGCGAAGATGGCGCTGTCGGTTGCCGAGCTGCTGCGCAACCAGGGCATCGGCGTCACGGTCGTCGACCCGCGGTGGGTGCTGCCGGTGCCGCAGGTCATCGGTGAACTGGCGCGCCGTCATCAGCTGGTCGTCACGCTCGAGGACAACGGCGTGGCCGGCGGCATCGGGTCGGCGGTGTCGGCGGCGCTGCGGCGGGCCGAGATCGACGTGCCGTGCCGCGACGTGGGGCTGCCGCAGCAGTTCTTCGACCACGCCTCGCGCAGCGAGGTGCTCGCCGAGGTCGGTCTGACCGACCGGACCATCGCCCGCCAGATCACCGGATGGGTGGCCGCCCAGGGCACCGCGGTCGACCAACCCGAGGTCAGCGGGCACGTACCCGACTGATTCGGCGGGTACCCTGGTCTATAGGCTGTGCCTATGAAATTTGCTGCGGCACTTCGTTTTCTCGCTGTCTTCGGGACGGTCATGCTTGCGCTGACGGCGTCGCCGGGGGTGGCGACTGCGGCGGCGCCGCAGTGGTCCGGCCTGGACGTACGCGGCTACGGCGGTCCGATCGGCGCGCCCGGCACGCTGATCGAATCGGTGCCGCTGGACCCGGCGCTGTCGGTGGCCGGCGCCGGTCAGGCCTTTCGCATCCTGTACTCGACCGTCGACCAGCATGACCGGCCCGCGGTCAGCACGGCCGTCGTGTTCACCCCGAAAAGCGCTCCACCGCCGGGCGGTTGGCCAGTCATCGCCTGGGCGCACGGCACGGTCGGCCTCGGCGATGACTGCACGCCGTCGGGGCGGGCGCGCTCCGAGCGCGACAACGAGTACCTGAGCCACTGGCTGGACCAGGGGTACGTCGTCGTCGGCAGCGACTACGCCGGCCTGGGCACCCCGGGCCTGATGAGCTACCTCAACAGCCGCACCACCGCGCGGGGCGTCGTCGACTCGGTGATCGCCACCCACGGTCTGGATCTGCCGCTGTCGCCCAAGTGGGCGGTGGTCGGCCAGTCGCAGGGCGGCGCCGCGGCCGTCGCAACCGCGCGCTGGGCAACGGAATTCAGCGCCGGCACCGGTCTGGACTACCGGGGCGTTGTCGCGACCGGCACCCCCGCAGGCGTCGAGTCGCTGGTCAAGAAGGCGGGTCCGGAGATGGAGGTGCCCGCCTCACTGGGGCCGGTGGCCAACGCCTACACCGCCTACATCGTCGCCGCGCTGCGCGAGGCGCACCCCGAACTCGACCTGGACGTGATCCTCACCCCGGCGGGCCGGGCGGCGGCCGACCGCGCCGAGACCCTCTGCCTGGCCGACCTGTCGGCGACGCTGACCGACATGACCGTGCCCGGGTTCTTCACCGCGCCGCTGACGTCGATCCCGGGCTCCCCCGAGGTGGTCGACGCCTACATGGGCATCCCCGCCGACGGCTATGACCGGCCGATCTTCCTGGGCGTCGGACTGCTGGACCGCGATGTGCCGCCGGAGTTGACGCTGCGGTTCGCCGACGCGCTGACCGCCCACGGTCAGGACGTCACGCTCAAGGTCTATCCCGACGAGGACCACAGCGGCACGGTGCTGGCGTCGCTGCCGGACTCGACGCCGTTCCTGGCGGGCCTGCTGAGCTGACCCGAAAAGGGCGGTCTAATTATCAACGTTCGCGATAATTAGGCCATGTGCAGGAACTGCTCCCTGGTCGCAGCGCTCGGTGACCACACCGCCGACGGATCGGGCGCCGCGCCACCGGGGAGCTCCCCGCTGCCGGAACTGCCGCCCGCCGTGGTGTTCCGCGGCGGCGCCGTCTACACGATGAACGCGCGCCAACCGTGGGCACAGGCGGTCGCGGTGCGCGGCAACCGCATCGTGGCCGTCGGCGGCGACAACGAGGCCACCGCGGCCGCCGGGCCCGGCGCCCGCACCGTGGAGCTGAACGGCCGGATGCTGCTGCCGGGCTTCATCGAGGCGCACATCCACCCGCTCGTCGGGTCGTTCTTCACGTGCGGGGTGGACCTGCAGGTCGCCGACCGCGACGCCGCGCTCGCCGCGATCGCGGCGCACGTGCGCGCCCACCCCACCGGACCGGTGCGCGGATTCGGTTGGCGGGTCGACATGTTCGGCCCGCAGGGGCCGACCCGCGCCGAACTCGACGAGCTCATCCCGGACCGCCCGGCGATCCTGTTCGCGATCGACGCGCACAGCGCGTGGGTCAACAGCGCCGCGCTGCGCCTGGCCGGCATCACCCGCGACACCGCCGACCCGGTGCCGGGATTCAGCTTCTACGTCCGCGATGACGACGGTGAACCCACCGGCTGGGTGCTGGAACTGCCCGCCGTCCTCGGCCTCGTCGACGCCGTCGAACCGATGACCCGGGCGGTGCTGACGCGGCTGCTCGCCCAGTGGGCGCCCAAGGCCGCCGCGGCGGGCATCACCGCCGTGTTCGACGCCGGGCTGCCTCCCGGGCCCGGTGATCCGGGTGCGCTGGTGGGGGTGTACACCGACCTGGAGGCGCAGGGGCTGCTGCCGTTCCGGGTGGTGGCCTCGCACATCGTCAAGGCGCCGCCGGTCGACGACGCGGTGGCGCGCACCACCGCGCTGCGCGACCGCTTCGCCACCGACCTGGTCAAGGCCGGGGTGCTGAAGATCCTCGGCGACGGCACCGCCGAGGGCTACACCGCGCACCTGCTGGAGCCCTATGCGGATCGTCCCGATTCCGTTGGCTCATCACCGTTTTCGCCCCAGGACTGGCACCGGCTGGTGGTCGATGCGGATGCCGCGGGACTCGATGTGCACATCCACGCGATCGGGGACCGCACGGTGCGCACCGCACTGGACGCGATCGAGGCCGCGGTCACCCACAACCCGCCGCGGGACCGGCGTCATGTCATCGCGCACCTGGTGCTCGTCGACGAGGCCGACGTGCCGCGGTTCGGCGAGTTGGGGGTGATCGCCCAGTTCTCGGCCAACTGGTTCTCCGCCGATCCGAGCACGGTCGAGATCGCGCTGCAGCGGTACGGCCCGCACCGGCAGCGGCGATTCTTCCGGCCGCGGGCGCTGCTCGACGCCGGTGCCACGATCGCATTCGGCACGGATTGGCCTGCGGCAGGGTACTTCTCGACGTACAAACCGCTGGACGCGATTCAGGTCGCGGTGACGCGCCGGCTGATCGGCCGGCCCGACGCCGACATGCTGGAGCCGGAGAGGGAGCGCCTGGACCTGCACCAGGCGCTGCACGCCGCCACCCTGGGTGCGGCCCGGACGCTGCGCCTCGACCATGTCGCCGGGTCGATCGAGGTCGGTAAGGCCGCCGATCTGGTGGTGCTGCGGCGCAATCTGTTCGACCTCGATCCGCACGAGATCGCCGCTACGCCAATCGATGTCACGATGATGAACGGGCGGGTAACACACGGGAGCCTGTCGGCTGGCCGGCCCGGGTAGCGGCCTCAGGCGTCGGCGCTGTCGGCCGGCGCGTGCTCGGCGGACAGCGCCCGGGCCAGCCGCGGCACGGTGAGTTCCCGCTGCCAGGGACGCGCTCCGGCCCGGCGCAGGAACTTCTCGACCGCCGCCGCGGTGGTGTCCAGCGTCGGCCGCGGCTGCCAGTCCCAGCACAGCCGGCGCACGATCTCAGGGGTGAGGATGTTCTCCGCCGGCACCGAGATCTGTTGCGACAGTTCGCTCAGCTCCGCGCGGGCGGCCTCCAGCCGGGCCGCGGCCTCCGGCTTGCGGCGCTGCCACCGCGACGCCGGCGGGGGACCGTTGGACGGCTCGTGGATCTCCGGCGGATCGTCGGTGGTGCGGGCGCGGGCCAGCGCATCCAGCCACACCCGGGCCAGCCGCCGCTGCCGCGGCCCGCCGAACACCGGTAGCGCGGTGAGCTTCTCGACGGTGTCCGGGTCGGCGAGGGCGGCCTCGATGATCGCCGAGTCGGGCAGGATGCGCCCCGGGGCGATGTCGCGGCGCTGGGCGATCTGGTCGCGGACCAGCCACAGTTCGCGCACCGCCGCCAGCGCGCGCCGGTCGCGGACCTTGTGGATGCCCGAGGTCCGCCGCCACCGGTCGCGCCGCGTCGGTTGCGGCTCGAGGGTGCGCAGATACTCGAATTCCTGTGCCGCCCACTCGGTCTTGCCCTGCTCGGCGAGCACCTTGGCGATCGCCTCCCGGAGTTCGAGCAGCACCTCGACATCCAGCGCGGCGTAGTTGAGCCATTCCGGCGGCAGCGGACGCTTCGACCAGTCCGCGGCGCCGTGCCCCTTCGTCAACTGCAGACCCAGCAGCCGCTGCACCTCGGCGGCCAGGTTGACCTTGTCGTGGCCGGCCAACCGCCCGGCCAGCTCGGTGTCGTAGAGCTTCGGTGGGCGCATGCCCAGCTCGGCCAGACACGGCAGATCCTGGTCGGCGGCGTGCAGCACCCACTCGTCGGTCGCGAGCACCTCGGCGACCGGGGCCAGCGTCGCGACCGGGTCACCGCCGTGGTTGACCGGGTCGATCAGCACCGTGCCCGCGCCGGCCCGGCGGATCTGCACCAGATACGCGCGGTTGGAGTAGCGAAACCCCGAGGCCCGCTCGGCGTCGATCGCGAACGGTCCCTCGCCCGCGGCCAGCCGCTCGGCGGCCCGCGCGATCTCGGCGGCGCTGGTCAGCAGCGGGGGTACGCCCTCCCGCGGCGCCAGCAACGGCGTCGCCTCTGGCTCGGACGGGGAGCCGGTGTGGTCGGATTCGGTCATTCGTCAGGCACGCGAGCGGGAGCCCAGGTCGGTCACTCCAACCGGCGGCAGCCCCGCGGCGTGCTCGAGCACCGCGCAGAACGCCTCGACATGCGGACCCAGGTCCAGCGACGTCGCCGTCCACGAGGCCCGCAGTTCGAGCTGATGGGCCCGGGGCGGGCCGGCGATGTCACCGTAGCGCACCGACGTCGTCGCGGTGACCGTGCCACCCAGCGCGGTGACATTGTCGACCCGCGACTCGAGCGCCTCGACCAGCCAACTCCACGCAACCTCGGGCAGCAGCGGATCGACGGCCTCGCTGGCGTCCAGATCCGCCTGGATGTAGGCCACCAGGCGCATGGTGCCGTCCCAGGCGTCGGTACCGTCCGGGTCGTGGAGCAGGATGAGCCGGCCGAATGCGTCGCCCTCGGAGCTCTCCGGCACGACCGCCGTCTCGGGATGGCGGACCTCCGCGCCAAGGGCGTAGCTGTACGGCGCCAGCCGCTGCGGCGGGCGAATCGGGCCAAGTTCGATCTCCGGTCGAACGGTGGTGGCATTCATCGCCGCCACCGCTTCCCGGAAGGCAGCCGGTTCGGCGGTGGTCACGTCACTCGACGCTAGACCATTTGTCCACAGGTCGGCGCCGACGCGCCGATCTTGACCAGGTTGAGACATGGCGGTGCGGGGCGGACCGGCGCACATGGCAGCATTGAGCCGATGAGTACCCGCCGTGAACTGCCCGATTCGCCATACCTTGCGGCCGCTCGTGGCCGCAAACCCCGGCGGGTTCCGGTGTGGTTCATGCGGCAGGCTGGCCGGTCGCTGCCCGAGTACCGGGAGCTGCGCGCCAAGAACACCATGATGCAGGCCTGCTTCGACGCCGATCTGATCACCGAGATCACGCTGCAGCCGGTCCGCCGGCACGGCGTGGACGCGGCGATCCTGTTCTCCGACATCGTGGTGCCGCTGCGGGCCGCCGGCATCGAGCTCGACATTGTGCCCGACGTCGGGCCGGTCATCGAACACCCGGTGCGCGCCCGCGACGACGTCCGTGCGCTGCGCCCGCTCGACCCGGACCGGGTCGCCCCGGTGTCGGCCGCGGTGCGCCAGCTGATCACCGAGCTGGGGGAGGTGCCGCTGATCGGGTTCGCCGGCGCCCCCTTCACGCTGGCGTCGTACCTGGTCGAGGGCGGTCCGAGCCGGCATCACGAACGCACCAAGGCGATGATGCTCGGCGATCCCGACACCTGGGATGCGCTGATGACGCTGCTGACCGACGTCACGATCGCGTTCCTGCGGGTGCAGCTGGAGGCCGGGGTGGACGCCTTCCAGCTGTTCGACTCCTGGGCCGGCACCCTGTCGCTGGCCGACTACCGCCGCTACGTGCTGCCGCACAGCGCGCGGGTGTTCGCCACCCTGGCCGACGCCGGGGTGCCGATGACCCACTTCGGGGTCGGCACCGCCGAGTTGCTCGGGGCGATGTCGGAGGCGGGCGCGACCGTCGTCGGGGTGGACTGGCGCACCTCGCTGACCGATGCCGCCGCCCGCGTGCGGCCGGGCACCGCGCTGCAGGGCAACCTGGATCCGGTTGTGCTGCTGGCCGGTTGGCCGGTGGTGGAACGGGCCGTGACGGCGGTGGTCGACGACGGCCGCCGCGCGGTGGACGCCGGTGCGGCCGGGCACATCTTCAACCTGGGTCACGGTGTGCTGCCGGAGACCGACCCGGAGGTGATCACTCGAGTGGTGGAGCTGGTGCATTCGCTGTGAGCACGGTGTACTGCGTTGTCGGAGGCGGTATCTCGGGCCTGGTAGCCGCCTACCGATTGCGCATGGCGGCCGGACCGGAGGCGACCGTCACGCTGTTCGATCCGGCCGACCGGCTCGGCGGCATCCTGCGCACCGAGCGCCTCGCCGGCCAGATCATGGACGTCGGCGCCGAGGCGTTCATCGCCCGCCGGCCGGAGGTGTCGGCGCTGCTGGCCGAGCTCGGGCTGGCGGCTCGCCAGATCGGCACCACCGGGGCGCGGCCGCTGATCTACAGCCGGGCCCGACTGCATCCGCTGCCGGCCGGCACCCTGCAGGGCATCCCCGCATACCCGCAGTCGCTGATCGGGCTGGTGGACGAGCGGACCATCGCGCGCATCGGCGAGGAGCCCCACCGCCCGCTGGCCTGGCGGCCCGGCGCCGACCCGTCGGTGGCCGCGCTGGTCGGCGACCGGTTCGGCGAGCAGGTGGTGGCCCGATCGGTGGATCCGCTGCTGGTCGGCGTCTACGCCGGGGCCTCGGACGGGATCGGGCTGCGTTCGGCGGTGCCCACCCTGGCCGCGGCCCTGGACCGCGGCGCGCCCAGCGTCAGCGCGGCGGTGCGCGAGGTGCTGCCGCCGCCGGCCACCGGCTCGGTGTTCGGCGCGGTCGCCGGCGGGTACCAGGTGCTCGTCGACGAGCTGGTGCGCCGCGCCGGACTGGACTGGGTCCAGGTGGGCATCGAGCGGGTGTGCCGGTCGGAGCGCGGCTGGGAGCTGATCGACGACGAGGGCGTGGCGCATCACGCCGACGCTGCGGTGCTGGCGGTTCCGGCGGCGGTGCTGCCGCGGCTGGTCGAGGAGGTCGCCCCGCGCACCGCGGCGGCGGCACGGCGGATCCCGATCGCCTCGGCCGCGGTGGTGGCACTGGCGCTGCCCGGCGGTGTGCCGCTGCCGCAGAACTCCGGGGTGCTGGTGGCCACCGGCGAGCGGCTGCACACCAAGGCGGTGACCCTGTCGACCCGCAAGTGGGGGCCGCGCGGCAACGTCGAGCTGGTGCGGTTGTCCTACGGGCGCTTCGGCGACACCATCGCCAGGAGCACCTCCGACGAGCAGTTGCTGACCTGGGCGGCGGAGGACCTGGCGACGATCTTCGGCATCACCACCGAACCGGAGGACTACCTGGTGCAGCGGTGGCTCGACGTCATGCCGCAGTACGGGCCCGGGCACGCCGAGCTGGTCGCCGAGCTGCGCGCCGGGTTGCCGCCCACCCTCGCGGTGGCCGGCAACTACCTCGACGGCATCGGGGTACCGGCGTGTGTGGCGGCCGGAACCCGGGCGGCGGCGTCGCTGATGACCGCGGTGGGAGCGAAGAACCCGGCGTAGCCCGCGCGTGGCACGATAGGAGCATGGCCAAGCTCGACTACGACGCGCTCAACGCGACCATTCGCTACCTGATGTTCTCGGTGTTCCAGGTGCAGCCGGGGGCACTCGGGGACGAGCGCGCCGGCGTGGTCGACGAGACCGCCACCTTCCTCAAACAACAGGAGGACAACGGGGTGGTGGTGCGCGGCCTCTACCACATCTCGGGCATGCGCGCCGACGCCGACTTCATGATCTGGACCCACGCCGACAGCGTGGAGGCGCTGCAGGCCACCTACTCCGACTTCCGGCGCACCACCACGCTGGGCCGCATCAGCAGCCCGGTGTGGAGCAGTGTCGCCGTACACCGCCCGGCCGAGTTCAACAAGAGCCACATCCCGGCGTTTCTGGCCGGTGAGGAGCCGGGCAACTACGTGTGCGTCTACCCGTTCGTGCGGTCGCTGGAGTGGTACGTGCTGCCGGGCGAGGAGCGCAGGCGGATGCTGGCCGAGCACGGCATGGCCGCCCGCGGCTACCCGGACGTGCGGGCCAACACGGTGCCTGCCTTCGCGCTGGGCGACTACGAGTGGATCCTGGCGTTCGAGGCACCGGAGCTGCACCGCATCGTCGATCTGATGCGCGATCTGCGCGCCACCGACGCCCGCCGTCATGTGCGGCACGAGACGCCGTTCTTCACCGGGCCGCGGGTGAGCCCCGAGCAACTCATCGCGGCTTTGCCGTAACTCGCCGCCACTTGTCGGCCCGCCCGCCTACCATTCAGCCTGTCGGATTCTGGGGGGTTGGATGGCTCGACGTGGCGGGGGCTCCGGTGGGTTTCTCCTCTTCCTCGTGATCCTGTGGCTGATCGCCTCGATCCCGAAGGAGATCTGGATCGTTCTCGGGATCACCGCGGCGGTGGGGGTGGTCGCTTTCGCCGTCGAGAAGGCGCTGGAGGCCCGCGAGCGGCGGCGTCTGGCGGCCGAACAACGGAAACGCGCGGAGCGGGCGGCACGAGCCGAGCGGGAGCGTGCGGAACGCATCGCGACACTCGGCCGGCGAAACGCCGCCCTGCTGGAAGGCGCGATGGCCGCCGTGGGGCGGATCGCCGCGTCCGAAGCCGCGCGCAACGGCTGGCTCGGCGAGTTCGACTTCAGCGGTGACCTGCAGGAGATCACCGAACACTTCCGCCGGGCGCACGACCTGCGGAAGGTGACCGACAAACTGTCGCGGCTGGACAAACCCAGCGCCGACGACCGCAGAATCCTCGCCGAGGCCAACCGGACCATCGCCGAGCTGGAGCGCGTCGGCGCCGAGCGGGCGGCGCTGATCGAGCGGTGCGCGCTGGAGGCGCAGCGCATCGACGAGTCGCTGCGCCAGCAACGTATCGACGCCAAGACCGCCGAGGAGCGGGCGAAACTGCACGCCGAACTGAGCGCCCTGCTCTACGGGATCGAGGCGGCCCCACCGGCGCAGGCGGCGTCGCCGGGTACCGACACCGTCCTGGCGCGGGTGCAGGCCTACCGGGAGCTCACCGAGCAGATCCGGGTCGCGCGCGAAACGACGCGCCGCGAGCAATCACCCGGCGCCGGGTGAATCTCGGTCATCATGAATGCATGGTCGGCCGGGTTGCCAGAACGTTGTCTGTCCTACCGGTAGTGCCGGTCGTCGCGCTCGCATTGGCGCCCGCGGCCGTTGCTCAGCCGGTCGGTGAGCAGTGTCCGCCGCGGGACGGCTACAGCATCGTGATCACCGCGGGCAACATCGACTGCGTCACCGCGGCGAGCTACGCGGTGCAGTACCACCCGCAGGGGGAGAAGTATCAGGTCATCCCGCCGTTCACCTGCTACAGCGGTGACGCGGCCACCGCGCCGCTGCTGTTCCAGTGCGTGGCGAGCACCGAGGACCACTCCCAGTTCGCCGTCTACCCGGCGACCCCCTAGCCGACGGGTCGTCGCACACCAATCCCGCGACGGACACCAATCCCGCAACGGAATAGCATTCCTGGTCGCTGTGGACGCGATTTGACGACCACTGCTTCACTTTCGGCGCGCAGAGGAAGGCGCCCAGGGAACGGCGTGCAGAGACCGGCGCGTCAAGACGCCACGCACCGGCGTCAGCCCTTGGGCACCAGGCGCAGCGAGATCGAGTTGATGCAGTAGCGCTTGTCGGTCGGCGTCGGATACCCCTCGCCCTCGAACACGTGGCCGAGGTGGCTGTGGCAGTTCGCGCAGATGACCTCGGTGCGGATCATGCCGTGCGAATGGTCGGGCCGCAGGATCACCGCATCCGAGTCCGCCGGGTCGTAGAACGACGGCCAGCCGCAGTGCGACTCGAACTTCTCGGTGCTGCGGAACAGCTCGGCGCCGCAGGCGCGGCACTCGTAGATGCCCTCGGTCTTGGTGTCGGTGTACTCGCCGGTGAACGGGCGCTCGGTGCCGGCCTCGCGCAGAACGTGATACTCCTCGGGCGTCAGCCGCTTGCGCCACTCGTCGTCACTGAGCTGCAGCTTCGGAGCCGGAATCGTCATGCCTCCACGTTAACCGCTACCCGCCGCGTGACGCAGGCGCTCCGCGGCATGGGCGAACGCGGCGTCCTCGTCCTCGACGTCGAAACTGCAGACGGCCGAGATCCGGTTGCCGCAGAACTCCGCCACACTCAGCCAGGACCAGCTGAAGTCCTCGCCGTCGGCCCCCTTGGCGTCGCGTTCGTTACGCCGGACCAGCAGCGTCGGAGTCAGCCAGCACTCGACCGAGTACCACAGCCGGCTCGACGTCACCATCGAATTCAGCGTCTCGAACGACTCCCTGGCCTCGGCGGCCGAGCGATTCGGGAACGGAGCACGAGACCGGTTCTGCACCCGAACCCCGTCGGTGAACAACTCACCGAACGCCCGATCGAAATCGCCGCGGTTCACCGCGGCAATCCATTCCACGCCCACCGACCCGGACCGCGCGAAATCCGCCCCCTCGCCGGCGTAATAGCGACGGTTCAACTCCCGGTAGGCGCTGTCGAAATCGTCCTCGTCGAACCGGATCTCACGGACCAGCCGCCCGTCGTCGTCGGATTCGAACACGTGCAGGTACCCGGCTTCGTTACCGGCGTCGTCGATCCACCGACTGGACTTCAGGCACAGCCGCTCCCCTCGCACCGCCAGCGTTCGCCAGTCGAAGCTGTTGTACTCGGCCAGGATTCGCTCCACCGCTACCCGCGTCTCCGCGCTGCCCGGGATCGGATCCCCGCCGAGATTGCGGCGGTCGTCGTACTCGTAGGCCTCGCCGCCGTGGCTGAACGTGGTGTCGACGTCGCGGGCGCTCGGCGCGCGTGACATCGCGTCGACGGTGACCGCACAGCGGTTGGTGACCGACAGCCGGCTGCCTGATTCCCGGTTGCGCTCCCCGGCGTAGGCGAACGCGGCGTCCTCGTCGTCGAGGTCGAACCGGCAGATCGACGCGACCCGGGCACCGTCCCATTCGGTGACATGCAGCCAGGCCCAGGAGAACCGCTCACCGTGATGCCCGACGGCCTCGCGCTCGAAGCGCACCACCGCCCAGCGGGTGGAGAGCCAGTGCACCACGGAGAACCAGGTGCGGGTGCTGGCGACCGATGCCCGCAGATCCTCGAAACTGGCTCGCAGTTCGGCGCGTGAGCGGTTCGGGAACGCCGAGCTGGAGCGGTTGTCCAGGCGCAGGTCGGGGGAGAACAGCTCGCCGAACACCCGATCGAACTCGCCTCGGTCCAGCGCCGCCAGGTAGCGGGCCTCCCGGCCGTTCACGGTGCCGAACAGGGCGCCCTCGTTCGCGTAGAAGCGGTGTTCGAGTTCGCGATAGGCATTGGCGAAATCATCGCTGTCGAAACGGGTTTCCGACAGCAGCAGACCGTCGTCGCCGAGTTCGAACAGGTGCAGGTAGCCGGTCCGGTTGCCCGAGCCGTCGGACCAGTTGCTCCAGTGCAGGCTCAGGGTGTCCCCGCGCACCGCCAGCACCCCGCCGTCGATGCGGTCGTACTGGCCGACAATCAGCTCGAAGGCCGCGCGCAGCTCGGCCCGGCTGGCGACCGGAACTCCCAGCAACCGGCGCCGATCGCGGTAGGTGTAGCCGTCGGCGGTGCACGCCATCGCCGCATCGATGTCCTTGTTCTGCAGGGCGACGGTCAACTCCAGGGCCTTCGCACTGGCCCGGTTGCGCACCGCCATCCGGCCGGCGGTCACCCGGGCGTTGCTCTCGGCGTAGCGGAACGCGGCGGACTCGTCGTCGAGTTCGAACTCGCCCAGTGTGGTCAGACGTCCGTCCTGTGTCCCCACCACGAGAATGCGGGTCCAGAAATACCGTTCACCGTCGGGGCCGACCGCCTCCCGTTCGAAACGCGTCACGCACCAGGTGGGGGAGACGAACCGCACGACGGCGAGCCAGTAACGCGCCGACGGCAGCATCGCGTCCGGCTCCAACAAGCTGCCGTGCAGCTCCCCGGCGGACCGATCCGCCGACAGGTTGCGGTTCTCCACCCGCAGATCGGGTGTGCTGAGCTCGTTCAGCAGCCGGTCGTAATCACCGGCGTTGAGGGCGATCACCGACTCGGAGACGGCACGGCCCGCCGTCGCGTGGTCGGCGCCCTCCGTCGCGTAGTGGCGGCGTTCGAGTTCGCGGTAGGCACCCTCGAAATCGTCCTCGTCGAACCGGATTTCAACGGCGATGCGGCCCCCGGCGTCGACTTCGTAGATGTGCAGGTGCATCGTCTCGAACCCGGCGTCGTTGGCGCACCGACTCCACAGCAGCACCAGCCGCTCACCGCGGACCGCCAGGATGCGGTGGTCGAAGCGGTTGTACTGGGTGAGCAGTGTCTGGTAGGAGTTCCGCAACGTCCGCCGATCGTCGGTCGGCATCGATTTCAGCCGCCGCCGGTCGACGTAGCGGAAGTCCTCGGCCATCACCGCCATGACCGCGTCGACGTCCGCGGTGCACAGGGCACCGAACGCTGCGGTCGCGGCGCGGCCCGCGCGGTTGGTCACGGCCAGGCGAGGGGTGGACACCGCAACCCGGAGTTCGGCATCGGCCACCGCCGCGTCGTCGTCACGGAGATCGGTGCGGCGCGTCGCCGAGAACCGGCCGTCGGCGACGCCGGCCGGTGCGCTCCGCCGAGACTCGTCGCTGCCCAGCAGCACCTCCTTGGCGGCCAGCAGCGCGGCGGCGTCGGCGCGGGCGCGGCGGCCGCCGGCACCGTCGCCGGCGGCGGTGAGGACCCGGCTCAGCGCCCGGCACGCCTCGGCGTGGTCGAGCACCAGATCGGTCCCGGCGGCGACGGCCACCGCCGCGCGCGCCATCGCGACCGCCTCGTCGTCGCGGCCCTGGGCCGACAGGATCTCGGATCTGACGGCACGCCAGGCGATCGCGGTCTTGAGATTGTGCCCGGCGAGCCGCTCGCTTTCGGCGGCGTACCGGTCGGCCTCGTCGATCCGGCCCTGGGCGAGCAGCGACTGGGCCAGCAGCGCCGCGGCCTGTCCGGCGTCGGCGCCGACACCGAGCGCGTCCAGGCCCTCCAGCGCGGCCCGGAAGTGCGGTTCGGCCGCCACGGGTTCGCGCTGCAGCAGTTCGATGATCCCGGCCAACAGCTCGGTCTCCATCAGGCCGTGCCGCAGGCCCAGGTCGGCGACCCTCTGGCGGGCGTCGGCCAGCATGCCGCGGGCCTTGTCCGGTCGGCCCCGCAGCATCTCGAGCACCGCCAGGTGGCGCATCGACGTCGCCTCCAACGACGGCGCGGCGGTCGTCATCCGCTGCATCCGGACGACGTCGAGGCAGCGGCCGCCGGCCTTCGGCAGCGGGCTCGGGCCCCACAGCGCCGCGCTGGGCGCCGCCGCCAGCGCCGCCGTGATCTGCCGATGGTCCCCGCTTCTACGGGCCGCGATGAGCGCATCGAACAGGTCCTGCTCGCAGTCGCCGATCCGGCCGAGCCGCCCGCGCGCCCCCGCCCGGACCCGGTGCGCCTTGGCCAGCCCGGCCGGATCGGATCGGCGGCCGAACTCGTCGATCGCACCCTGCAGCAGCTCGTCCACCTGCGGCAGCCGCGCCGGATCGGTGTAGACGGTGTGCTGACACCGGTAGCAGGTCGCCCACGGCGCCAACGCGTCGTCGGCGATGCGTTCGAGCTCGTCGACCAGCGGCGCGGCCGAGGCGACGTCGCCGGCGGACAAGAACGCCTCACAGCCGATGAGCAACAGCTCGGCGTGCACGGCGTCGCCGGCGACCGGCAGCGCGGCACCGCGGGCCGCCCGGGTTCCGGCCGAGATCAGTTCGTCGCGGTCGAGCGCCCGGCGTGCCGACGCCGCGTAGTGCCGCGCCGACCGCAGCGCCAGATCGGCGGTGTGGGCGTCGATCAGGTCCAGCTCGCGTCGATACGTGTGCGCGGCCTCACGATGCCGTCCCGCGATCTCGTCGGGGTCGACGGTCACCCCGGCGCCGTCGGTCAGGACCCAGTCGGCAAGGCGCTCATGCAGTTCGGCCCGTTCGGATTTCAGCAGCCGGCGGTAGGCGACGTCGCGGATCAGCACGTGGTGGAACCGCCAGACCGGCTCGTCCCCGAGGTAGGATCCGCTGGGCTCGACCACCTCGAGGCGGCGAAGCCGGTTGAGCGATAACTCGATCGTGGGCCGCTGACCGGACAGGGCCCGCACCGCGCCCAGCGGGAACTCGCCGCCGACGACCGCGGCGATCTCCAGGACCCGCCGATCGGCCGGGTCGAGCCGCTCCAGTCGGGACGCGAGCAGCGCCTGGATCGTGGGCGGGATCTCGATGGCGTCCACGTCGATCGTCAACCGCCAGCCCGCGGCCTGCGCCACCAGCACCCCGTCGTGGGCGAGCATGCCGATCAGTTCACGGACGAACAACGGGTTGCCGCCGGTCGACGAGGGGAGCCGGCGAACCAGCTCGTCGGGCAGACGCTCGGCGCCGAGCACCTTCGCGGCGAGTTCGGCGGTGGCGCCGGCGTCCAGGCCGCCCAGATGCAGGATCCGGGCATCCCACCGGTTCGCGGTGACGAAATCCGCTCGCAGTTCCCGCAGTTCGGGCCGCGCCAGGGCGAGCACCAGCACCGGTGCGTCGCGCAACCACTCCAGCAGATGCTCGATGAAGTCCAGCAGCAGGGTGTCGGCCCACTGCAGATCGTCGAGTATCAGCACCACCGGCCGGTCGCGGGCGAGCACCTCAATGTAGCGCCGCAACGCCCAGAAGTTCTCCTCGACCGACCCGGGAACACCGTCGGCCAGCCCGGTGAGCGCCCGCAGCAGCCGCTCGCGTTCCGGAGTGCCCGGGTCGATCTCGCCGTCGATGTCGCGGGCGCGCAGCAGATCGACCAGGGCGGCCAGCGCCACCGTCGCCTCGGCGTCGCACCGCGCCCGCAGCAGACGTGAATCACCCTGGGCAGCAGCGAATTCCGCGGCCAGACGGCTCTTGCCCACACCCGGGTCGCCGATGACGGTGACCAGCCGCGCGACCCGGGACCGGATCGCGTCGTCGCGGACCGCCTGCAGTCGCCGCAGTTCCTCGCCGCGCCCGACGAACGGTGCCGGGTCGGCGGTGTCGGAGCGCCGACGCAGCCACCGGTATCCGGTCACCGGCGCCGTTCGGCCTTTGACCCGCACCCGGCCGAGAGACTCGTAGTCGTGCCGGCCGCGCGTCGCCCGCCAGGTCTCCTCGCCGACGACGACCTCGCCCGGCGGGCAGTGGGCCTCCAGCCGGGCGCCGACATTCAGCGCGTCGCCGACCAGGTCGGCGTCCTCGGCGCTCACCACGACCTCGCCGGTGTTCACCGCCACCCGCAGCGCGAGTTCGGCGCCGTGCGCGGCCATGACGTCGGCGGCCAGCTCGATGAAACGCTGCCGCAGCTCGATCGCCGCCTCGACGGCGGCCATCGCGTCGTCGGGGCCGGTCTCGGGAACGCCCCAGACGGCCATGAACCCGTCGCCGATGTACTTGGTCAGCCCGGCGCGGTGCCGCGCGGCGGTCGTCCGCAGCAGATCGTGGTAGCAGCCGAGCACCTCGCGTGCCGTCTCCACGTCGACGCGCTCCTCGAACGTGGTCGACCCGGCGAGGTCGGCGAACATCACGGTGACCGACTTGCGCACCGCGGGCACGGGGTTCGGCTCGGCGGCCGAAGCGGGGACACCGTCGAGCGCCGCGCCGCATCCGCGGCAGAACCGCGCGGTCGGCCGCGCCGGGGTGCCGCAGCCTCCGCAGACCCGCGCCAGCGCGGTCCCGCACCCCTCGCAGAAGCGGGCGTCGTCCTCGTTCGCCGTGCCGCAGCTGCGGCAGATGCGGCTGCCGCCGGTCATGTCAGTCGGGCCCCAGGGTGAAACCGTCGTGGTCCTCGATCGCCGCGGCGGCGCGGCGCACAATGGCGCGGATCAACTCGACGTTGCGGTCGTTGCTGATCGCGAGCCGTCCCGCGGCGAGGACGGGATAGAGCAGACACCACGTGGCGGTCAGCCGATAGTCGCGCCGCAGTTCCGCACCGGGGTAGGCGATTCCGCGCTCGGCGAGGCGCTGTGCGTAACGGTCGATCAGAGGCGTCTCGCAGCTGCGCCGGAGATCGGTGGGCAGGCTCTGGCTCAGGAAGTAGGCCAGATCGTAGGCGCCCCGGCCCTTGGCGTTGTTCTGCCAGTCCAGTGCGGTGAGTGGCGGATCGGCGGGGTCGACCCCGAAGAACAGTTGATCGAGTCGCAGGTCGCCGTGCAGGAACGTGTGGGGCGGGCGGGTGAGTTCACGGGCGAACCAGGGGATCAACGACGCGAACCGGTCGGCGAAGTCACGCACACGCGGGCTCAGTTCGGAGCCCGCGATCTCGACGAAGACCGGATAGCCGGAAGCGTAATTCCGTTGCAGCGCATCGCATATCGTGGGGTCGGTCAAGCATTTCAACCAGGGCAGGGCCGCCAGGCGAGGGTGGTTCCACCAGAACGCGTGGTGGTCGGCCAGCACGTCGACCACCGTCTCGGCATCGGTGAGGGAGCAACCGTCGATCTGGTCGGCGCAGCGCAGCCGGCCGAGGTCTTCGAGCACGAGGACGAAGTCGTGGGTGGTTTCGTCATAGGCCGCGAAGTACGGCCGCGCCGGGGGCAGCGGATTGGCCAGCCCGATCTGCTGGTAGAAGCGGACCTCGCTGGGGTAGAGCTGCAGCGGGGCGCAGACCTCAGCGTTGACGGCGGGATCCGCGTTCGGCAGCTTGACCACCACGGTGGGTGGCCCGCGGTCGGCGTCGAGGTGCACGCGGAACAGCCGGCCGACAAGCCCCACGCCGACCGCGATCTGCTCGAGGCGACAGGTGCGCACCTCGGCCTGCAGAACGTCGCCGAGCCACGCCGGGGTCACGTCGTGCGGGTCGGTAGGGATGACCGGCATCTCGCCTCCCCACCCGTCGATTCAAGCGACTCAATCGTACGGGCCGAGTGGCGGATCCGGGTTGGTTAGGCGCGACCGGCTATCGGAATCGCTTGCCGCTGCAATGAATACTTCTAGCCCGGATTTTTCGTGGAATGTTGCCCTTGATGGCGTGTAGATAAGCGAAAGTGCCTGTCCTGTAAGGAATAATCGGACTTGTCTAAGGTTCGGATCGTTCCCACGGAAAGGCACCTCGCAGG
>Ga0310834_100115_pt1 | contig 147964 bp, 136 predicted proteins | sample SM_ome_2_FD_201314 | JGI IMG/M metagenome (GOLD analysis project Ga0310834, IMG submission 201314) | Sorghum-adapted microbial communities enriched on stacked mutant (SM) sorghum from Joint BioEnergy Institute, Emeryville, California... ... | reverse complement strand
TGCGCATCGGATACACCCTCTCCTGCGAGGAGTTCAGCCCGGCCGCCCTGCTGGAGCAGGCGCGGATGGCGGAGCAGGCCGGCTTCGAAGGCTTCTGGATCTCCGACCATTACCATCCCTGGCTCGACGCGCAGGGCCACAGCGCCTTCGTCTGGTCGATGGTCGGCGCGCTCAGCCAGGTCAGCCGGCTGCCGGTCACCACCGCGGTCACCTGCCCGACGGTGCGCATCCACCCGGCGGTCGTCGCCCAGGCGGCGGCCACCAGCGCGGTGCTGCACGAGGGCCGGTTCGTGCTCGGGGTGGGCAGCGGCGAGGCGCTCAACGAGCACATCTTCGGCGGCCCCTGGCCCGGCGCGCAGGTGCGCCAGGAGATGCTCGAAGAGGCGGTCGAGGTGATGCGCAAGCTGTGGGCCGGAGGGTTCGTCGACCACCGTGGCAGGCACTACACGGTGGAGAACGCCCGGGTCTACACCCTGCCCGAGCAGGCGCCCAAGGTGTACGTCTCCGGATTCGGGCGGCGGTCGGTGGACCTGGCGGCGCGGATCGGCGACGGATACATCAGCACCAAGCCCGACGCGGACCTGGTCCGCCGGTTCCGCGAGCGGGGCGGCGGCCAGAAGCCGGCGCAGGCCGGGTTCAAGGCCTGCTACGCGGCCAGCGCCGAGGACGCGGCCCGGATCGCGCACCAGCGCTGGCGCAACGAGGCGCTACCCGGGGAGCTGAGCCAGGTGCTGCCCTCGCCGCGCCACTTCGAGCAGGCCAGCCAGCTGGTGACCCCGCAGATGCTGACCGAGCAGTACGCGCTCGGGCCGGATCCGCAGCGGCACCTCGCCATGATCGAGCAGTTCGCCGAGGCCGGCTACGACGAGCTGTACGTGGCCAACATCGGCCCACACCACCGGGAGTTCTTCGAGCTGTACTCCCGTCAGGTGCTGCCCGCGCTCGCCCGCTAGACCGGCGTCCGGGGTAGCTGGTCGGGGCAGCGCAGCCGCACGTCGTTCCAGCCCAGCGGCGCGTCGACGTAGTGGCAGTGGTGCGGGCGGGAGGACCCGGGGTGGGCGTACCCGTCGAAGAACCGGCACGTCATGCACATCTGGCTGATCGGGATCTGGCCGCGCTGCTGCAGCGTGGTGATCCAGCCGATGACCACCGCGAGCAGCCGGTGCTGCTCCGCCGGCTCCAGCCGGTGCATCTCGCCGAGCAGCTCGCCCGCCCAGTTGACGCTCTCCGGCACCTGCGCCCGGCCCGTGGCGGTCAGCCCCACCCGGACCTGGTCCGGCGGGCCGTCCACCGACACCAGCCCTTCCCGCACCAGCGTGCCGATCGCGTCGAGCGCCGCCTGCCGGGTCAGGCCCAGCTCCTCGGCGAGCCCGGTGAGCAGGTAGTCGTCCTCGCGGCGGCCCAGCAGGAGCAGGATCTGCTGCTGGGCGAAGGTGCGCTCAAGGCCGGCCGCCTGCGCATTGCCGGCGGCCTGTACCGCCACCGCGACCCGGGCCAGGCCGGCGGCCAGTCGCTGCGCGAGCGGGTGCTGATCCACAGTTCACGCTACCTCCCGCGGCCCGCCGCGCGCGACCTGCCGTACGGTTGTCCGATCGGATCAGTCATCGTCGACGATCGTGCCGGTGGCAACCGGGTCGGTGAGGGTCAGCCACGGGCCGCCGACGACCACCAGGAGCAGCTTCTCGTCGGCCTCCCGCCGCTTGTCGCCGCGTACCGTGACGGTGAAGGTCAGCGAGGTCTGTCCTGCGGCCAGGGTCTGGCAGTGCACGAGGGGCTCGAAGTCGCTGCCGGCCCGTGCGGTGACGCCGACCGCGCCCGCGCAGACCACAGCGTCCCTGGACAGCGGCCGGGACGCGGTCACCGGGAACCGCAGTGCGGTCGTGCCTCGGTCACCCTCCACAGCGGACGCGTCCGCCACGCGCAGCCTGGCCCGGGAGCTGAACCGGGCCACCTGAGGGTCGTGGTCACTGGCGCCGCGCGGCCCGTCGCCGTCGTAGTCCGCCGGCCAGCCCGCGTTCACGTGCGCGGCCCGGATCTGCACCAGGTCGCGGTAGAGGTTGTCGTCGACGAACAGGTTGTCCAGGGTCTGGCCCTGTCCCTGGAACACGTACGAGTACGCGGCCGCCGGCGCGTCGGCGGCCAGGTCATCCCACAGGTTGTGCAGGCCGGCGTCGTAGAGCGGGCCGAGCTGGTCGGACGGGGTGTCCGAGTCGCTGGTGGCGATCGGGTCGTCCGGGCGGGGGAAGACGTTCAGGTCGCCGCCGTAGACCAGGCGGGCGTCCGGCTCCGCTGCCCGTATCGCGGCGGCGATGGCCGCGCCGTACGCGGCCTGCTCCCGCCGCTGCCCGACCCGGGCGTCCGGAGTGGACGAGAAATGGTTGCTGACCGCCCAGAGGGTGTAGCCCTCGCTGGATCCGGGCGAGCTGGCCACGAAGAACTTCCCCACCTGCGGCGCCCGGGTGTACACGTTGACACCGTCCACCCCGGTCGAGGTGTCCACGTCGGAGGGGAGCCGGGCGTTGAGCGCCTTGGGGTTCTGCACGTCGGCGTTGCCGGCCAGCCCCGGCGCCCGGTACGCCACCGCGGGCGAGCCGCCGAGGACGGGGTCGGCGGCGGTGGCGGCGGCCAGCGACAGCCGGTCCGGGCGGTAGAGGAACGCCGAGACGATGCCCCGGTCGTCGGCGCCGTCCCGGTCGTACGCGGCCCGGTACGCCGGCCCGCCCGCCGCGGCCACGGCCAGCGCCAGCTCCTGCAGGGTGTCCGGAGCGCCGTCGGCGTCGTTCGTGTCGCCGCAGGCCAGCGTCGAGCCGGAGACGGTGCAGATGTCCTGGTCCTCTGCCTCCTGCACGAGGATCAGGTCGGGCGAGTGCAGATCGCCCACGATCTGCCCGGCGAGCGCGGCCAGGTGGCGCTGGTAGGTCTGCTCGCTGGCCGGCACGTAGTCGAACGGCGGGCTCACCCCGGGGCAGCCGGGGTTGCCGGGGAAGTCACACCCGTCGAACGGGTCGTCCCGGTAGTCGTACAGGTTCTCCACGTTGAAGGTGGCGACGGCGACTTCCCGGTCGCGGTCGGCGGGGGCGGGCGGGTGGTTGGCCGAGGGGTCGGGACCGGGCGTGAACGACGCCCGCTCGGCCTGGATGCCGTACTTCTCGAAGGAGAAGTACAAGCCGCCCACCGCGTCCTCGGCCAGCGTGTCGAACAGGCGCACCGGCGGCAGGAGCGCCGTGCTGTCCTGGGCCGCCCACTTCACGCCGAGACTGCCCAGCATGATCCGCTGGCCGTTGCCGTCGTCGAACACGGCGGCGGTGTTGTTGTCCAGCGGGTGGGCGTCGCGGAAGACCCGGCGGGCGTACGGGTCGGCGCGGTCCAGCAGCGGGTCGTCGCGGTCGACCAGCCAGGCCTCGGAGTCCGCGGTGGTGGCGAACACGTCCCGCCCGCTGGTGGCGACGCTGCCGGCGCGCACCCGCATCCGCATGCCCTCGTGCCGCTCCCAGAACCGGTTCGCCGCGGCGAGGTCGGCCGGTGGCACGGCGTCGGTGACGGCCACCTCGCGGTCCACGTCGAGCCCGGTCGCGAGCAGGCGCACCAGCGAGGCGCTGGAGAGTTCGGTCAGGTTGAAGAACTCACTGACCCGGGCCCGGATCACCACCTCGTCGCCGACGGTCGGGACATAGCCGCCGATCAGCGAGGTGAACCCGCCCATGAACACGAAGATGCCGTCCGATGTGGTCGGATCGCCGTCCTCGGTGCCCAGCCGGCTCTGCAGGAAGAAGCCGTACCGGTCGGCGCCGGACTCGGTGCGGGCGAGCGTCCGCTGGGTGATGACGCCGCGCACGGCGTACACGGTGGCGCTCGTCCCGTTGCCGGACGGCGGCGCGAGTGGCGACCGGTCGGTCTCGCCGGCCTCGCTGTCCGATGTGGATCCCTGGACCTCGCCGATGGTGAGCACTTCGGTCACCTGGACGCTGAGCGTGCAGGTGCTGGTGCCGCCGTCGGCGTCGGTTGCGGTCACGGTGGCTGCGTACGAGCCGGCGGGCAGGTCGGCGCTCGCGGTGATCTCGGCGGTGGCCGTGCCGCCGGGCCCCGGTGCGGGCGTGAACGCGGTGCGGGCGATTGAGCCGGTGGCCGGCGTCGGGGTCACCCCGGTCACCGCGAGGTCCGTGATCGTGTCGTCCGGGTCGGTGGCGCGGACCGTGCCCACCGCCGCCACCCCCGGCTCCGTGGTGATCTCCGGGCAGCTCAGCGTCGCCGGCTGGTCGACCGGCCCGCCGCCCACGTCGTGCGTGCCGAGCCCGTCGAAGGTGTCGACGGGGAACCCGGCCCATTCGGTGGCCGGGTCGAAGGCGTCACCGGGCTCGGTGTCGCCCGCGGTGACGGTGGGCAGCCGGCGCAGGGTGTTGTCCGCGGTGCTGGCCAGCCCCGTGCCCCACTCCGTGCCCGGGTCCACCCCGACCTGGCCGAGGGAGTCGACCACCGGGCCGGCGGCGCCGCCGCGGCGCAGCACCACCGCGTCGTCGCCGTTGTAGAAGCTGGCCGCGCTGGTCTGGTCCGCACGGGCCAGCACCGCCGCCGCGGCCGAGGCGTGGGCCAGGACGAACACGTCGCCGTCGGCGACCGTGCCGGTCAGGGCAATCGTGGTGCCCGGACTGGTGGCGCCGTTGAAGTAGAACTGCAGCAGGTATTCGCCGGCGGCGAGATCGACCGCCGCGCCCGTGCCGTTGTACAGCTCGATCGCCTTGTTGTTCGAGCTGCCCTCGACGTACTCGCTGATGAACAGGTCGGCCGGCGCGGCGGACGCCGGTGTCGCGGGGCCGAGCGGCGACATCCCCAGGACGGCGGCGGCGAGGGCCACCAGGGTGCGGCGGGAGGCCATGCGCGGACCGTACGGGGTACCGGCGCCTGCCGTCCAGGTGCCACGCCAAAACTCGTCACCAGAGCCTTCGCCGGAGGCGGCGGCCGGGGCGGACCTGAGGTCGGCCGCGTGTCCGCCCCCTGCCGATCCGGCCGAGTGAACACGCTGCCCAAAAGGGTGGTGTTGGGATTTTCGCGGCGCCCGCCGCGCGAGTAGCGAAATATGCTGGCGCGGCGAACCGTGGTTTGCCAGGAACTGACGGCTATCCGACGCAATCGCCCGGAGCCGTCGCTTCTGGTCAAGAATCGGGTGCTCCGGGTCCCGGGCCGATGGGGGTCGGCCAGGGACGCGGGTGGGGTCTTCTTCGGGTGCGAAGCGGGTGGGCGCTTCCTTGACGGGAAGAAGTGGGGGCGACGGTGACGTCGGCGACGCTTACGTCCGCGACGGCGCGTACAGACGAGATGCGCTCATTCATGGGGATCCTGGACCGCGTGCGTGCCAGGCAGCGGGCGTACATGTGGTCGCTGGTGGTCCTGGACAGCGTGGTGGTCACGCTCGCCGTGATGGGCGGCTACCTGGCCCGGTTCCGCGGCGGCTCACCGATGGGCAACGAGATCCCCTACACGGCGGTATGGGTCGGCCTCATTGGGGTGTGGCTGCTGTGCCTTCGGCTGATGCGCTGCTACGACGACCGGGTGCTGGGCTACGGCGCGGACGAGTACCGCCGGGTCGGATCGGCCAGCCTGCGGGTGGCCGGCGGGGTGGCCATCACCGGCTACATAGCCGACGTCGGTGTCGCCCGGGGCTTTCTCGGCATCTCCTTCGTGCTCGGCACGGTGGGCCTGCTGACCGGGCGGTGGGTGGCCCGCAAGTGGCTGCACCGGGCCCGCAGCCGGGGTCAGGGCTGGTCGCACCGGGTGCTGGTGGTCGGCGATCCGGCGCACGTGAACGAGCTGGTGCACCAGCTGCGCCGCGAGCCGTACGCCGGCTACCAGGTGGTCGGCGCGTGCATACCGGACGCGCTGGTGGCCCCGGCGCCGCAGCGCCTGGGTGACGTGCCGGTGGTCGGGTCGTTCCGCACCATCACCGAGGCGGCCGAGGAGGTGGGCGCGGACACCGTTGCGGTGACCGCCTCCAGCGGCATGACCTCCCCGTGGCTGCGGCGGGTCGGCTGGCTGCTGGAGGGGACCGGGGTGGACCTGGTGGTGGCGCCGGCCCTGACCGACGTGGCCGGACCGCGCATCCACACCCGCCCGGTGGCCGGCCTGCCGCTGATCCACGTGGAGGCGCCGGAGTTCACCGGCGGCCGTAAGTTGGTCAAGTACACCGTGGACCGCGCGATGGCGGTGGTGGCCACGCTGCTGGCGCTGCCGCTGATGGCGGTCATCGCGCTGGCGATCAAACTGGACAGCCGCGGGCCGGTGTTCTTCCGGCAGACCCGGGTCGGGCAGGGCGGCCGCGAGTTCGACGTCTACAAGTTCCGGTCGATGGTGGTCGACGCCGACCGGATGCAGGAGCAGCTCGCCCAACACAACGAGACCGACGGGCTGCTGTTCAAGATGCGCCGCGATCCGCGGGTCACCCGGGTCGGAAGGTTCCTGCGCAAGTGGTCGCTGGACGAGCTGCCGCAGCTGTTCAACGTGCTGCTCGGGCACATGAGCCTGGTCGGGCCGCGCCCGCCGCTGCCGGCCGAGGTGGCCCGCTACTCCGGTGACGTGCGCCGCCGGTTGCTGGTCAAGCCGGGCATGACCGGCCTGTGGCAGGTCAGCGGCCGGTCGGACCTGTCCTGGGAGGACGGCATCCGCCTGGATCTGTACTACGTGGAGAACTGGTCGCTCGCCACCGACCTGAGCATCCTGTGGAAGACCACCGGGGCGGTGCTCAAGGGGCGCGGAGCGTACTGAGGGTCACCCCGTCACCGGCCCCGGCGCCCGAACATGCCGCGGATGGCGGCGAGCAGCAGCAGCACGCCCAGGACCGCGCCGACCACGCGCACCCCCGGGACATCCTGCCAATCGCGTCCGAGCATGTCGGATGGGGATTTAGCCAGCGCTCGCCACACCGGCCCATCGTAGGATTAGAAGCGTTCGGGCCCGGGTACCCACCGCTGTCGAGGGGGATGTCGGCTTTTCCGAGCAGGCGGTGGGCGGACGAAGGAGTCGGCGATGGCGCATCCGGACGGCGGGGCCCGGCCGCTGGCCGAGCGGTCCACGGCCGAGCTGGTCCAGCTCGCCACCGAGCAGGTCTCCCGCCTGGTCCGCGAGGAGCTGCAGCTGGCCCGGGTGGAGCTGGCCCAGAAGGGGCGCCGGGTGGGCATCGGCGCCGGACTCTTCGGCGGCGCCGGAGTGCTGGTGGTCTACGGTTCCGGGGCGCTGGTCGCCGCGGCCGTCCTCGGCCTGGCGCAGGTGCTCGCCGGCTGGCTGGCCGCGCTGATCGTCGGCGGCGCCCTGGTGCTGGTCGCCGGGCTGCTCGCCCTGGTCGGCCGGGGCCAGGTCAAGCGCGCCGCGCCGCCGGTCCCGGAGCAGGCCGTCCACAGTGTACGCGCCGACATCGGCGCGGTGGCCGCCGCGGTCCGCGACTCGAGGGAGAAGCGATCATGAGCGAGCGGCAGTGGCGGGAGGGCGCGATGAGCGACGCCATCGCCGGTGACGGTTCCGGCGAGACGGCCCGGCTGCGCGAGCACATCCTGCAGACGCGCGCCGAGCTGGGCGCCACGGTGGAGGAGCTGGCCGCGCGGGCCGACGTGCGCACCCGGCTGCGCCACAGCGCCGAGGAGGCCAGGACGCGGGTCCGCCAGTCGGCGCAGGAGGCGGTGCGCAGCCCCGTGCCGTGGATGGTGCTGCTCGCCGCCGCGGCGACCGTGGCGGTGATCGTGGTGGTGCAGCGGAGGCTCCGATGAGCAGGGGCACCAAGCTCTGGTACAAGCCGATCGGCCTGGCCCTCGGGGCGCTCGCCGGCGCCGCCGCCGGTCTCGCCTTCCGGCAGGTGTGGCAGCTGGTCGCTGGCGAGCGGGACGCGCCCGACGCCACCGACGAGGAGCGCGGCTGGGGCGAGGTGCTCGCCGCCGCCGCGCTGCAGGGCGCCATCTTCGCGGTGGTCAAGGCCGCCGTGGACCGTGGCGGCGCGGCCGGCGTCCGTTGGCTCACCGGCCGCTGGCCCAGCTGAGCCACGCATCTTGTGCACCCGCCGTACTCTCCGCTTCGCTGTACGGCATGACAGTTCTTGACGGGCGCCCGCCCACCGCCGTGGCGCACCCGCTGCAGCGCCTCTCCGCTGACGAGATCGACGCCGCCCGCGAGCTGCTCGCGCGCACCGGCCTGGTCACCGGTACGACCCGGTTCGCACTGCTCGCGCTGGCCGAGCCGGACAAGGCCCAGGTGCTCGCCCACCGCGACGGTGACCCGGTGGACCGCCGGGTGCGGGCGGTGCTGCTGGACGTGGCCACCGGCCGGTCGCGGGTCGTCGTGGCCTCGCTGACCCGGGACACTGTGGACACGGTCACCGACATCGACCCGGCGGTGGACGGCCAGCCGCCGATCATGCTGGAGGAGTACGCCGCGGCCGACGAGATCGTCAAGGCGGATCCCGGCTGGGTCGCGGCGATGGCCCGCCGCGGCATCACCGACCTGGACCTGGTCCGCCCGTGCCCGCTCTCCGCCGGGCACTTCGACCTGCCCGGCGAGGCCGGTAGGCGCCTGCTGCGGGTGCTGTCGTTCGTCCAGCACCGCGCGGCGGACCACTGCTGGGCGCACCCGGTCGACGGGCTGGTGGCCTATGTGGACCTCACCGAGCGGCGCGTGGTGGAGCTGGTCGACCACGAGCTGCTGCCGGTGCCCGAGGAGGAGGGCAACTTCGACGATCCGGCGTACACCGGGCCGCCGCGCACCACGCTGAAGCCGGTCGAGATCACCCAGCCGGACGGCCCGAGCTTCACTGTGGATGGTGACGCGGTGCGCTGGGAGGGGTGGAGCTTCCGGGTGGGGTTCGACCCGCGCGAGGGCCTGGTGCTGTACCTGCTGTCGTACGCCGGCCGCCCGGTGATCTACCGCGCGTCGATCGCCGAGATGGTGGTGCCGTACGCGGACCCGAGCCCGGTCCGGTTCTGGCAGAACTACTTCGACGCGGGGGAGTACCTGCTGGGCCACCAGGCGAACTCGCTCGAGCTGGGCTGCGACTGCCTCGGCGAGATCTACTACTTCGACGCCGTGCTCGCCGACGGGCTCGGCCACCCGCACCGCATTCCCAACGCGATCTGCATGCACGAGGAGGACTTCGGTGTGCTCTGGAAGCACACCGACCTGTTCACCGGGTCGCGCGAGACGCGCCGCCAGCGCCGGCTGGTCGTCTCCTTCTTCGTCACCGTCGGCAACTACGACTACGGCTTCTACTGGTACCTCTACCTGGACGGCACGATCGCCTTCGAGGCCAAGGCGACCGGGGTGCTGTTCACCTCGGCGTACCGGCGAGGCAGCCGATGGGCCAGCGAGGTGGCGCCCGGCCTCGGCGCGCCGTACCACCAGCACATCTTCAACGCGCGGCTGGACATGATGGTGGACGGGCTGACCAACGCGGTGGACGAGGTGGAGGTGCGGCCGGTGCCGATCGGTCCGGACAATCCGTACGGCAACGCGTTCACCCGGCACGCCACCCGGATCGCCCGGGAGTCCATGGGCGCGCGGATGGCCGACAACTCGGTCGGGCGGTTCTGGCAGGTGGTCAACCCGACGCGGGTGAACCGCCTGGGCCAGCCGGTCGGCTATGCGCTCTACCCGCAGGGCACGCCGGTGCTGCTCGCCGACGAGACCGCATCGGTGGCGCGGCGTGCCGCGTTCGCCACCCGGCACCTGTGGGTGACCCGCTACCACCCGGACGAGCGGTACCCGGCGGGTGAGCTGGTCAACCAGCACCCCGGCGGCGCCGGGCTGCCCGCGTACCAGGCGGCGGACCGGGACCTCGACGGCGCGGACGTGGTGCTGTGGCACACGTTCGGGATGACGCACCTGCCGCGGCCGGAGGACTGGCCGGTGATGCCGGTGGACACGTGCGGCTTCGTGCTGCGCCCGGTGGGATTCTTCGACCGCAACCCCACATTGGACGTTCCGCCGACGCATGCCCGATCCGGGCATCACGGCTGCGCGTGACGGGTCAGTCCGTTATGGAGCGGCGGCGGCGCTTGACCTCGCTGCGCCGCCGCTTCGCGTCCAACCGCGCCTGCACCGCGCTGCGCGACGGCCGGGTCGGCTTGCGGCGGGGCGGGGGAGGTGCGACCGCACGCTCGATGAGGGCGGCCAGCTTGGCCTCGGCCGACCGGCGGTTCTGCAGCTGCGAGCGGTGCTCGGAGGCGGTCACCGTGAGCACCCCGTCGACGAGCCGGTCGGCCAGCCGATGCAGGACTCGGTCCTTGAGCGGGGGAGGCAGCGCTCGGCTGTTCGCGGCGTCCCAGCTGAGCTCGACCCGGGAGTCTGCGGTGTTGACGGACTGTCCGCCCGGCCCGCTGGAGCGGGAGAAGCGCCAGGACAGCTCGCGCCGCGGGATCTCGACCGAGCGCTTCACCACCAGGTAGTCCCCCACGACCCCAACCTATCCACTAAGGGGAGGCCGATTCGGGGCCGGGCCAGAGTGATCGGGTTTACGGGCATCCGCGGCCAGGGCACGCCACCGGGGTTGAAATGGTGCATCCCGGACCGATCCGCCGTGTGGTCATGTTTGCCTCGGCCGTTTTGTCTATCGTTGTCGTAACGGAGTGTCCGGGCTGGCCGATCGGTCTACCCGGGGTCGGCCCCAGGTCCGCGCCAACCCACCCTTTTGCTGCTCTAGCGGGGCCGGGCGGCTCCGGCGAACCGAGTCCTCGGTCATCCGGCTCGGCCAACCGCCCGGAATCCCGGTGGCACCTCTAGCCAGCGGGCGATGACCAGATGACACAGCGTATGCGCCGCATGGTCGTGACGGGTCCGGCGAGCGACCTGCTCTGCCTCGACCTATGCTCCTAAATCCGTTTAAATCAGAGTTGAATGTCCTTGAATGCGAAGTATCCGGTCTAAGCACGCTAGGAGCGGACGAAGCGGACCCTTACCCTGGGTGAATGCAACTGATCGACAACGATGTCACCAGGCGTGCCCTGGCGTGGGCGACACGGTTGCCCCGCCTCAAGCGGCGCGCCCTGGTGCTAGCGATGCTGATCGTGTGCCTGGGCGCCGCACCGATCGCCCTCGGTGACCTCGACGGCGCCCAGACGGCGGCGCGGACCACCGCGGCGGAGTCGTCCCTGGGGTCCGAGGCCGTGTCCCGCTCCGACGAGGCCGCCTCCCGGTCACGGACCCGAACCGCGCCCGCCGCAGCGCCCTCCACCACCCAACACACGCCGGGGCGGCAGCCGGAGGCGTCCCGGCCCACGGCGGCCAAGTCCAAGGCGCCGCTGCCCGTGAACCCGCCGCCCGCGGCCGGGCTCACCCAGACCCAGATGAACCACGCCAAGACCATCGTCGTGGTCGGCAAGCAGATGAAGCTGCCCGAACGGGCGTACGTGATCGCGGTGGCCACCGCCATGCAGGAGACCAACCTGTACAACCTCGCCAACCCGGGGCTGCCGGCATCCCTCCAGATCCCCAATGACGGGATCGGCTACGACCACGACTCGGTCGGGCTGTTCCAGCAGCGGCCGGCCTCCGGCTGGGGCAGCGTATCGGAGCTGATGAACCCGGCTGTCGCGGCGCGCAAGTTCTACCAGGCGCTGGTCCGGATCCCGGGCTGGGACAAGCTGCCGCTGACCGTGGCCGCGCAGTTGGTGCAGGGTTCCGCATTCCCCACCGCATATGCCAAGCACCAGACCCGCGCCGAGATCGTGGTGAGCCGCCTGCGCGACTACTAGTTGCTAGTGGCTACTGGCGGCCGCCAGTACTCGTGGCTACTGGCACCCGCCAGGGGCCTTCAGGCTCGACGGGAGATCGCCGTCGGCGTACCGAACGTGCCGCAATCGGCGGCGCGACCAGGAGTACCGGGTATATCGTTCACGGTATGGCAGAGGATGACCTGCCGCTCCTGCCCGGCTTCCGGGAGATGGCCCAGCGGCGACGTGAGCTGCTGGCGGAGCTGGTGGCGCGCCGGCGGGCGGCCGGGCTGTCGCAGAGCCAGGTCGCCGAGCGCATGGGCACCTCCCAGCCGGCCGTCGCGCGGCTGGAGGCGGGCGACGTGGACGCGCGGATGTCCACCGTGCAGCGTTACGCCGCGGCGCTCGGCCAGCACGTGGAGCTGCGGCTGTACCCGACCGATGAGCAGAGGCAGGAGTGACCCGGCAATGGATGTGCGGCTGAGCCAGGATCCGTTCCGGTGGCACACACCGCCCGAACGCCCGCCGCAACCGTGGCACACCCCGCCGGGGCCGCCGCCGGGACCCGAAGGGCTGCCACCGTGGCTGGAGGAGCGGCTGTTCGACCGGCGCATCGTCATGATCCGTGGCCAGCTCACCGGACTCGCCGCCACCCAGGCGGCGGCCACGCTGCTCACCCTGGACGCGATGGGCGCCGACCCGGTCGAGCTGCACGTGGCGGCCCCGGACGGCGAGCTCACCGCGGCCTTCGCCATGGTCGACGCGCTGGACGCGATGCGGGCCGAGGTCCGCGCGGTGGTCACCGCGGAGGCCGGCGGCGCGGTGCTGGCGGTACTGGCGGCGGCGAAGCGCCGGCTGGCGTACCGGCACGCGCGGATCCGGATCGCCGAGCCGCGCGCGGCCGCCGTGGCCGGCACGGCGGACGAGGTCGCCAAGGCGGCCGGGCAGTACCTGCGGGAGCTGGAGGAGCTGGCGCTGCGCATCGTCGCCGTCACCGGGCAGCCGCGCAGCCGGGTGGAGGACGACATGTCCGCCGGGCGCATCCTGACCGCGGTCGAGGCGCAGGAGTACGGGCTGGTCGATGAGGTGGTGGGCGGCCGGCCGGACGCGGTTTGACCGGTTGCGGGGTATGCCTAGGCTCTACCCATGGAGATCAGTGGCATCATCACCGCGCTCATCGTCGGCCTGATCATCGGTGCGCTGGGGCGCCTCGTGGTGCCCGGGAAGCAGAACATCTCGATCCTGTGGACACTCGCGATCGGCATCGTCGCGGCGCTGCTGGGCACCCTGCTGGCCAGCGCGATCGGGGTCGCCGACACCCGCGGCATCGACTGGATCGAGCTGATCCTGCAGATCGGCCTCGCCGCCGCCGGAGTCGTCCTGGTGGAGAGCGCCACCACCAAAAGGGCGATCCGCCGGTGACGACCACCGGCCGGTAACGAATTGGCCGCAGCCTGAGCACTGGCTGTGAGACCGTAGCCGCCCCCGGCCGGCGCCCCCTAGCATGCGCCGTATGCGTCGACGCGTGCTGCTCGTGCCTGCGGTGACCGTCCTGCTCGCGGCCCTGGCCGGGTGCAGCGGCGACAAGAAGCAACCAGCCGGCGACCTGCCGGCCGGGGACGAACTGGTGCGCTCGGCCGCCGAGGCGATGCGCTCGGTGCGGACCGCGCACTTCGAGATCACCTCCGACGGCACGGTGGCCGGAATCCCCCTGCGCAAGGCGACCGGCGCGATCACCGCGACCGGGGACGCCGAGGGCAGCGCGCAGATCGACCAGTCCGGTCCGCTCGCCGAACTGTCCTTTGTGGTCAAAGGACAGACATTGTATGTCAAGGCGGTGACCGGGGGCTGGCAGAAGGTCCCGCTCGCGCTGGCGTCCAGTGTGTACGATCCGTCGAAGATTCTGAGCCCGGACCAGGGAGTGGCGAATGTGCTCGCCACCGCGACCGGCGCGAAGACCGAGGCACGCGAGCAGATCCGCGGCGCGGACGCGTACCGGGTGAAGGCCACCTTCTCCGGCGAGGCGCTCAGCAGGCTCGTGCCCGGCATCGACGCGGACGTGCCGGGCCAGGTCTGGATCGGTGCCGACCGCCACGTGCTGCACCAGGGGAAGTTCCGCGTCCCGGCCGAGGGCGGGGGCGATCCGGCCACCGTCACCGTCACGTTCTCCGACTTCGACGCGCCCGTGACCGTCGATGAGCCGTAGCCGCCTGGCGGTCAGCGCCGGGGGCGCGGCCGTGCTGCTCGCGGCCCTCGACGCGTACGTCGTGGTCACCCTGCTCATCGAGATCGTGCAGGACCTGGCGATCCCGGTGAACCACCTGGAGCGGGCCACCCCGCTGGTCACCGGCTACCTGCTCGGGTACGTGGCCGGCATGCCGCTGCTCGGCGGGCTGTCCGACCGGTACGGCCGCCGGCCGGTGGTGCACGCGTGCCTGGCCGGGTTCGCCGCCGGCTCGGCGCTCACCGCGCTGGGTACGTCGCTGCCGCTGGTGGTGGCCGGCCGGGCGGTGCAGGGGCTGGCCGGCGGCGCGCTGCTGCCGGTGACGCTGGCCCTGGCGGCCGACCTGTACGCCGACCGGTCCCGGCCGGTCGCGCTCGGTGCGCTGGGCGCGGCACAGGAGGCGGGCAGTGTGCTCGGTCCGCTGTACGGGGCACGCCTGGCGGCGCTGATCGGCTGGCGCGGCGTGTTCTGGGTGAACCTGCCGCTCGCCGCGCTCGCCGCCGTGGCGCTGCACCGGGCGCTGCCCACGCGGGCCAAACCGGTCGCGCACCCGGCGGGGATGACGGGAGCGAAGGACCTGGCTTCCGGCGGACTGCTCGCGGTGGCGCTCGGTCTGCTCGTGGTCGGCCTGTACAACCCGGATCCCGAGCGCGGTGTACTGCCGCCCTGGGGGCCGGCGACGGTGGCCGGTGGCACGGCGCTCTTCGCCGTGTTCCTGTTCTGGCGCGGGCGGGAGGCGACGCCGCCGTTCGTCGCCACGCTCGGCGCGAGCCTGCTCGCCGGGGCCGCCCTGATGGTGACCCTGGTTGATGTGCAGCTGATGGCCCAGACCCTGCTCGGCAAGAGCTCGGTCGGGGGAGCGTGGCTGCTGACCCGGTTCCTGGTCGCGCTGCCCGTCGGCGCGGTGCTCGGTGGGCTGCTGGTGCCGCGGTTCGGCCCGCGCTGGGTGGGCGCCGCGGGGCTCGCGCTCGCCGCCGCGGCGTACGCCATGGTGTCCCGCTGGCCGGTGGACGTCCTCGCCGCGCGGTACCCGCTGGGGCTGCCCCGCTTCGACACCGACCTGGTCGTGGCCGGCCTCGGGCTGGGCCTGGCGATCGCGCCGCTGTCGGTGGCGGTGCTGCGCGCGGTGCCGGCGGCCCGGCACGGCGCCGCCTCGGCGGCCGTCGTGGTGGCCCGGATGATGGGGATGCTGCTCGGCGTGGCGGCGCTGTCGGCGTGGGGGCTGCACCGGTTCCAGTCCCTCACCGCCGATCTGGACACCCCGCTGCCGTTCGGCGTCCCGCCGGACGAGTACCGGCAGCGCCTGGCGGCGTACACGGAAGCGGTGCGCGCCGCGCTGCACACCGAGTATTCGGAGATCTTCCTGGTCACTGCGGTGCTCTGCGCGGTCGGCGCGGTGGCCGCGCTGGCAATCGGCGGCCGCGCGCCGGTGCCGGACCGTGCGGCCGCAGAGCAGCCGGCCGGCGAACCGGTCGCCCGCACATAGGATGTTGCCGTGACTGTCGATGTGTTCGACGACCGGGTGTGCCGGCTGGGTGAGGGTCCGTGCTACGACGAACGGACCGGCCGGGTGTGGTGGGTGGACATTCTCTCCTCGCGGCAGCTGTGGCGTGACGTGCGCACCGGGGAGACCGGCGAGCTGCCGACCACCGGGCACGTCGGCGCGGCCGTGCTGCGGGAGGGCGGCGGCTTCGTGCTCTGCCTACCGGACGGGCCGGTGCTGGCCGACCCCGATCGCGTCATCACCCCGCTGGGCGGCTACGCCGAGGCGGACCTGGAGGCGGAGATCCCGCACCACGACACCGCCATCCGGTCCAACGACGCCAAGGCCGACCAGGCCGGCCGGCTCTGGCTGGGCACCATGGCGTACGACGAGTCGCCCGGGGCCGGCGCGCTGTACCGGCTCGCCCCGCGGGCGGCGCGGCCGGAGCTGGTGCTGGCCGGAGTGACCATCAGCAACGGGCTGGCCTGGTCGCCGGACGACAGCCTGATGTACTACGTGGACACTCCCACCGGCCGGGTGGATGTGTTCGACTACGACCTGGCCACCGGCGAGCCGAGGTACCGGCGGCCGTTCGTGGAGATCGACAAGGCAGCCGGCTCCCCGGACGGGATCTGCACCGACGCCGAGGGTGCGGTCTGGGTCGCGCTCTGGGGCGGCGGGGCGGTCCGCCGGTACCTGCCCGGCGGCCGGCTGGACCGGGTCGTCGAGGTCGGCACCCCGAACGTCACCTCGTGTGCGTTCGCCGCGTCCGCCGGCGGGGACGCCCTCGACCTGTTGGTCATCACCACGGCCACCGAAGGCACCGGCGGGGACCCGGCAGCCGGGCGCACCTACGCCTACCGGCCCGAGGACGTGGTCGGCCTGCCCGTCGGCCGGTACGGGTCCTAGCCGTTCTCCGGCGGGCGGGCGCGTCGGGCGCGGGCGCGTAGGCCGAACCCGATCGACACCAGCCCGGCCACGCCGACGGCCGGCCCGACCACGGCCCACACGGTCTTGCCGCTCATCACGCTGTCGCTGAGGTACCCGAGCCCCTGCAGGGTCCACACCGCGCCGAGCACCACGCCGAGCAGGCCGAGCACGAGCGGCAGCCACCCTTTCACGTGCCGGACGCTACCAGCGGTCGTGCACCAGGGGACGGATCAGCTCGTCGTAGACCTCGGCGATGACCGCGTGCGCCTGCGCCGGCAGCGGGGGCAGGTCGCCGGCTGCCGCGTTCTCCCGCGCCTGCCGGGGGTTGCGGGCGCCGGGGATGACCACGCTGACCCCCGGTTGGTCGAGTACGTAGCGCAGCGCGAACTGGGCCATCGTCCAGCCCTCGGGCACCAGCGGGGCGAGCCGGCGCACCGCGGCCAGCCCGGTGCGGAAGTCCACACCGGAGAAGGTCTCGCCGACGTCGAACGCCTCGCCGTTGCGGTTGAAGGTGCGGTGGTCGTCGGCGGCGAACGTGGTCTGCTCGTCGTACCGGCCGGAGAGCAGCCCGCTGGCCAGCGGCACCCGGGCGATGATGCCGACCCCGGCGGCTCGTGCGGCCGGCAGCACCGCCTCCAACGGCTTGTGCCGCAAGGCGTTCAGGATGATCTGCACGCTCGCCACGCCCGGCCGGGTGATCGCGGCCAGCGCCTGCTCGCACGTCTCGACGCTGACCCCGTACGCCGCGATGCGCCCCTCGGCGACCAGCGTGTCCAGCGCGGTGAAGACCGCGTCGCTGTGGAACACCGGCGTGGGTGGGCAGTGCAGCTGCACCAGGTCCAGGGTGTCCACGCCGAGGTTGGCCCGGGAGCGGTCGGTCCAGGCCCGGAAGTTGTCCACGTTGTACGCGGACGGCTCCTGCGGCACCCGACGTCCCATCTTGGTCGCCACGGTCAGGCCCGGCACCGGGCGCGCGCGCAGGAACTGCCCGATCAGGCGCTCGCTGCGGCCGTCGCCGTAGACGTCGGCGGTGTCGATGAAGGTGACGCCGGCCTCGACGGCGGCGGCGAGGGTGTCGAGCGCGTCCTGCTCGTCGACCGTGCCCCAGTCCGCGCCGAGCTGCCACGCGCCCAGGCCGACCACGGAGACGTCCCGGCCCAGCCGGGCCATCCTGCGCTGCTCCACAGCCGGAGCATAGTATGAGCGCTAACAAGACGTACGTACGGCTTGCTGGAGGCGAGGATGTGGGATCCGGGGCTTTACCTGCGGTACGGCGACGAGCGTGGCCGGCCCTTCGCCGACCTGCTGGCGCGGGTGGGCGCGACCGAGCCGCGGGCCGTCGTCGACCTCGGCTGCGGACCGGGCACCCTGACCGCGACGCTGCCCCGGCGCTGGCCACGGGCCCGGGTGGAGGGCCTGGACTCCTCGCCGGAGATGGTCGCGCGGGCCCGCGAGCTGGTCCCCGGCGTGCGGTTCACCGCCGGGGACGTGCGGGACTGGTCGCCCGCGCCGGACGTGGACGTGGTGGTCGGCAACGCCGTCCTGCAGTGGGTACCGGGCCACGAGGAGCTGCTCGTGCGCTGGGCCGGCCAGCTGGCGGCGGGCGCCTGGCTGGCGTTCCAGGTGCCGGGAAACTTCGACGCGCCCTCGCACCGGGCGCTGCGGGCGGTCGCCGCCGACCCGCGCTGGCCGGAGGCGCTCGCCGGGGCGGTGGCCCCGCGCACGGTGCCCGACCCCGAGCAGTACGCCCAGCTGCTGATCCGCGCCGGCTGCACGGTGGATGCCTGGGAGACCACCTACCTGCACCTGTTGCCGGTGGTCGACGCCACCCACCCCGTCCTGTCCTGGATGGAGGGCACGGCGCTGCGGCCGGTCCGGCAGGTCCTGGCCGCCGATGAGTGGGCCGAGTTCCGCCAGCGGCTGGGCGAGCGGCTGGCGCAGGCCTACCCGGTCGCGGGTGACCTGGTCTACTTCCCGTTCCGGCGCATCTTCGTGGTGGCCAGAGTGCAGTAGTGTCGCCAGGATGACCGACCTGGACGAGTTCATCGCCGGACTGCCCAAAGTAGAGCTTCACGTGCACCATGTCGGGTCGGCGCTGCCGCGGATCGTGGCCGAGCTGGCCGCCCGGCACGCCGGCTCCACGCCGGTGCCGACCGACGTGGACGCGCTCGCGGAGTACTTCACCTTCCGGGACTTCGCGCACTTCATCGAGGTCTACCTCAGCGTGGTGGATCTCATCCGGGACGAAGAGGACGTGCGCATCCTCACCTACGAGGTGGCCCGGGAGCTGGCCCGGCAGAACGTCCGCTACGCCGAGCTGACCGTGACCCCGTACTCCCACGTGAAGCGGGGCATCCCGGCACCGGCGTTCTGCGAGGCGATCGAGGACGCCCGGGCCCGCGCAGCGGACGAGCTGGGCATCGAGCTGCGGTGGTGCTTTGACATCCCGGGGGAGGCCGGCGTGCCGGCCGCCGAGGAGACGCTGCGGATCGCGCTGGACGAGCGGCCGGAAGGGTTGGTCAGCTTCGGGCTCGCCGGACCGGAGATCGGTGTTCCGCGGCCACCGTTCAAGCCGTACTTCGACAAGGCCCGGGCGGCCGGCTTGCACTCGGTGCCGCACGCGGGGGAGACCACCGGCCCGCAGACCATCTGGGATGCGATCCGGGAGCTGCACGCCGAGCGGATCGGGCATGGCATCTCCTGTGTGCGCGACCCGCAGCTGGTGGCGTACCTGGCCGAGCGGCGCATCCCGCTGGAGATCTCGCCCACGTCCAATGTGCGCACCCGGGCGGTGGCGTCCCTTGCGGAGCACCCGCTGCCCGCGCTGGTCGAGGCCGGCGTGCTGGTGACCATCAACTCCGACGACCCGCCGATGTTCGGCACCACGCTCAACCAGGAGTACGCGATCGCAGCGCGCCTGCTCGGGCTGGATCGGGCCGGCGTGGCGGACCTGGCCCGCGCCGGTGTGGACGCCTCGTTCCTGCCCGCCCCGGAGAAGGCCCGGCTACGCGCCGAGATCGACGCCTACCTGGCCGCCTCCTGACCGCTCACCGCACGGTCCAGCTCTGGTGCCGGACCTGCGCCGGGCGTTGCAGCACCAGCAGCGGGTAACCGCCGAAGCGGGACACCCCGACGCCGACCACCAGCGGGCCGCCGGGGGCGTCCACCGCGGCCAGCGAGAAGCCGTACGCGGTGCGGCCGACCCGCCAGCACTGGCCGGCGGCCGGCAGAGACGGGCAGGGCTGCTGCACCAGCGGCGCGCCGGGCACCGCCCGGCCACCCCTGGGCACCACGCACTTGCCCGTGGCCCGCGACTGCAGCAGGTAGCTGCCGTCGTCGGCGGGCTGCAGCTGCCAGTCCTGGTTGGCGGCGCCGGTGCCCGGCTGCAGCACCAGGGGTGCGCCGGCGCCGGCGCGGGCGGCGTACAGGGTGGCCGCCTGACCGGTCAACGCGTTGCCGAGGGTGAACCATGTGCCGGGCGATGGGAGCTGCGCGTCGCGGGTGCGCGCGGTGGCGACCTCGGTGTACGGGCCGGCGGCGGTGACGACCTGCAGGCGATAGGCGGTCCCGGGGCGCAGGCCGATCACCCGCGCCGCGGTCGCCGTGGTCCTGCCCACCAGGGTGCCGTCCACCAGCACGCCGTATTCGGTGCCGAGCCCGGCCTGCGGCCAGGTGAGGCGCACGGTCGTGCTGGAGGTCGCCACGATCCGCAGCGGACCGGGCGGTGCCGCCGGGGCGGTGGTGGGCTCGGCGGCGGGGACCGTGGCGGCCGGCGGGCCCGGCGGCGCGGGCGGGCCCGGGGCGGCGCTAGGCGGGCTGCTGGCGGGCGGCCCGGTCTTGTCCGGGCCGCGCCCGTGCGGCTGCTTCGGCCGGTCCTGGCCGGGCGGCGCGGTCGGGTGCGGGTTCTTGGGGGCGGTGGTGGGTGGTGCGGCGACGCCCGGCGTCGCCGCACCACCCACCGGCGGGCTGTCGGCCGCCTGCTCGGGCCGCTCGGCCGGGCCGCCCTCGCCGTCGGCGAAACCGTCGATCAGGAACCCGCTGTCCGCGACGTTCCAATGGGTAGCAAGGTAGCTACCCGGCTTGGGGTGGGTGTTGAAGTAGTCGTCGTGGCCGCAGTCCAGCAGCCGGGCGCTGGCCTGGTCCGGGCACCGCGGCCGGGCGCCGGAGGCGGCCCGGTAGCACATCACGTCGTACCCGTCGAGGCAGTGTCCGGCCTGGCTGCCGTTGGGCGCGCTGTTGTTCACCGCGCCGAGGGTGTGCGCCAGCTCGTGCGCGACGACCGCCGGGTTCCAGCAGCCGGCGTCGGCGCGGCCGTACCCGGACGTGGTGTCGCTGCGGTTGTCCGCGCCGGCCCGGTCGTCCCCGGCGAACGTGCCGATTCCGCAGTAGACGTTGGCGTCGGCGAAGATCAGGTACTTGCGGTCGGCGCGCTGGTAGCCCAGCGAGCGCAGCACCCTGATGGTGGCGTTGAAGGTGTCCAGCGCACCGGCCGGCAGCTCCACCTCGGCCACCGCCACCTGGCAGTCCGGGGTGGTCACGTACCGCACGTGCCGGCTCCCGCCGGTCTCGGCGGCGCTGGCGTCGAAGATGGTGTCCACGCCGGCCGCCCAGGCGCGGAACGAGGCCAGGTACTGGCTGTACCGGCTGGCGGTGCCGGTCTGGTACGCGTAGAGCACCTCGACCCGCCGGCCCGTCTCGCCGTCGCCGTCGCAGACCACGCCGTCGGGGCCGACGGTGTCCGCGGCGGCGTCCGGTAGCAGCGCGGGTGTGCCCGCGGCCGGGGCGCCGGGTGCCGCGGTGACCGCTCCCGCGTCCTGCCAGACCGCCTCGTCGGTGGGCACCGTGGCGATGTTCTGCCGGGCCAGCGTGGGTGTGGGTGAGGTCGCCGCGACCGGCGGGACGTCGCGGTGCACGTCCAGCCCGGGTGGCGGCTCGTCCGGACCGTGCGTGCACATGTCCGGGCGGATCACCTGATACGCGCCGACGCAGGGGCTGCCGTGCCGAGCCGGCGCCAGGCCCTGGTAGACCAGCCCGAGCCGGGGGTTGTCGGCGGGCACCTTGGCGATGGGGGAGGGCTGCGCCCGGCCGCCGTCCGGCTGCCCGGCGCGGGTGCCGAAGACACCGACCGCGGCGGCGATCAGGGCGAACGTGGCGCCGACGGAGGCCCAGCGCGCGGTGCGGGTGGCGGGCCGGCCCGCCGCGCCCCGGCGCCTGGGCTGCCAGACCCTGCGGCCGCGCTCGCGGAGGTGTGGCCTGTGCCGCGCCGGCCGCCCCACCTTCCGTCCATGCGCTGGCACCCTGACCTCCGAAGCGGGGGTTACGCCGCAGCGGGACGGGAGCATGTGTTGGGGGGCGAACCCGCCCCGCTGCGCGCGCGAAGGAACCGCGCCGGGCCTATCGGGTGGGCCGAGTTCGGGGGGGCGGCCCGGCGGAACCTTCGTGGGAACGGAACCGAGAGTAGTCAGCTGTCGGGCGGGCACAAGGCGGTTGCGGCCCACTTAAGCCAGACCTAAGCAAGACTTGGGCGTCCCTTGTGGCGCTACCGCCGGCGCCGGTCGAAGGTCTTGCGGGGCTCGCGGGCCAGCCGTCCGATCAGGCCGAACCGGCTCGCCGGCTGGGGTGGCTCCTCCGCGTCCTCGAACATCATGATCACGCTGGCCCCGCCGAGGCGGGCCCGGCCGATGTTCACCGAGCCACCGGCCGCCTGGGTCACCCGCCGGGCGATGTCCAGCCCGAGGCCGGTGGATCCGTGGTCGCTGACCCCGCGTCGCATGGCGCGCTCCGGGTCGGGAATGCCCGGCCCGGCGTCGTCGACGCGCAGCACCACCCAGCCGTCGCGGCGGCTCACCGCCACCTCCAGCGCAGTGCCCTGCGGGGTGTACCGCAGGACGTTGCCGACCACGGCGTCCAGCGCGGCCGCCAGGTCGGCGCGCGGCACCGGCACCGGCGCGCGGGTATCGGCGCCGAGTACCGTGCAGGGCCGGTCCTGGTCGCCGGCGACGGCGGACCAGAAGACCATCCGCTCGCGCACCACCTCGCTGACGTCGCAGCGGGGGGTGGGCGCCGCCGGCTGCGCCGGGCCGCCGGCCGGGGCGGATCCGCCGCCGCCGGCCACCGCCATGCTCGCCGCCGCGGCGGCGTTACCGGTCTCCGCGGCCTTGCGGGCCGCCTCCCGGGTGGTCCGGATCAGCTCGTCGATCTCGCGCTCCAGGGTGCCGATCGCGTGCCGGATGCGCGCCGCGGTCCGGCGCCGGTCCAGCTCCGCGGTGAACTCGGTGTCGGTGTCGCTCGCGTCGAGGGTCTCCGCGTCCAGCCGCAGCACGGTCAGCGGCGTGCGCAGCCGGTGCGACAGGTCCGCCACCAGCTCCCGTTCGGCGATGCGCGCGGCGACCAGCCGGTCCGCCATGCGGTTGAACGCCACACCGACCTCGGCCACCTCGCGCGGTCCGGTCGGGCGGACCCGCACCTCCAGGTTGCCGTCGCCGACCGCGACCGCGGCCCGGGTCAGTGCGCGCATCGAGCCCACCACCTTCCCGGCGAGCCGGCGGCCGAAGATCATCGAGGCGAGCACCAGGCCGACCGCGACCGCGGCCAGCGCGTACCACGCCTGGCGCACGCCCCGGGACAGGACCGCGTCCGGCACGAAGACCTCGACCACCACGGTCGCGCCGCCGACGTCCACCGGCTCCAGGTAGCTCAACCCGCCCGGTGCCCGGCTGGTCATCGGCTCGCGAAGGCTGGTGGCGAGCGTGATGTCGTCCGTCGCCGCGTGCCCGGTGCCCACCTGGGTGCCGGCCAGCCCGTGCACCGCCACCCGCCAAGCGTCGGCGCCGTCGGCGGTCTGGAGGGCCTGCTCGACGGCGACCGGGTCGGTGGTGACTGCGAGGACCGCCACCACCACCGCGGCCTGCCGTTCGGCGTCGGCCAGCGCCCGCTCCCGGGCCAGCTGCTGCACGAGCAGGCCCAGCGGGACCAGGAACGCCAGTGCCACCATGGACGTGGTCGCGAGCGTGACCCACGTCATGGCCCGCCTCAGTCCGGGGCCACCAACCGGAAGCCGACCCCCCGCACGGTGTGCAGGTAGCGCGGTTTCGCCGCGGTCTCGCCCATCTTGCGACGCAGCCAGTACAGATGCACGTCTATCGTCTGGTCCTCGCCGATCGACGGCTGTCGCCATACTTCCTCCAGCAGCTCCCGGCGGGAGACCACGTGGCCCGGGCGGGCCGCGAGGTAGGCAAGGAGGTCGAACTCCTTGCGGGTCAGGTTGAGCGGCTCGCCGTCCAGCTGGGCGATCCGCTGGCCCAGGTCGACGCGCAGCCGGCCGACCTCCAGCGTGGTCGGCTCGGTGCGGCTGGCCCGGCCGGCGCGGCGCAGCACCGAGGTGACCCGGGCATCCAGGTGCGCACCGGTGAACGGCTTGACCATGTAATCGTCGGCACCGGCCCGCAGCAGCCGGACGATCTCGCCTTCGTCGTCGCGGGCGGTCGCGATGATAATCGGCACGTCGGTGATGCCGCGCAGCATGCGCAGCGCGTCCGCGCCGTCCAGGTCGGGCAGGCCCAGGTCGAGCACGACCAGGTCCGGGGCGTCCGCGGCGACCCGCCGCAGCGCCTCCAGCGCGGTGGCCACGGCCTGCACGGTGTGTCCGCGGTCGGTCAGCGAGCGCAACATCGCGCCGCGTACGACGTGATCGTCCTCCACCAGAAGCACCGTTGCCATGGTGAGCACCGTACTGCCCGGGGCAAGATGTGGGGATGCGCCGCCGGCTGACGTACCTCGGGGTATGGGTGCTGGCAACGCTGGCCACCATCGGTGTCTCGTACTGGGGCATCCGGTCGGTCACCGCGGCCGCCCCTCCGCAGCGCTCCACGCCGCTGTCCGCGGCTGAGCTGCGGCATGCCGCGCCGTCACCGACACCGTCGCCGTCCCCATCCGAATCGCCCAGCCCGTCCCCGTCCCCTTCGCCCACGCCGAAGCCACCCAATCCGTCGGTGACCCCTGGCTGGGTCAGCACGCCGAACGCGGATGGCGGGACCGCCCTGGTCCGGACGTTCAGCCTGCAGGGCGGGCAGGTGACGGTGTTCTGCGCTCGGGGCGACGTGCACGTGGTCGACACGGACGCGGTGAAGGGCTTCACCGAGTCCGAGAACCGGCTCTCACCCGACTCGTTGCGCATCAACTTCATCAGTGACCAGCACATCTCGCGGTTGTGGGTCACCTGGCGCAACAGCTGCTACGCCGAGATTACGGAGAGCGTTTGACACTGTCATATTGACAGTGTCACACTCGGCGGGTGGGTTGGACGCTGGACGAACTGGTGCGCCGCGCCGGGGAGGCGCTGGCCGCGCAGGGCGTCCGCGCCCCGAGCGGTCGGGTGACCCCGCTGCCGGACCGGCGCCTGGTCCGTTGGTACGCGACGATCGGGCTGGTAGACCGGCCGCTGGCCTACCGCGGCCGGACCGCGCTGTACGGGGAGCGGCACCTGCTGCAGGTCGTCGCCGTCAAGCGCCGCCAGGCCGAGGGGCGGTCGCTCGCCGAGATCCAGGCGGAGCTGGCCGGCGCGACCGACCGCGTCCTGCGCGAGGTCGCCCGGATCGGGCCGGCAGCCGCCGAGGTCCCCGCCGAGGGCGACGGCCGGCCGCCGCCCCGCAAGCGCTTCTGGGCCGAGCCGCCCACGGCCGGACAGCAGGAGGACGGGCTGCTGTACGGCGTCGCGCTGGCACCGGGGGTAACGCTCATGCTGCCCGGACAGCCCGGCCCGGCCGACCTGACCGAGATCCGGGCTGCCGCCCGGCCACTGCTGGACCTGCTGGCCCGACGGGGTCTGCTGCACGAAGGAGGCTGACGTGAGTGCGCTGACCGTAACCACGATGACCGGGCCCGAGCGGGACCGGCTGGCCACGGGCGACCCCGACGCGGGCCTGGGCGCCCTGCGGACCGAGCGGGGCAACCTCCCGCTGGAGCTGGTCGACGTCCAGGCGCGGCTGACCGGGCTGGCCGGCGCGGTCCGGCTCACCCAGGGCTTCACCAACCCGTACGACCAGCCGCTGGAGGCGACGTACGTCTTCCCGCTGCCGGACCGGTTCGCGGTGACCGGCATGACGATGACCGCTGCGGACCGCACGGTGCAGGCGGAGCTGCGCGAGCGCGCCGCGGCGCGGGCCGAGTACGAGCAGGCGGTGGCGGAGGGGAAGCGCGCCGCGATCGCCGAGGAGGAGCGGCCGGACGTGTTCACCATGCGGGTGGGGAACATCCTGCCCGGCGAACGGGTCAGCGTCGAGCTGTCGCTGGCTGGACCGCTGTCCTACGAGGATGGTGAGGCGACGTTCCGGTTCCCGCTCGTGGTCGCGCCCCGTTACATACCGGGCAAGCCACTGGACGGCACGCCGGTCGGCGATGGGTACGCACCGGACACCGACGCCGTCCCGGACGCGTCGCGGATCACTCCGCCGGTGCTGCTCCCCGGCTTCCCCAACCCGGTGCGGCTGTCCATAGCGGTCACCGTGGACCCCGGGGGCCTTCCGCTGGGCCACGCGCGCTGCAGCCTGCCTATCGAGCAGGGCGAGGACGGCACCATCCGGGTGACGCCCGGCCAGCGGCTCGATCGGGATTTCGTGCTGCGCCTGCAGTACGGCGAGCCGGTGCACGCGACGCACGGCCTGGTGCTTGTGCCCGATGTGGATGGTGCAGAAGGCACTTTCCAGCTCACGGTGCTACCGCCGACCGGCGCGGCCGCTCCCCGCCCGCGTGACGTGGTGCTGGTCCTGGACCGCTCGGGCAGCATGGGGGGCTGGAAGATGGTCGCCGCCCGGCGCGCCGCGGCCCGGATCATCGACACGCTGACCGGTGCGGACCGGTTCGCCGTACTCACCTTCGACAATGTGGTGGAGCGCCCGGCCGACCTGCCCGCCGGGCTGGCGCCGGCCACCGACCGGCACCGGTTCCGGGCGGTAGAGCACCTGGCGCGGGCCGAGGCCCGCGGCGGCACGGAGATGCTGCGCCCACTGCGCGAGGCCCTTGACCTGTTGACCGGGGATTCGGCCGCCGTCGGCGAGGATCGCGACCGTGTGCTGGTGCTCGTCACCGACGGGCAGGTGGGCAACGAGGACCAGATCCTGCGGGAGACCGCTGCGGCGGTGCAGCGGGTCCGCCTGCACACCGTCGGCATCGACCAGGCGGTGAACGCCGGGTTCCTCGGCCGGCTGGCCGCGTACGGCGGCGGCCGGTGCGAGCTGGTCGAGTCGGAGGACCGGCTGGACGAGGCGATGGACCACATCCACCGGCGGATCGGCACCCCGCTGCTGACCGGGCTGACCGTGCACTCGGCTCCGGGCGAGGGTGGCGGGATGGAAGGTCAGCGCGGGATCGAAATCGTGCCCGACACCGTCTCGCCAGCCCGGCACCCGGACCTCTTCCCGGGCGCGCCCGTCGTGTTCACCGGCCGGTTCCGGGGGTCGCCGGCGGGCGGGCTGCAGGTCCGGGGGCGCGACCTCGACGGCCAGCCCTGGCAGGCCGGGGTGGAAGCGACCACAGTGGACCAGGCGGGCGACGGGATCCGGCCCATTTGGGCCCGGGCGCACCTGCGTGACCTGGAGGACCGCTACGTCACGCTGGGCGCGGGCGAGGAACTGACCGATCTGGAGCGACGCATCGTCGACACGTCGCTGCGCTTCGGCGCACTGTGCCGGTTCACCGCGTTTGTGGCCGTGGACAGCCGCGTCGTCACTGACGGCAGCGGGCCGCACCGGGTGATCCAGCCGGTGGAGCCGGCGGCCGGGTGGGACATGCTGCGGCCACCTCCGGTGGCGCCCATTGCCGGAGCGATGACTCTGGCGGCCATGATCGAGCCGGGTTCCAGGGCGCGGGCCGCCCGGAAGGTGTTCAACGCCGGCTGGCAGTCGACGTCCGCGGCGCACACCGCGATGGGGCCGGGCACGGTGCGGCAGCCAAAACCGCACGCGCCGCAGGACGACGTGCGTGACCTGGCCGCCCTGGAGCTGAGCAGGCTCCGTTCGGCGAGCGCGGCGGGTGCCCACCAGCGGCGCCAGCTGCTCGACGACCTGGCAACCCGGCTGTCCGCATTGGTCGGCGAGTTGGCCCGACCGGAGGTGGCGGAGTTGCTTGAGGCCATCCGGTCCGGCCGCGGAGACGTGGACGAACTGTGGGCCCGCGCGCTGCGCGTCCTTGAAAAGCTGGCCGGCCCGGCGGCTGCCGGCGAGCGGGGCGCGCAGCCGCCGCGGACCCCGTTCTGGAAGCGGTGAGCGTCGCTACCGCGGTGTGGCGTTCGCGGGTGGCGCCGTCCCGGCTGGCTCGACGTTGTCGCGGTCGCCGGGGCCGGGATGAGCGGGCGCACCGGGAACAGGTCGGGTCCGGCCGACATGGTCCCGGATGCGTACCGCCACTCCGCGCACGTCGGTGAGCCTGACCGGCCCGATGGAGCGGGAGTCCCTGGCTACTTCCCGGTTGTCGCCCAACAGGAAGATCATGCCTTCGGGCACCCTGCGGGTCGGAAACGGCTGGGTGACGGTGGCGTAGGGCTCCGGCACGGCCGTTCCGTTGACCACGATCGCCTCGCACCGTCCGGTTGGCCCGGCCGGGCAGCTGATCGTGTCACCGGGCAGGGCGGCGACGCGGTAGATCGCGTCGTACTCGTCGCCGTCGCGAACGAGGTGCACCATCACGACGTCGCCCCGCGCGGGGGACAACGTCTTGTCGAACACGACGCGGTCTTCAAGGTGGATTGTGGACTCCATCGCGGAGCTCGGCTGGGTGACGGTGAAGTAGTCGCTTCGGCCGAGCAGGTTGGCCGCGGCGAGCGTGGTCAGGACCACGATGCCGCCACCCACCCCGGCGGCGGCCTTGCCGAACCGCCGTGCGCGCCGCTGGCGGCGGGCCCGGGCGAGGACCGCCTGGGCCAGGTCAGGGCGGGCGCGTACGGCCGGCGCCGCGGCCGCCGCGATCTCGCGCAGCCGCTCGGCGGCATCGAGCGAGGCGCTCATCGTGCCGTCTCCTTTGTGGAGGCAGGGGAAGGTTCCAGGGCGGCGCGGACCTTGTCCAGCCCGCGCGCGAGGTTGCTCTTGACGGTGCCCGGCGAGCACCCCATGAGCGCCGCGGTCTCGGCTTCGCTGAGCCCGTCCACCACCCTCAGGACGACGGTGACGCGTTGGCGTGGGGGGAGGGCGGCCAGGATCTCGTCCAGGTGTGCCTGGGCCGCGACCGCCTCGGCATGATCGGCGCCGGTGGCCGGCCGTTCAGCGCCGGGCTCCACCGGGACCGGCACGAGATGGCTGCGCCGGCCCCGGTCCTTCGCCAGGTTCACCAGGGTCGCCCGAACGTAGGCCAGCGGGGAGTCCAGCCGCCGCGACCAGTGCCTGGTCAGGCGCAGCAGGGCGACCTGCAGGACGTCCTCGGCCTCCGCGGCGTCCGGCACGAGCAACCGCGCGAACCGCAGCAGCTCGTCGCCGTACTCCCGGACGAACCGCGTGAAGTCCTGCTCATCGGAGGGTGTCACACCTGGCAGAACGAGATCCGCGCAGGTTCGCGTTGCATCGCCCTAGCCATTTACAGACGTCAGTACCTTGGCGTATCGTCCGGGCACGACCTCGCATCAAAGGAGATCGAAGATGACCCGGCCCCGGGCCACCCGGCTGCTCGCCGTCGCGGCCGGTCTGTGCCTGCTCGCCCAGTCGTTCGCCGGCGCCGCACACGCCGCCACGGTGACCGTCACCAACGGCACCCAGTTCACCGACACCACCGGCGCGGTGGTGCACGCGCACGGCGGCGGCATGATCAAGGTCGGGTCCTACTACTACTGGTTCGGCGAGAACCGCAACCCCGACAACACGTTCCGGTACGTCTCGGTCTACCGGTCGACTGACCTGAAGACGTGGGAGTTCCGCAACAACGTGCTGACCCAGAACTCGGCACCGGAGCTGAACAGGGCCAACATCGAGCGGCCGAAGGTGATCTACAACAGCTCGACCGGGCAGTACGTGATGTGGATGCACAAGGAGAACGGCACCGACTACAGCGAGGCCCGGGCGGCGGTCGCCACATCCCCCACTGTGGACGGCAACTACACGTACCGGGGCAGCTTCCGGCCGCTGGGTTACATGTCCCGGGACATCACGCTGTTCCGGGACGACGACGGCACCGCGTACATGATCTCGGCCGCGAACGAGAACGCGGACCTGCACGTGTACCGGCTCTCCGCCGACTACCTGAGCGTGACCAGTCGGGTGCAGCGGCTGTGGCCCGGGTCCTGGCGGGAGGCGCCGGCCATGTTCAAGCGCAACGGCGTCTACTTCCTGCTCACCTCGGGCGCCACCGGCTGGTCGCCCAACCAGCAGAAGTACGCCACGGCGACCAGCGTGACCGGCACCTGGAGCGGGCTGCAGAACGTCGGTGACGGCACCGCGTTCGGCTCGCAGACCGCGTACGTGCTGCCGGTCCAGGGCTCGCAGACCACCTCGTACCTCTACCTGGGCGACCGGTGGGCGGGCGCCTGGGGCGGGCGGGTGAACGACTCACAGTACGTGTGGCTGCCGCTGCAGTTCCCGACGAACACGACGATGACCATGAGCTGGTCCGACCAGGTCTTGATCGACACCGCCACCGGGGTCATCCAGGGTGTCGGCGGTGGCTCCTCCTCCATCAACCTGGTCGCCCGGCACAGCGGCAAGTGCGCGGACGTCTCCGACGAGTCCACCGCCGACCGGGCGGCCATCATCCAGTGGAGGTGTACCGGGGGCGCCAACCAGCAGTGGCAGGTGTTCGACGTGGGCGGCGGCTACGTGCAGCTGCGCGCCCGGCACAGCGGCAAGTGCCTGGACGTGAGCAGCGGTTCCACAGCGGACGGCGCCCGGCTGCTGCAGTGGCCGTGCGGCAGCGGGGCCAACCAGCAGTGGCGGTTCCAGGACGCCGGCGGCGGCTACTGGCAGCTGGTGGCCCGGCACAGCGGCAAGTGCCTGGACGTGACCGGCGCCTCCACGGCCGACGGCGCCACCCTGCAGCAGTGGTCCTGCACCGGCGGCACCAACCAGCAGTGGCTGCGCCGCGCGGCATAGCCGGCGGCACGGCAGAAGCCCGGCGCGACCACCTGGTGCCGGAGGATCAGCGAGCGGGCGTCCCCTCCGTCGCCGGGTGCCCCGCCGGGCGGACCATCCCGATGATGTATTGACGCTCCTCCGGCGCCGTCCTAGGGTGCGGGGTGTTGATGTATTTCCGGAATGTCATCGAAACTTTCGGTCACACCGGCCCGCACACCGCGCGGGCCTGCTCATCGTCCACTCCGCCCCACCCTCGCCGCTTGCAGGAGGTTCGACATGAGGGTGCTTCGCAAGACAGCCGTATCTGCCGCGGTGGCGGCGGTCGTGCTGGCCGTCAGCGCCGCGTCCAGCGACGCGTCCACCGCCGGAGGCCCGAAAGGTTTCCGGCCGCCGGCCGACTCGTTGCGGGCGCTGGCCGCGCCGATCAACCTCGCGGTCGGTACCGCCATCATTCCGTTCGACCTCGACCACCCCGACTACGCCAAGATCGCCGGCGAGCAGTTCTCCACGGTCACCCCGGGCAACGAGATGAAGTGGCAGGTGGTCGAGCCGACCAGGGGCACGTACGACTGGTCTGGCGGCGATCGCCTGGTGGAGTTCGCCCGTAAGCACAACCAGAAGGTGCGGGGCCACACGCTGTTGTGGCACAACCAGCTGCCGACCTGGCTGACCGAAGGGGTCAACAACGGCACGATCAGCAACGACGAGCTGCGCAGCCTGCTGCGCAAGCACATCTTCGACGAGGTCACCCACTTCAAGGGCAAGATCTGGCAGTGGGACGTGGCCAACGAGTTCTTCACCGACAGCAACCCGTCGCGCATCAACCCGAACAACTTCTGGGTCGCCCACCTGGGTGAGGGCATCATCGCCGACGCCTTCCGGTGGGCGCACCAGGCCGACCCGCACGCGCTGCTGTTCTACAACGACTACAACATCGCCGGCGAGGACGGCAGCAACGCCAAGAGCGACGCTGTGTACGCCTGGGTGAAAGAGCAGCTCAAGCAGGGCGTGCCGATCCACGGCATCGGCGACCAGGGGCACCTGGACACCCAGTTCGGCTTCCCCACCCAGATGAAGGCGGACCTGCAGCGCTTCGCCGACCTCGGCCTGAAGGTGGCCATCACCGAGGCTGACGTGCGCACGTTCGTCAACAACCCGACCGAGCAGGTCCCGACGAGCAACCTCGCGCTGCTTGCGCACCCGTACGAGTTCTCGGAGATGCTCAAGGCATGCCTGGCGGTACGGGAATGCCTCTCGTTCACGGTATGGGGGTTCGGTGACGCCGATTCCTGGGTCCCTGGCTTCTTCACCGGCGAGGGGTACGCCACGATCTACGACGTCAACCTGAACCCGAAGGCCGCCTACACCGCGATGCAGGAGGACCTGGCGCTGGCGGCGCACGGCGCGCCGCATCGGCCCGGCTCGCACCACCATCGCTGACCGGCACCGCGCTGGCGTGCCTGGGCCTCGCTCAGGCACGTCAGCGCGACGCGCACCGGGCCTCGCGGGCTTGCCGGTCATCGGGTTGACCACACAGGACGTCCCTTTTGGGCAGTGGCTGCGCCGGCCGGGGTAGCCGGTAGCGGCGGGGTGGCGGCCCGACGGCTCAGGTGAGCTGGATGAGCACGGCGCCGGCGAGCAGGGTGCCGACGCCGAGCAGCCGGGCGCGGGTCACCGGGCGTCGCGGTAGCCGCAGCATTCCGTTGTGGTCGACGACCGCGGAGGCGATCTGCTGGCCGGCCACGGTCAGCGCGACCGTCGGTGCTGCGCCGACCGCCGGCACCGCCAGCAGCGACACCGTGACGTATGCGGCGCCGACGAGCGCGCCGAGCCATCCCCACCACGGCATATCGGCGAGACCGCGGGCCGTGGGAGTAGTCCGGCCGGTGAGGACCAGGGCGGCGAGGACAGCGAGCATGCTGACCGTCGCCGCGAGGAAGCTGACCGTCGCGGCGGCGAAGGGCGCCTCGAGGTCGGCGCGCAGCCGGGCGTTGACGGCGGCCTGGACCGGCAGCCCGGCGCCGGCGAGCAGGCCCAGGCCGACCAGCGGCAGCCGCCTGCGCACCGGCCTGGACGGACCGGCAGGCGCCGGCTGGGCGCGGACGACGACCACCATCCCGACGATCACGGCGAGCGCACCGAGCAGGGTGCCGACCGAGATGGCCTCGCGGGCCAGGCCCAGCAGGCCGAGCCCGTCCAGCACCAGCGAGGCGAGCACCTGGCCGCTGATGAACAGCCCGACGCTGACCAGGGCGCCGAGCCGTGGGAACAGCACTATGCCGGCGGCGATGTACAGCGCGCTGGCCATGCCACCGCCGAGGTGCCAGGGGGCCACCGCGCCGAGCCGGCCGAGCGCGGTGAGCGTGCCGAGGCCGCCGGCGAGGGCGGCGAGCAGGGCGGCGGCCAGCACGAGCTGGAGCGCGGCGGCACCGGCCGGGCTGTTCACCGCCCGGTTGAGCTGGACGTTGGCGGCGGCCTGCACGGCCAGCAGGGCGCCGGCGAGGAAGGCCAGGCACAGCAAGGCACCGTTCACGATGTCCTCCCGAATTAAGTGGACGCTACGTCCGGTACTGAACTGGACGTAGCGTCCACTTATTCCGGTACTCTGGGGACGTGATTCGGCGAAGCGAGCGAGCGGACGCGGCACGGAACCGGGCGCGGGTGCTAGCCGCGGCCGAACGCCTCTTCGCCGAGCGCGGCCCGCAGGCGGTCACCATGGAGGACATCGCCCGCGCCGCGGGCGTCGGAAAGGGCACCCTTTACCGGCGCTACCCGAGCCGTGACGCCATCGCCGTGGCACTGCTCGACGAGCACGAACGCTCCCTGCAGCAACGCATGCTGAACGGCCCGCCCCCGCTCGGCCCGGGCGCGCCGCCGGCCGAACGGCTGGCCGCCTTCTACGCGGCCATGGCAGACCTGCTGGAGAACCACAGCCACCTGGCCCTGGCCGCCGAGACCGGTCCGCTGCGGTTCACCACCGGCGCGTACACGTTCTGGCGCGCGCACGTCAACGCCCTGCTCGCCGACGCCGGTATCGGCCCGGAGCGCACCGCGCTCACCGACGTGCTGCTCGCTCCGCTCGCCCCCGAGCTGTACCGGTACCAGCGTGAGACGCTCAAGCTCTCCGCCGGTCAGGTCAAGGCGGCCCTGGGCACGCTCGCCACGCGCGTACTGGCAATCCGGTAACCAGGTCGGTGGCGCGCCGGCCCGCGCCGCCACGGGGAGGCCGACGGCTAGGCCGCGACCTCCGAGCGGTCACCGGACCACAGGGTGTGGAACGTGCCGTCGGTGTCCACCCGCTGGTAGGTGTGCGCGCCGAACAGGTCGCGCAGGCCCTGGATCAGCGCGGCCGGCAGCCGGTCGCGGCGCAGCGTGTCGTAGTAGGCCAGCGCCGAGGAGAACCCGGGCACCGGGATGCCGAGCGACGTGGCGGTGGCCACCACCCGCCGCCACGAGTCCTGCGCGTCGGCCACCCGCTCGGTGAAGTACGGGTCGAGCAGCAGCGAGGGCAGGTTCTTGCCGCCGGCGTACGCCTCACGGATGCGGTTGAGGAAGCGGGCCCGGATGATGCAGCCACCGCGCCAGATGGTCGCCAGCGTGGCCAGGTCGACCTGCCAGCCGTACTCCGCGTTGGCCGCCACGATCTGGTCGAAGCCCTGCGCGTACGCGACCACTTTGGACGCGTACAGCGCGCGCCGCACATCGTCCACAAGCGACTCCGAGTTGGCGCGCCCGCCGGAGGGCCCGGGCAGCGAGGCGGTGGCCGCGCGCTGGGCGGCGTTGGCGGACAGCGAGCGGGCGAAGACCGCCTCCGCGATGCCGGTCACCGGGATGCCGAGGTCGAGGGCGATCTGCACGGTCCACCGGCCGGTGCCCTTCTGCTCGGCCTGGTCACGCACCACGTCCACGAACGGCTGGCCGGTCTTGGCGTCCACGTGCTCCAGCACCTGCGCGGTGATCTCGATGAGGAACGACTCCAGGTCGCCGGAATTCCACTCCCGGAACACGCCGGCCAGCTCCGCCGGTTCCAGGCCGCCCGCGTAGCGCAGCACGTCGTACGCCTCGGCGATCAGCTGCATGTCCGCGTACTCGATGCCGTTGTGCACCATCTTGACGAAGTGCCCGGCGCCGTCCGTGCCGATGTACGCGCAGCACGGCGTGCCGTCCACTGTGGCCGCGATGCTCTCCAGGATCGGGCCGAGCGAGGCGTATGCCTCAGGGGAGCCGCCGGGCATGATGCTCGGCCCGTTCAGTGCGCCCTCCTCGCCGCCGGAGACGCCGGTGCCGACAAAGTGCAGGCCGCGCTCGCGCAGCGCCGCCTCGCGCCGCCGGGTGTCGGCGAAGTGCGCGTTGCCGCCGTCCACCACCACGTCGCCCGGCTCCAGCAGCGGCACCAGCTCGTCGATGACCGCGTCGGTCGGGGCGCCCGCCTTCACCATGATCAGGACCTTGCGCGGCCGGGCCAGGCTCGCCACGAACTCCGGCAGGCTACGGGAGGGGATGAAGTTGCCCTCGTGACCGTACTCGGCGACGAGCGCGTCGGTGCGCCCCTGGCTGCGGTTGTGCAGGGCCACGGTGTGCCCGTGCCGGGCCAGGTTGCGGGCGAGGTTGGCGCCCATCACGGCCAGTCCGGTCACTCCGATGTCGGCGTTCATCCGCGGTCGTCCCTCCGTCGTTGCCCGTGCTCACCTTGGATACGGGCCGCGCCGCCCGCCCGTTCAGCATCTCATCACGGCGGAGGCGGTCAGTCGCGGGCCAGGGCGAGCTGGGAGACGTCCAGGTAGCCGACCCGGAAGCCGGCCTCGAAGTAGGCGAAGTAGAACTCCCACATCCGGCGGAAGATGGTGTCGAAGCCCAGCCGCTGGGCGTCCTCCCAGCGGGCGAGGAACCGCTCGCGCCACTGGCGCAGCGTCATGGCGTACGAGGTGCCGAGGTCGCGGCGGGCGACCACGCGCAGCGAGGTGTGCTTGCGCAGGATCTCGTCGATGACCTTGTGCGAGAGGACCAGACCGCCCGGGAAGATGTACTTGTGCACCCAGCTGTACGAGTTGCGGATGGCCATCAGCGCGTCGTGCGGCATGACGATCACCTGTAGGCCGACCCGCCCGCCGGGCGCGGTCAGCCGGTCCAGGGTGCGGAAGTACTCCGGCCACCAGCGCTCGCCCACGGCCTCGATCATCTCCACGCTGACCACCGCGTCGTAGCTGCCCTGGGCGTCCCGGTAGTCCTGTTCCAGGATGTGCACCCGGTCGGCGACGCCCGCGTCGGCGACCCGCTCGGCGGCGAGCCGGGCCTGCTCGGTGGAGATGGTCAGGGTGGTCACGTCGGCGCCGCGCTGGGCGGCCCGGATCGCCAGCGAGCCCCAGCCCGTGCCGATCTCGATGACCCGCGACCCGTCGCGGACCCCGGCCAGGTCGAGGATGCCGTCGATCTTGCGCCGCTGGGCGTCGGCGAACGAGTCGCCGGGCTCGAACCAGGCCGACGAGTAGGTCATCGTCTCGTCCAGGAACAGCTCGAACAGCTCGTTCGACAGGTCGTAGTGGCGGGAGATGTTCTCCCGGGCGCCGACGTGGTCGTTGTCCTCGGCGGCCGGCTGGCGCAGGTCGTACCAGCGGCGCAGCGCCTGCAGGGGGCGCGGCACCAGGGTGCGCACCCGGGCGGCGAACGCGCGCAGCACCCGCTCCAGGTCGTCGGCGGTCCACGCGCCGACCATGTACGCCTCGCCGAAGCCGACCTTGCCGGTGGCGCCGATCCGGGCGAAGAACTCGTGCTCGCGGACGATCCGCATCACCGCGGATCCGCCGCCCCCGCCGCCCCAGACCCGGCCGTCCGGGAAGACCACGCGCAGGTCGAGCCGGCGCACCATGCGGCGGAACAGGGCCCGGGCCGCGGCGGCCCGCACCGGGACGTCCGGCACCACTTCCAGGCCGGGCCAGCGGGACTGATCGGGGATCGGGACGGTGGACTCGCGTTCCGGGCGGACTTTGACCGGCATGGCTGCTCCCGGTGGGCTGAGGTGCTCCTGTTCGACAACTTACCGGTTCGCCCGCGGCGGCGCGCGGTGATCATGACCGCGGGCGTCCGCGGAAACCCGGTGGTGGATAGCATCACCAGGTTGGGACGATTTACCCACCAACCTGTCACCGAGCCGGAGGAGATCACCCGTGTCCGCATCACGTAGCAGCGCCGCCGTGGCCGACCCCGTCGTCGTCCCGGCCGGGACTACGTGCGCCGACGCGGTGGCCGGCGCGGGGCTGCCCACCACCGGGCCGAAGGCGGTCGTGGTGGTCCGCGATCCCGAGGCCCGGCTGCGCGACCTGGACTGGGCGCCCGACGTGGAGACCCTGGTCGAGCCGGTCGCCATCGACTCCCCGGACGGGCTGAACGTGCTGCGCCACTCCACCGCGCACGTGCTCGCCCAAGCGGTGCAGGACATCTTCCCGGAGGCGAAGCTCGGCATCGGCCCGCCCATCGAGAACGGCTTCTACTACGACTTCGACGTGCCGCGCCCGTTCACTCCAGAGGATCTGGAGAAGATCGAGAAGCGGATGCAGGAGATCGTCAAGGCCGGGCAGCGGTTCCGGCGCCGGCGGTTCTCCTCGGTCGACCAGGCCAAGGCGGAGCTCGCGGACGAGCCGTACAAGCTGGAACTGGTCGACGCGAAGAGCGAGGGCCTGGACTCGACCGAGGTGATGGAGGTCGGCGGCGGCGAGCTGACCATCTACGACAACCTCGACCCGACCACCGAGAAGGTCTGCTGGTCGGACCTGTGCCGGGGCCCGCACCTGCCGTCCACCCGGCTGATCGGCGCGTTCAAGCTGATGCGCAGCGCGGCCGCGTACTGGCGTGGCAACGAGCGCAACCGGCAGCTGCAGCGGGTCTACGGCACCGCCTGGCCGACCCGGGACGCGCTCAAGGCGTACCTGGCGCTGCTGGACGAGGCCGCGCGCCGCGACCACCGCAAGCTCGGCGCGGAGCTGGACCTGTTCAGCTTCCCCGACGAGATCGGCTCGGGCCTGCCGGTGTTCCACCCCAAGGGCGGCATCATCCGCCGGGAGCTGGAGAACTACTCCCGGCAGCGGCACGAGCAGGCCGGGTACGCGTTCGTCAACACCCCGCACATCACCAAGCGCCACCTGTTCGAGACCTCGGGGCACCTGCCGTACTACGCCGACACCATGTTCCCGCCACTGGAGATGGAGGGCGCGCAGTACTACCTCAAGGCGATGAACTGCCCGATGCACAACCTGGTCTACCGGTCCCGCGGCCGGTCGTACCGGGACCTGCCGCTGCGGCTGTTCGAGTTCGGCACCGTCTACCGCTACGAGAAGTCGGGCGTGGTGCACGGGCTGACCCGGGTGCGCGGGCTGACCATGGACGACGCCCACATCTACTGCACCAAGGAGCAGCGCGACGGCGAGCTGCGGTCCCTGCTGAAGTTCGTCCTGGATCTGCTGCGCGACTACGGCCTGGACGACTTCTACCTGGAACTGTCCACCCGCGACGACTCGGACAAGTTCATCGGCGAGCCGCAGGAGTGGCAGGAGGCGACCGAGACCCTCCGGCGGGCCGCCGAGGAATCCGGGCTGGAGCTGGTGCCGGATCCGGGTGGGGCCGCCTTCTACGGGCCGAAGATCTCCGTGCAGGCGCGGGACGCGATCGGCCGCACCTGGCAGATGTCCACCATCCAGCTCGACTTCAACCAGCCGAAGCGGTTCGGGCTGGAGTACCAGGCGGCCGACGGCAGCCGGCAGACCCCGGTCATGATCCACCGGGCGCTGTTCGGGTCCATCGAGCGGTTCTTCGGCATCCTCACCGAGCACTACGCCGGCGCCTTCCCGGCGTGGCTCGCCCCGGTGCAGGTGGTCGGCATCCCGATCCGGTCCGACCACGAGGCGTACCTGTCCGCGTTCGTGGACCGGCTGCGGGCCGAGGGAATCCGGGCCGAGGTGGACACCTCGGACGAGCGGATGCAGAAGAAGATCCGCAACGCGCAGCAGCAGAAGGTGCCGTTCATGGTGCTGGCCGGGGATGCGGACGCCTCCGCCGGGACCGTCTCCTTCCGGTACCGGGACGGCTCGCAGCGCAACGGGGTACCGCTGGACGACGCAGTGGCCCACGTGGTCGAGGTCGTCCGTTCGCGGACGAACTCCGGCCCCAGCGCCGGCTGACCCGCCCGGGCGGCCTCGGCGCGGGGCAACGGTGGTAGCACTCGCCGGTACCATTCCCCCTGGTCGGCGGGAGGAGCTAACACGTGGGTACGGGCGTGCCGGACGAGCTGGACCGGCTGTGGACGCCGCACCGGATGGCGTACGTGACCGGGTCCGACGCGCCCGCGGGCGGCTACGACGAGCCGGACGGCTGCCCGTTCTGCCGCGCGCCCAAGCTCAGCGACGACCGGAGCCTGGTGGTCGCCCGCGGCGAGCTGGTGTATGCGGTGCTCAACCTGTATCCGTACAACGCCGGGCACCTGATGATCTGCCCGTACCGGCACGTGGCGGACTACACCAGCCTGGAGCCGGCCGAGACGGCGGAGCTGGCCGCGTTCACGCAGACGGCGATGCGGGTGATCCGCCAAGTCAGCTCGGCGCAGGGGTTCAACATCGGGATGAACCAGGGCGCGGTGGCCGGCGCCGGCATCGCCGGGCACCTGCACCAGCACGTGGTGCCGCGATGGGGTGGGGACACCAACTTCATGCCGGTGATCGGGCGCACCAAGACGCTGCCCCAGCTGCTCGGCGAGACCCGCGCGGTGCTGGCGAAGGCGTGGCCGGAGTAACGCTCCGCCGGCGCCGCCCGGGCTTGCCCTCGAGTGCGCTCGAAATGGCAGGGTGTGCGGCATGGCAATGACACGCACACTCGGCCGCAGCGGGATCGAGGTCAGCGCGCTCGGCATGGGCTGCTGGGCGATCGGCGGGCCGTTCTGGGGTGGCACCCAGCCGCTGGGCTGGGGCGAGGTGGACGACGAGGAGTCGGTCCGCGCCATCCACCGGGCGCTCGACCTGGGCGTGACCTTTTTTCGACACGGCCGACGTCTACGGCACCGGGCACAGCGAGCGGGTGCTCGGCCGGGCGCTGGCCGGGCACCGCGACCGGGTGGTGATCGCCACCAAGTGGGGCAACACCTATGACGAGTCCACCCGCCAGCTCACCGGAAGCGACGCGTCGCCGGAGTACCTGCGCGCCGCGGTCGACCGGTCACTGCGGCGGCTGGGCACCGACTTCATCGACCTGTACCAGCTGCACCTCAACGATCTGCCGATCCCGGTCGCGGAGGGCCTGCTCGACACGCTGGAAGACCTGGTCCAGGCCGGGAAGATCCGGTGGTACGGGTGGAGCACCGACTACGCGGACCGGGCGACGGCGTACGCCCGCGGGCCGCACTGCACCGCGATCCAGCACGCGTTCTCCGTCCTGCACGACTCCGCGGAGGTGCTCGCCGTCTGCGACGCGTACGACCTGGGCAGCGTCAACCGGGGACCGCTGGCGATGGGCCTGCTCACCGGCAAGTTCACCGCGACCAGCACGCTCGGTCCGGACGACGTGCGGGGCATCGCGCCGGACTGGCTGCGGTACTTCCGCGACGGCCGGCCGGCACCGGAGTGGCTGGATCGGGTCGCCGCGGTGCGCGAGGTGCTGACCAGCGGCGGCCGCACCCTGGCGCAGGGCGCGCTCGGCTGGCTGTGGGCCCGCAGCGACCGGACGGTACCGATCCCGGGATGCCGGACCGTCGCACAGGTGGAGGAGAACGCCGGGGCACTGGCCTTCGGGCCACTGCCGGCCGCCGAGTTCGCCGAGGTCGAGCGGTTGCTCGCCGACCTGCGCGCCGAGCCCGCCGGCGCCCTCTGACCCCTCCTTCCGCGATCTTGCAGTTGTGTCCCCGGAAATAGCACGACATGTCGTATTTATCGGGGAGCACAACTGCAAGATCGCGGGGGAGGGGGGCGGGAGGTCAGGCCTTGGCGTGCTCCTTCTTCACCTGCTCGGCCAGGTGGGTCGGCATCGGCTCGTACCGCGCGAAGGTCCGGCTGAAGCTGCCCGCACCCGAGGTCATCGCGCGTAGCTCGACCGCGTACCGGACCAGCTCGGTGGCCGGCACCTCGGCGCGGACCATGGTCTTCTCGCTGGCGGACAAGCCGTCCAGGGCGGGCGCCGGCTCGGTGCCGAGCACCCGGCCACGGCGCCCGGACAGGTCGCTCATCACCGCGCCGACGAAGGCGTCCGGAACCGTGATGGTCACCTCGTCCACCGGCTCGAGCAGGATCATCTGGCCCTTCTCGGCGGCGTCCTTGAGCGCCAGCGACCCGGCGGTCTGGAACGCGGCGTCCGACGAGTCGACACTGTGCGCCTTGCCGTCGAACAGGGTGACCCGCAGGTCCACCACCGGGTAGCCGGCCACGATGCCCCGCTCCATCTGGGCGCGCACGCCCTTCTCCACGGACGGGATGTAGTTGTTCGGCACCGCGCCGCCGACCACCTTGTCCAGGAACTCGAACCCGCCGCCGCGGGGCAGCGGCTCCACCTCGATGTCGCAGACCGCGTACTGACCGTGGCCACCGGACTGCTTGACGTGCCGGCCGTGGCCCTTCGCCGGCGCCGCGAACGTCTCCCGCAACGCCACCCGGACCGGCTCGGTCTCCAGCTCGACGCCACCGGCGCGCAGCCGGTCCAGCACCACGTCGGCGTGCGCCTCGCCCATGCACCACAACACCAGCTGCCGGGTCTCCGGGTTGCGCTCCAGGCGCATGGTCGGATCTCCGGCGACCAGCCGGCCGAGGTTCTTGGCGAGCGCGTCCTCGTCCGAGCGGGTCTTCGCCACGACCGCCACCGGCAGCAGCGGCTCGGGCATCTGCCACGGAGCGACCAAGAGCGGCTGCTCCTTGCTGGACAGGGTGTCCCCGGTCTCTGCGGTGGTCGACTTGGTGATCGCGCAGATGTCCCCGGCCACGCAGTGCGGGACCTCGCGGAGCGCCGAGCCGAGCGGCGAGTAGAGGTGGGCGATCCGCTCGTCGGAGTCGTGGTCCGGATGGCCGCGCTGCTCCAGCCCGTGGCCGGAGACGTGCACCGTGGTCTCCGGGCGCAGCGTGCCGGAGAAGACCCGGACCAGGGAGACCCGGCCGACGTACGGGTCGATGGTCGTCTTGACCACCTCGGCCACCAGCGGTCCGGCCGGGTCGCAGGACAGCGGCTCCGTCGGTGAGCCGTCCACTCCGGTGACCGCGGGCAGCTCGTGCTCCAGCGGGGACGGGAACGCGCTGGTCAGCAGCTCCAGCAGGGCGTCAATGCCGACCTTCGTCTCGGCGCAGACCGGGACCACCGGGTAGAAGCTGCCCCGGGCGACCGCCTTCTCCAGGTCGTTGACGAGCACCTCGACCTCGATCTCCTCGCCGCCGAGGTAGCGCTCCATGAGGGTCTCGTCCTCGCTCTCCGCGATGATCCCCTCGATCAGCTCGTTGCGTGCGTCGGCGATGGCCGGCAGGTGCTCGGCGTCGGGGTCGCGTACCGCTGGCGGGTAGCCGCCGGTGTAGTCGAAGATCCGCTGCGTGATCAGGCCGATCAGACCGGTGACCGACTGGCCGTCGTCGCCGTGCAGCGGCAGGTACAGCGGGAGGACGTTGTCGCCGAAGGTGCTGCGGCACAGCCCCACCGTGCCGTCGAAGTCGGCGCGTTGGTGGTCCAGCCTGGTCACCGCCACCGCGCGCGGCATGCCGACCGCCGCGCACTCCTCCCACAGCGCCCCGGTCGCGGCGTCCATCCCGTCCGCGGCGGAGACCACGAACAGTGCCGCGTCCGCGGCCCGCAGGCCGGCCCGCAGCTCCCCGACGAAGTCGGCGTACCCTGGGCTGTCCAGCAGGTTGACCTTGACGTCCCGGTGCAGCAGCGGCGCGCAGGCCAGGCTGACCGAACGCTGCTGCTTGACGGCGGCAGGGTCGTAGTCGCTGGTCGTGGTGCCCTCGGTGACTGAGCCGGCCCGGCTGATCGTGCCGGTCGCGGCGAGCAGCGCCTCGACCAGGGTGGTCTTCCCGGCACCGGAGTGGCCGACGAGCACCACGTTGCGAACCCTGCTGGGTTCATCCACCACCGGCGCTGGGCCGGTGACTCCCTTCTCCTGGCTCTTCTGCGCCATGGGCGCACCTCCCTGTGCTCCAGCCATGTCGTCGGCTGTTCCGCCAGGCGACGCGACTCGGTTGCATGGCCGTTTCCACGGTGCGCTATGTCACCGTTTCACTAAGCTGATCCCACACCTGTCCGGCTGGCCGCACAACCCCAAGCTCAAGGTCCGGCCGCCCGGCCGGACGCATCGGGTTGGGGGGCCCAGGCGGGCGGGGACGCTAAGGTGAAGGCGCCATGGCGAAGATCTTCAGCGTTGACGCCCGAGCCGCCGTCGCTCACGTCATCGACCCGGTAGCCCGCGCGCTGCTGCGCGCCGGCGTCAGCCCCAACGCCGTCACCGTCGCCGGGACGGTGGGTGCGGTGGCGGCCGCGATCGGCTTCGGCTCGCAGGGCCACTTCGTCGCCGGGGCGCTGGTCGTGACGCTGTTCGCGTTCACCGACCTGATCGACGGGACGATGGCGCGGCTGCGCGACAGCACCGGGTCGAGGCGGTTCGGCGCGCTGCTGGACTCCACCATGGACCGGATCGCGGACGGCGCCATCTTCGGGACGATCGTCTACTGGTTCGCCAAGCAGGGCGACGAGCCGACCGTGGTGGCCGGGCTGATCTGCCTGGTGTCCGGCCAGATCGTGTCGTACGTGAAGGCTCGCGCCGAAGGGCTGGGCATGGGCGCCAACGTGGGCATCGCGGAGCGGCCGGAGCGGCTGGTCCTGGTCGGGCTGGGCGCGGTGGTCAGCGGGGCCGGGTTGGACTGGGGGCTGCCCGCCGCGCTGTGGCTGCTCGCCGTGCTGTCCGTGGTGACCGTCGGGCAGCGGGTCGTGCACGTGTACCGGCTGGACGCCAAACGTGAAGGATGAACTGGTCGAGGGGGCGTACGCGGCCGGCTGGCGGGTGGTCCGCATGCTGCCGGCCCCGGTGGCGGCCGGCCTGTTCCAGACCGCGGCCGACCTGCTCTACCTGCGCCGGCACAGGTCCGCGGGGCTGGCCCAGCTCGCCGCCAACCTGCGCCGCGTGGTCGGCCCGGACCTGCCCGCCGACGAGTTCGACGACCTGCTGCGCCGGGCCGTCCGGTCGTACGCCCGGTACTGGATGGAGGCGTTCCGGCTGCCGTCGCTGTCCCGCGAGGACTTCCTGACGCAGTTCCTCGTCGACAACGAGGAGGTGCTCGCCGAGCCGGCCGACGCCGGCCGGGGCGTGATCCTCACGCTGCCGCACTCGGCCAACTGGGACCTGGCCGGCGCTTGGGTCGTCACCCGCGGCTGGCCACTGGTATCGGTTGCCGAGCGGCTGCGCCCGGAGGGGCTGTACGAGCGGTTCGTCGCGTACCGGCGCAGCCTCGGCATGGAGATCATCCCGCTGACCGGGGGCGAGCAGCCGCCGTTCGACGTGCTGGTAAACCGGCTGCGCGCGGGGTATGTGGTGGCTCTGCTCGCCGACCGTGACCTGCCCGGACGCGGCGCCAAGGTGGACTTCTTCGGCAGCCAGACGCGGATGCCACCCGGGCCGGCCCTGCTCGCCCTGCGGACCGGCGCGCCGCTGGTCGCCGTCGAGCTGTGGTACGACGAGCGGGTGACCCGGGCGCGCCTGCACCCGGTCCCGCTGCCCGGCCCAGAGGAGGGGACTGTGCCGCAACGCGCTCGGGTGGCCACCCAGCGGATGGCCGACCGGTTCGCCGAGGCGATTGCCCGGCACCCGCATGATTGGCACATGCTGCAGCGGGTGTGGCAGGACATCGATGCGCGGGGTGGCCGGTCATCGGCGCCCCTGATGCCCACCGGACACTCGTAGGGAGCGGGGCAGCCTGTGCGGATCGGGATCGTGTGCCCGTACTCCTTCGACGTGCCGGGCGGTGTGCAGAACCATGTCCACGACCTGGCCGAGACGCTGATCGGGCTGGGGCATACGGTCAGCGTGCTCGCTCCCGCCGACGACGAGGCGCCCCATCCGCCGTACCTGGTCTCGGCCGGGCGGGCGGTGCCGGTGAAGTGGAACGGCTCGGTCGCCCGGCTGTCGTTCGGGCCGCTGTCGGCGGCGCGGGTGCGGCGCTGGCTGGCCGCCGGCCGGTTCGACGTCCTGCACGTGCACGAGCCGGTCTCGCCGAGCCTGTCGTTGCTGGCCGTGCTCAGCGCGCGCGGCCCGGTGGTGGCCACCTTCCACACCGCGATGACCCGGTCCCGCACGATGGCCGCCGCGCAGGGGCTGCTGCAGATCGTGCTGGAGCGGATCACCGGGCGGATCGCGGTCAGTGCGCTGGCCCGCAAGGTGCAGGTCGAGCACCTGGGCGGGGACGCGGTGGAGATCCCCAACGGGGTGGCGGTGGACCGGTTCGCCCGTGCGGAGCCGCTGCCCGGATGGCCGGGGGAGTGCGGCCCGGGTACGGGCGGGACGATCGGGTTCCTGGGCCGGTTCACCGAGCCGCGCAAGGGCTTCCGGGTGCTGCTGTCCGCGTTCACCGAGGTGGCGCTGCGCCGGCCCGGGCTGCGGCTGCTGGTGGCCGGACCGGGGGACCCGGGCGAGATGCTCGCCGACGTGCCCGCCGCGGTACGTGACCGGATCGTCTTCCTCGGCCTGATCTCCCGGGAGGACACCGCGCGGATGCTGCGCAGCGTGCACCTCTACGCCGCGCCGAACATCGGCGGCGAGTCGTTCGGCATGATCCTCACCGAGGCGATGGCGGCCGGCACGCCGGTGGTCGCCAGCGACATGGACGCGTTCCGCCGGGTGCTCGACGGCGGCAAGGCCGGCGCGCTGTTCCCGACCGGCGACGCGAAGGCGCTCGCCGCGACGATCGAGGGCCTGCTGGACGACCCGGCCCGCCGGGAGGAGCTGGCCGCGCGGGCGCGGGAGGTGGTGGCCGGTTACGACTGGCCGGTGATCGCCGGCCGGGTGCTGGAGGTGTACGCCGCGGCGATCGAGGCGGCCTCCGGGACCGTCATCTATGAAGAGCTGCCCCATCGCGCTTGATCATCGCGACAATCTACGATGCGCCCCATGTGGTGGGTCGTGGCCGTGGTGGCCCTGGTGGTCGCGCTGGCCGCGTACCTCACCTGGCTGGCCTCCCGGGTGGACCGGCTGCACGACCGCGCGGTCACCGCCGGCAAGGCCCTCGACGCGCACCTGGTGCGCCGCGCCGCCGCCGCCGCGGTGCTCGCCGAGGAGCGGCTGCTGCCTGACCTCTACGACGCGGCGCGGGCGGCGCTGGACGCTGGCCGCGACGGCTTTCTGGCCGACCCGGACCACACCCCACCAGTGCTCTCGGCCGAGCGGGAGGTCGCGGAGAACACCCTCACCCGCTGCCTGCGCGGCCTGGCGCTGGCCGCTGACGACCCCGCACTGGTGCCGGTGGCCACGGCCAGCCGGCGGGTCGCCCTCGCCCGCCAGGTCTACACCGACCTGGTACGCGACGCGCTGGCGCTGCGCGGCCGCCCGGTGGTGCGGCTGACCGGGCTGGCCCGCCGCCACCCCCAGCCGGCGTACTTCGACGTGGACGACCCGACGCTGGACGCCAGCCGCCCGCCGCAGGAGGTCGCGTGAGCGGGGTCACAGCCCAGGCCACCGCGGGTCGATTGGCCGTGGGGGCCCGATCACCGGCCGCGTAACATTTTGCGCATGTCAGAGACGTCTGCTGCGGCCCCTGTCCAGGGCACCGCGCGGGTCAAGCGCGGCATGGCTGAGATGCTCAAGGGCGGAGTGATCATGGATGTGGTCACCCCGGACCAGGCGAAGATCGCCGAGGACGCCGGCGCGGTCGCGGTGATGGCGCTGGAGCGGGTGCCCGCCGACATCCGCGCCGAGGGCGGCGTGGCCCGGATGTCCGATCCGGACCTGATCGAGGGGATCATGCAGGCCGTCTCCATCCCGGTCATGGCCAAGGCCCGCATCGGTCACTTCGTCGAGGCCCAGGTGCTGCAGGCGATCGGCGTGGACTACGTGGACGAGTCCGAGGTGCTCACCCCGGCCGACGAGACGCACCACATCGACAAGTGGGCATTCACCGTGCCGTTCGTGTGCGGCGCGACCAACCTCGGTGAGGCGCTGCGCCGGATCTCCGAGGGCGCCGCGATGATCCGGTCCAAGGGCGAGGCGGGCACCGGCAACGTGGTCGAGGCGACCCGGCACATGCGCCAGATCCGGGCGGAGATCCGCCGGCTCACCACACTGGACGACACCGAGCTGTACGCCGCGGCGAAGGAGCTGCGCGCCCCGTACGACCTGGTGGCCGAGGTGGCCCGGACCGGCAAGCTGCCGGTGGTGCTGTTCACCGCGGGTGGTATCGCCACCCCGGCGGACGCGGCGATGATGATGCAGCTCGGCGCGGAGGGCGTCTTCGTCGGCTCTGGCATCTTCAAGTCCGGCGACCCGGCCAAGCGTGCCGCCGCCATCGTCAAGGCCACCACGTTCTACGACGACCCGGACGTGATCGCCAAGGCGTCGCGCGGGCTCGGCGAGGCGATGGTCGGCATCAACATCAGCACGCTGCCGGAGACCGAGCGGCTGGCCACCCGCGGGTGGTAGCCGTGACCGGGCGGGACGCGAAGGCGGGCGGGGAGCTTACCGGGCGGGACGCGAAGGCGGGCGGGGAGCTTACCGGGCGGGACGCGAAGGCGGGCGGGGAGCTTACCGGGCGGGACGCGAAGGCGGGCGGGGAGCTTACAGTCGGGGTGCTCGCCCTGCAGGGCGACGTCCGCGAGCACCTGCGGGCGCTGGTGGAGTGCGGCCGGGACGCGCCGGCGGGTGGACGCGAGCTGCGTGTCACCGCCCGGGCGGTCCGCCGCCCGGAGGAGCTGGACGACGTGGACGCGCTGGTCATCCCGGGCGGCGAGTCCACCACGATCAGCAAGCTCGCGGTCGAGTTCGGCCTGCTGGAGCCGATCCGCAAGCGGATCGCCGAAGGCATGCCGGCGTACGGTTCGTGCGCCGGCATGATCATGCTGGCCGGTGAGGTGCTGGACGGCCGGCCGGACCAGGAGTCCTTCGGCGGCATCGAGATGACCGTGCGGCGCAACGCGTTCGGCAGGCAGGTCGACTCGTTCGAGGCCCCGGTAGAGCTGGCCGGGGTGCCCGGCCCGGCGTACCACGCGGTCTTCATCCGGGCTCCGTGGGTGGAGCGCGTCGGCCCGGACGTCGAGGTACTGGGCCGCGTCGACTGGCCGGGGCATCCCGGTAGGATTGTCGCGGTTCGCCAGCGGAACCTGCTCGCCACCGCCTTCCACCCGGAGCTGACACCCGACCTGCGCGTGCACCGGTACTTCGTGGAGATGGCCTCGGGGGAGCAGCTATCTGACGGAGGATTGTGATGTCCGGCCACTCCAAGTGGGCGACGACCAAGCACAAGAAGGCGGTCGTCGACGCCAAGCGCGGTAAGCTGTTCGCCCGCCTGATCAAGAACATCGAGGTGGCGGCGCGCACCGGCGGTGGCGACCCGGCCGGCAACCCCACCCTCTACGACGCCATCCAGAAGGCGAAGAAGAACTCGGTCCCGAACGACAACATCGAGCGCGCGGTCAGGCGCGGGTCCGGGCAGGAGGCCGGGGGCGCCAACTGGGAGACGGTCACCTACGAGGGGTACGGCCCGAGCGGAGTGGCCCTGCTCATCGAGTGCCTCACCGACAACCGCAACCGGGCGGCCACCGAGGTGCGCACGGCGCTGACCCGCAACGGCGGCTCGCTGGCCGATGCCGGTTCGGTGTCGTACCTGTTCTCCCGCAAGGGCGTGGTCATCGTCCCGAAGGCCGGCGGCCTGACCGAGGACGACGTCCTGCTGGCGGTGCTGGACGCCGGCGCCGAGGCGGTCAACGACCTGGACGAGGCGTACGAGGTGGTCTGCGAGCCGTCCGACCTGATCCCGGTGCGCACCGCGCTCCGCGACGCCGGCATCGAGTACGAGTCGGCCGAGTCCTCGTTCGTCCCGTCGGTGACCGTGCCGCTGGACGAGGAGGCGGCGCGCAAGGTGTTCAAGCTGATCGACGCGATCGAGGACTGCGACGACGTGCAGAACGTCTACGCGAACTTCGACGTCTCCGACGAGATCATGGCCGCCGTCGGCTGATTCCGCCGCACCTGCCCCTCCCGCCCCCTCTGCGCCGTCACGGGGCGGACGGCGCACGACGTCCGATATGCCGCTATTCATCGCAGGATCGACGAGGAGACTCGGGAAGGGGAGACGGCTGTGGAGGTCGTCGAGGCCCAGCGGCTGTGGGATCCGCAGCCGGGTTGGCTGAATACGGCGAGCTACGGGCTGCCGCCGAGGCCCGCGTGGGACGCGTTGCAGGCGGCGCTCGCCGACTGGCGCGTCGGGCGGGTCTCCTGGGAGCCGTGGGACGAGTCGACCGGGCGGTCGCGGGCCGCGTACGCCCGCCTGATCGGCGTCGACGTCGCCGACGTCGCGGTCGGCAGCCAGGTCTCGCAGCTGCTCGCCCCGGTCGCCGCCGCGGTGCCGGACGGGGCGAAGGTGCTGGTCCCGGAGGGCGATTTCACCTCGGTCGTGTTCCCGTGGATGGCGCAGAGCGGGCGCGGCGTACAGGTGCGCGCCGTGCCGTTGGAGAAGCTCGCCGAGGCGGTCGACGCCGGCACGCACCTGGTCGCGTTCAGCCTGGTCCAGTCCGCTGACGGCGCGGTCGCCCGGTACGACGACATCGTCACCGCGGCCCGCTCGTACGGCGCGCTGGTCGTGGTGGACGCGACCCAGGCGTGCGGGTGGCTGGAGTTCGACGGGGCGGCCGCGGACGCCGTGGTGACCGGCGCCTACAAGTGGCTGATGGCCCCTCGCGGCAGCGCCTTCGCCTACTTCAGCCCGCGGCTGCAGGAGCGGATGACGCCGAGCGCCGCCGGCTGGTACGCCGGGGAGGACGTGCACGCCTCGTACTACGGGCCGCCGATGCGGCTGGCCACCTCGGCCCGGCGGTTCGACATCTCGCCGGCCTGGTTCTCGTACGTCGGCACGGCCCCCGCGCTTGAGCTGGTGGAACGGATCGGCGTGGCGGCGATCGGCGCCCACAACATCCGGCTCGCCAATCGCTTCCTCGCCGGGCGGGGCCGCCCACCGGGTGACAGTGCGATCGTGACCGTGGACGCGCCGGGTGCGGAGGAGAAGCTGGCCGCGGCCGGGATACGGGCGGCGGTACGGGCCGGTCGGGTCCGCGCCTCGTTTCACATCTACAACACCGACGCCGACGTGGACCTCGCGCTCGACGCCCTGGCCTAGGTAGGGATAGACCTACCCGCGGCCGGGCGGTAACGCCCTGTGCGGGTTGCCCGCGCGCCGGGATACTTGCTGCGTGGCACTCGCGCGGCGTACCGGCATCGGCCTGCTGCGGGGTCTGGCGCTGGCTCTCCTGACGCCGCTCGGCATGCCGCTGTTCGTGCTCCGCATCTTCGGGCTGATCCTGGTGCCGCTGGGCATGGGCCTGCTGGTGTTCGTGCCCTCCACCCTCGCCGTCCGGGCACTGGCCAACCTGCACCGGCGGCTGGCCGGGCAGTGGCTGGGCGTGCCGGTGCCGCAGCCCTACCTGCCGCCGCCGCACCGCGGCGTGATCGGCCTGGTCAAGCGCATGGTGACGGATCCGGCGACCTGGCGCGACCAGCTGTGGTTGCTGCTGAACGTGCCCGTGGGGTTCTTCCTCGGCGTGCTGCCGCTGGGCCTGCTGGCCAACGGGGTGCGGGGGGTGCTGACCCCGTTCGCGTGGTCGCCGAACGGGGCCGGGCCGCGGCCGGGCGCCCTGGGCGGCGTCGACTATGTCGGTATCCCGCTGACCAGCCGGGAGAACGCCGTCGCCGCCTTCCCGATCGGCCTGGCGTTCCTGGTCGCCCTGGTCTGGCTGACCCCGTGGATCCAGCGGCTGCACGGTCGCTTCCACCACGCGCTGCTCGGCCCGACCCGCAGGTCTGAGCTGGCCAGCCGGGTGCGGCGGCTGACCGAGACCCGGGCGGACGCGGTGGACAGCTCCGCCGCCGAGCTGCGCCGCATCGAGCGGGACCTGCACGACGGCGCGCAGGCACGGCTGGTCGCCATGGGCATGAACCTGGGCGCGGCCGAACGGCTGCTCGACGAGGACCCGGCCGCCGCGCGGGCGCTGCTGGTGGAGGCCCGGGAGGCGTCCGTGGCCGCCCTGCAGGAGCTGCGCAACCTGGTCCGCGGCATCCATCCGCCGGTGCTCAGCGACCGCGGCCTCGGCGACGCGGTGCGCGCGCTGGCGCTGGCCAGCCCACTGCGGGTGGAGGTCGAGGTGGAGCTGCCCGGGCGGCTGGATCCGCCGGTGGAGTCCGCCGCGTACTTCGCCGTCGCGGAGCTGCTGACCAACGCGACCAAGCACGCCGGCGCCCGGCAGGCCTGGGTGGACCTCAAGCACGAGGACGGGGTGCTGCGGATGACGGTGGCCGACGACGGGCACGGCGGTGCGGACCCGTCCCTCGGTACGGGTCTGCGCGGCATCGAGCGCCGCCTCGGTACGTTCGACGGGACCATCTTCGTGAGCAGTCCGGTGGGTGGCCCGACCGTGGTGACCATGGAGGTGCCGTGCACGGTCCGGCGTTAGGGCCGGGCGGTCCGGCGTTAGGGAAGGCAGGCGGGTAGTGCGGGTTGTCCTGGCCGAGGACCTCTTCCTCCTGCGGGACGGGCTGGTGCGGCTGCTGCAGGCGTACGGCTTCGAGATCGCGGAGGCCGTGGCGGACGGACCCGGCCTGATCCGCGCCCTGGTCGAGCACCGGCCGGACGTGGCGGTGGTGGACGTACGGCTGCCGCCGTCGTTCACCGACGAAGGGCTGCAGGCGGTGCTGGAGGCGCGCCGGCAGGTGCCCGGCCTGCCGGTGCTGGTGCTGTCACAGTACGTCGAGCAGCTGTACGCCCGGGAGCTGCTCGCGGACGGGTCGGCCGGGGTGGGCTACCTGCTCAAGGACCGGGTGTTCAACGGCGACCAGTTCATCGAGGCGGTGCGCCGGGTGGCCGGTGGTGGCACCGCGCTGGACCCGGAGGTGGTCAGCCAGCTGGTCGCCCGCCGGTCCCGGGAGGAGCCGCTGGGCCGGCTCACGCCGCGCGAGCGCGAGGTGCTGGAGCTGATGGCGGAGGGCCGGTCCAACGCGGCGATCGCGCAGCGGCTGTTCGTCACGGAGAAGGCGGTCGGCAAGCACATTTCGAGCATCTTCAGCAAGCTCGACCTGGCCCCCTGCGACGACGACAACCGGCGGGTGCTCGCGGTGCTCGCGTACCTCAACGGCTGACCGTGTGACGCCGGGCACTTCCGAGACGGAATCGTTCCGTATCTGCGTTGGTCCTCGTAGGCTCGTTTACATTACGAGACGGTCCCGTTTCATCTCATGGGGGAAGAGTGCCAGACAATCCGCAAGCCACCGCGAGCGCGCCCGCGCAGACCGGCCACCCGCGCCGGTGGGGCATCCTCGCGGTCCTCGTTGTCAGCCTGCTCGTGGTGGTGCTGGACAACACCGTCCTGAACGTGGCCCTGCGTACGCTCGCCGACCCGGTGCACGGGCTCGGCGCCACGCAGAGCGAGCTGGAGTGGGCGATCAACTCCTACACCCTGGTCTTCGCCGGGCTGCTGTTCAGCTTCGGCGTGCTCGGCGACCGGTTCGGTCGCAAGCGCTTTCTCACCGTCGGTCTGGCGTTGTTCGGCCTGGCGTCGCTCGCCTCGGCGTACGCGCAGAACCCCGGCCAGCTCATCGGCGCGCGGGCGCTGATGGGCATCGGCGCCGCGGCGATCATGCCGGCCACCCTGTCGATCATCTCGAACGTCTTCGACCCGCGGGAGCGGGCCCGGGCCATCGGCATGTGGGCCGGTGCGGTCGGCCTCGGCGCGGCGATCGGCCCGATCGTCGGCGGCGCGCTGCTGGAGCGCTTCTGGTGGGGCTCGGTCTTCCTGATCAACGTGCCGGTGGTGGTGCTCGGTCTGGCTCTGATCGCTGCGCTGGTGCCCGAGTCGCGCGACCCGAAGCCCGGCCGGATCGACGTGGTCGGCGTGCTGCTGTCCGTGGTCGGCCTGGTCGGCCTGACCTACGGCATCATCAACGGCGGCGAGCACGGCTTCGGCCGGCCGGTGGTCTGGGCGGCGATCCTCGGCGGCACCGCGGTGCTGGCCGGGTTCGTGGCCTGGGAGCGCCGGGTGGAGTTCCCGTCGCTGGACGTCAAGCTGTTCGGGAACCCGCGGTTCTCCGCCGCGGCTGGCGTCATCGGCCTGGTCTTCTTCGCCGGCCTGGGCGTCTTCTTCTTCACCTCGTTCTACCTGCAGCTGGTCCGCGGCTACAGCCCGCTGGAGACCGGCATGCTGTTCCTGCCCTTCGCGGCCGCGCAGCTGGTCTTCGCGCCGCTGTCCTCGGCGGCTGTCAAGCGGTACGGGGCGAAGGCCGTCTCCGCCGCCGGCATGGGGCTCAACGTGGTGGCCCTGGCCGCGTTCGTGGTGGTCAGTGCGGACACCCCGGTCTGGGTGCTGGCCCTGCTCTTCGCCGTGCAGGGCACCGGCATGGCCAACGTCATCCCGCCGGCGACCGAGTCGATCATGTCGACGCTGCCGCGGGAGAAGGCCGGTGTGGGCTCGGCGGTGAGCAACACCGTCCGGCAGGTTGCCGGCGCGCTCGGCATCGCGGTGCTCGGCTCGGTGCTCGCCGGGGTCTACCGCGGCGACGCCGGCCCGGCCTTCGACGCGCTGCCCGGCCCGGCCCGGGACGCGGCACGCGAGTCGATCTCCGGGGCGTACGGGGTGGCCGAGCATGCCGGCCCGGCAGGCCCGGCGGTGATATCGGCGGCGAACGACGCGTTCGTCACCGCGATGCACTGGGCGGCCGCCGTCGGCACGGTGGTCGCGCTGCTCGGCGTGCTCGTCTCGCTCGGCTGGCTGCCCGGCCGGCGGCCGACCGGCCGGCACGAGCTCGCCGGGGAGCAGCTGCAGGTCGCGGGCGAGGCGGAACTGGCCCGCGCCTCATGAATCGGTAACAATGCGAAGTATGACGTCCACCGTTGCGGGCCCTCCGCGGTCGCCGGGCCGGCCGCGGAGCGCCCGCGCGGACGAGGCGATCATCGACGCCGTGCTCGACCTGCTGGCCGAGGGCAACACCGTGGAGGCGCTGTCCATCGAGGCGATCGCGGCCCGGGCGGGGGTGGGCAAGGCCACCATCTACCGCCGCTGGGCGGGCAAGGAGTCGCTGCTCGCCGACGCGATCCGCACGCTGAAGGGGCCGACGCCGGAGCCGGCCGGCAAGTCGGTCCGGGAGGACCTGATCACCCTGCTCAGCGTGGTGGCCCGCAACGGCGACGAACGGGCGCTCAAGATCATGCCGTGCATCATGCCCGAGGTGAGCCGCAGCCCCGAGCAGTACCGCATCTGGCAGGAGATCATCGCGCCGCGGCGGCAGCGGATGCGCGAGGTGCTGGGCCGCGGCATCCAGACCGGGGAGCTGCGCGCCGACATCGACGTCGAGCTGACCATCCTGCTGCTCACCGCGCCCGTGGTGATGCAGCGGACGCTGCGCTGGCAGCCGGGCCTGGAGGATTCGGCCCTGCCAGGTCGCGTGGTGGACGCCGTCCTCGCCGGCATCGCCGCCCGGTAGAGGTAGTCGCCGGGATCGCCGCCCGTTTGGGCGGCCTCGCCGGGATCGCCCGCAGTGCGGCCGCCTCGCCTCGGCGCGGGCTCGGGCGCGTCGCACTCTTCGCGCGTCACGGCACAACGCGGGACCGCCGACACACCGTACGGATCAACCGCTGGCGCGGCGAAGGCCAGTAGGGTGTCGAACACACGTGCGGTGAGAGGGGCGGATCGTTGCGGGTGCTCGGCGTCGACCCGGGGCTGACGCGGTGCGGTGTCGGCGTGGTCGAGGGAGTTCCCGGCCGGCCCTGCCGCCTGGTGGGCTACCACGTGGTGCAGAGCGACCCGGCTGACGAGCTGCCGCACCGGCTGCTGCACCTGGAGCGGGAGCTGACCGACCTGATCGCCACGCACCGGCCGCGCAGCGTGGCCGTGGAGCGGGTGTTCAGCCAGCACAACGTACGTACAGTGATGGGCACCGCGCAGGCCGGTGCGGTCGCCGTGCTCGTCGCCGCGCGGGCCGGGCTGCCGGTCCAGCTCTACACGCCGAGCGAGGTGAAGGCGGCGGTGACCGGCTCCGGCCAGGCGGACAAGGCACAGGTCAGCGCGATGGTCACCCGGCTGCTCCGGCTGGACGCCCGGCCCCGGCCGGCGGACGCCGCGGACGCGCTGGCGCTGGCGATCTGCCACATCTGGCGCGGTGGCACGCGCGACCGGCTCGCCGCCGCCGCGGCGCGGGCCGAGCAGGTGGCAAGGGGAGGAGCGCCATGATCGCGAGTGTCCGTGGCCGGGTGGCCGCGGTGTCGCCCGAAGGAGCCGTCATCGAGGTCGGCGGCGTCGGCCTGGCGGTGCAGTGCGCGCCCGGCACGCTGGCCGGCCTGCGGCCCGGCGCCGAGGTGCGGCTGGCCACCAGCCTGGTGGTGCGGGAGGACTCGCTCACCCTCTACGGCTTCGCCGACGACGACGAGAAGCACCTGTTCGAACTGCTGCAGACGGCCAGCGGCGTCGGGCCGCGGCTGGCCCAGGCCGTGCTCGCGGTGCACACCCCGGACACGGTGCGCAAGGCGATCGCCAACGGGGACACGGCCACCCTCACCCGCGTCCCGGGGATCGGCAAGAAGGGGGCCGAGCGGCTGATCCTGGAGCTGCGCGACCGGATCGGCCCGGTCGCCGTGGGCGCACACGCCGGGCCGGCCGGCGCGGCGGGGGCATGGCAGGAGCAGGTGCGTCAGGCGCTGATCGGGCTCGGCTGGACGGCCGGGCAGGCCGACCAGGCGATCGCCGAAGTCGCGGAGACGGTGGACGGCGAGACGCCGCCGGTGCCGGTCCTGCTCAAGCAGGCGATCCGGCTGCTGGGTAAGACGCGATGACGGAAGACGGGCTGGTCTCGGCGTACGCGAGCGCGGAGGAGCGGGACGCGGAGGCGAGCGTCCGGCCGCGACGGCTGTCCGAGTTCATCGCCCAGCACCGCGTCCGGGACCAGCTCGACCTGCTGCTGCGCGGCGCGGTGCAGCGGGGCGCGCCCCCCGACCACATCCTGCTCTCCGGGCCGCCCGGCCTGGGCAAGACGACCCTGGCGATGATCGTGGCGGCGGAGCTGGGCGCCGGGCTCCGGGTCACCAGCGGGCCGGCGATCGAGCGCTCCGGGGACCTGGCCGCGATCCTGACCAGCCTCTCCGCCGGCGACGTGCTGTTCATCGACGAGATCCACCGGATCGCCCGGCCGGCCGAGGAGCTGCTCTACAGCGCGATGGAGGACTTCCGGGTCGACGTGGTCATCGGCAAGGGGCCGGGCGCCACCGCGATCCCGCTGGACGTCGAGCCGTTCACCCTGGTCGGCGCGACCACCCGGTCCGGCCTGCTCACCGGGCCGATGCGGGACCGCTTCGGGTTCGTCGCCCACCTCGACTTCTACGCCCCATCCGAGCTGGAGCAGCTGATCCACCGGTCGGCCCGCATCCTGGGCGTGCCGGTCACCGACGACGGCGCCGCGGAGATCGCCGCCCGGTCGCGGGGCACGCCGCGGATCGCCAACCGGCTGCTGCGCCGGGTCCGGGACTTCGCCGAGGTCCGCGCGGACGGGGTGGTGACGCAGGAGGTGGCCCGCGCGGCGCTGCGCGTCTACGACGTGGACGAGCTGGGACTGGACCGGCTCGACCGGGCGGTGCTGCACGCCCTGGTGGACTCGTTCGGTGGCGGGCCGGTGGGGCTGTCCACCCTGGCGGTGGCGGTCGGGGAGCAGGCGGACACCGTGGAGGAGGTCTGCGAGCCGTTCCTGGTCCGGGCCGGGCTGCTGGCCCGGACGCCGCGGGGCCGGGTGGCCACCGCCGCCGCCTGGCGGCACCTTGGGCGGACCCCGCCCACCGGCGTCTTCGGCACCGGCGACGACCTGTTCTCCGCCTGACGCCGGCCGCCCGCCGGCCGCCCGCTCACCGCGCCCGCCGGCCGCCCGCTCACCGCGCCCGCCGGCGCCCCGCCCGCCGGCCGCCCGGTCGCGCCCCCGACGTGCCGCCGGCCGGAAGCCGCATTCGGAGTTTCCGGTCACACCGGCTAGACTCGCCGCGGTCTGGACGGTATGTAACCGGCCACCGCCGAGGCGTGTGCACGCGAGCCCGGCGAGGGTCGCAACTGGAAGGTCAACAACGTGTTCTACGCAGCCGACTCCTCGGGTAGTGCGGGCCTGTTCACGTTCCTGCCGCTCATCCTGCTCATCGCGGTCATGTACTTCCTCATGATCCGCCCCCAGCAGCGCCGCCGCCGGGAAGCCCAGGAGATGCAGGCCCGGCTCGGGACCGGCGACGAGGTGGTGACCATCGGCGGGCTCTACGGCACGATCGTGGAGGCCGACGACGAGACGGTCATTTTGGAGATCTCGCCCGGCGTGCACGCCCGGTACGCCCGGCCGGCGATCGCCCGCGTGATCTCGTCCGGCGCGGCTGACGAGGAGGAGGAGGAAGAAGAAGAAGAAAAGTCCGAGGACGTGGCCGCCCGGGTCGTCGACCGGGGCAAGGCCAAGGACTGACGACGGGCCGGTCAGCGATCTTTCAGGTTCGCGGGCCATACTGACCGCCGGCGATCCACGCACCGCGCCGACGTCGCCGACAACTGCGCCGCGCCCAACCGCGGCCCACTCATACAGGAGATCCGACAGCCGTGGCACCACCTCAGGGACAGATGCGCCCGGGCCGGCAGCTCGCCGTGCTGGGCGCGGTCTTCGTCGTCCTCTACGCCCTGGTGTTCTTCTCCGGGGCGAGCGGCAGCTTCCTCGACCGGTTGCACCCGAAGCTCGGCCTCGACCTGGTGGGCGGTACCCGGGTCACGCTGATCGCGCAGACCCAGGGCGGACAGGCCCCCAAGGCCGACCAGCTGGAACGGGCCCGCCAGATCATCGAGAACCGGGTCAACGCGCGGGGCGTGGCCGAGGCCGAGGTGGTGACCGAGGGCAACCGGAACATCGTGGTGTCGGTGCCCGGCCAGAACGAGGACTTGAGCTCCATCGGCGCGGCGGCGCAGATGCGGTTCCGCAAGGTGATCAACCAGGTGACCGACACCAGCGCGGTCCCGGCGAGCACGCCCGCCCCGAGCGGCAGCGCCTCGCCAGCGCCGAGCGGCAGCGCGACGCCGACCCCGAGCGGAAGCGCCACGACCGGGGCGTCCGCCTCGCCCGCACCGAAGGCGTCCGGCCAGGGCGGCGGCGCCGCGGTCGCGCCGGCCCCGAGCCCGACGCCGAGCGGCAGCCCCAGCGCCACGCCGACACCGAGCCCGACCGGGACGGCCGCCGCGGACGGCGGCGTCAAGACGCGCGAGCAGCTGCTCGAAGAGGTGAAGCGCAAGGTCGGCACCGCCGCCTGGGAGGCCGCCTCGGCGCTCACCGCGCCCGTGGACGCCAGCACCGACCCCACGGCGGCCAAGACGTACGAGGCGTTCGGCAAGCTGACGCCCGAAGAGGTGGCCGTGCTCCCGCCGGCGATGCAGTTCAACGTGCCGACGATCAGCTGCCAGCAGCTCAACAACCGGCCACCGGGCTCCATCGAGGACCCGAACCAGCAGGCGGTGGCGTGCGACCAGACCACCAAGTACCTGATGGACAAGGCCAAGGTGCTGGGCACCGACGTCAAGGACGCCAACTCGGTCATCAACCAGAACAATGAGCGCGTGGTCACCGTCGACTGGAAGAGCAGCGGCCAGGGCAAGTGGACCGCGCTGACCAAGGAGGCGTACGACAACACCGCTGAGCCGAAGTGCCAGCAGGCCGCGGTGGACGAGAACGGCCGCTGCAAGATCGGCATCGTGCTGGACAACATCGTCATCTCCGCCCCGGCGGTGATCGCGGTGCAGACCAGCGGCACGGAGATCACCGGCAACTTCACCAAGGCCAGCGCCGACGAGCTGGCCGCCAACCTGCGCTACGGCGCGCTGCCGCTGACCTTCAAGCAGGGTGAGGCGCAGAACGTGACCGCCACCCTCGGCACCGAGCAGCTGCGGGCCGGCCTGATCGCGGCCGGCATCGGCATGCTGCTGGTGATGATCTACGCGTTCTTCTACTACCGGCTGCTCGGCACGGTCATCTTCCTCAGCCTGATCCTCTCCGGCCTGCTGGTCTTCGGCGCGCTGGTGGTGCTCGGGCGGCAGATCGGCTTCACCCTGACCCTGGCCGGCATCGCCGGGTTCATCGTGTCGCTGGGTGTGGCCGCGGACTCGTTCGTCATCTACTTCGAACGGCTCAAGGACGAGATACGTGATGGGCGGTCACCGCGCAGCGCGGTGCCCCGTGCGTGGGCCCGGGCCCGGCGCACGATCATCTCGGCGAACACCATCTCGCTGCTGTCCGCGGTGGTGCTCTACCTGGTGTCGGTAGGCTCGGTGAAGGGCTTCGCGTTCGCCCTCGGCCTGGCCACCGTGCTGGACCTGGTGGTGGTGTTCCTGTTCCGGCATCCGATCATGACGATGTTCGCCAATACCCGCGCGTTCCTGTCGCCCCGGGTGAGCGGGCTCGGTCGGGTGCTCCAGCGCGAGGGCGGCAGCGCCCCGGCGACCGGCCGTACCGGCCGCGTGAAGGAGGCATGACGTGAGCGAGCCGCAGGTGGCGAGCAAGAGGCGCCAGGGTCTGGCCACCCGGCTGTACCGCGGCGAGGCGGGCCTCAACATCATCGGCCGGCGCCGGGTGTGGTTCTCGGTGGCCGGGGTGGTCGTGTTGGTCGCGGTGCTCAGCTTCGCGCTGCGCGGGTTCAGCCTGGGCATCGAGTTCAAGGGCGGGATCGAGTTCTCCGTGCCGGCCAGCGTCGGCAGCATCCAGCGCGTCGAGGACGCGGTCTCTGCCGCGGGCGCCACGGTGGAGACCGCGCAGCAGGTGGGGCGCGGTGACGGCGCGACCTACCAGGTGCGCACCGAGACGCTGTCGGCCACCAGGGCCAACGAGATCAAGAACCGGGTGGCCGACGAGTTCAACGTCCAGCCCAGCGACATCGGCACCAGCGAGGTCAGTGGGGCCTGGGGGGCGCAGGTCACCCGGCAGGCGTTCCTCGGCCTGGCCATCTTCCTGGTCCTGGTGATCATCTACCTGATCTTCCGCTTCGAGTGGCGGATGGCGGTGGGTGCGGTCGCCTCGCTTCTGCTGGACCTGATCGCCACGGCCGGCGTCTACTCACTGGTCGGGTTCGAGGTGAGCCCGTCCACGGTGATCGGCTTCCTGACCATCCTCGGGTACGCCCTCTACGACGTGGTGGTGGTCTTCGACAAGGTCCAGGAGAACACCCGGGGCATCACCGGCGGCAGCGGCCAGACGTACGCCGAGGCGGCCAACCTCGCGGTGAACCAGACCCTCATGCGATCGATCAACACCGGTCTGGTGGCCCTGCTGCCGGTCGGCGGCATGCTGTTCATCGGGGCCGGCCTGCTCGGCGCGGGCACCCTGGAGGATCTCGGTCTGGTGCTGTTCGTCGGCATGGGCGTCGCGGTCTACTCGTCGATCTTCTTCGCCACACCGGTGCTGGTGTCGCTGAAGGAACGCGAGCCGCGGTTCCAGGCGCACACCCAGCGGGTGCTGGCGAAGCGTGCCGCGGCGGCGCAGCAGAAGAAGGGCGCCGGGCGGGAGCCGGCTGCGGTCGCCGGCAAGGCGGGCAAGGCGGGTGCGGCCGCGCCGAAGCCGGCGGCAGAGCCGATCGACCCGGAGCTGGCCGCGGTGGCTGGGTCCGCGCCGAAGGTGGGCGCCCGGCCGGCCGGCAAGCGTTCCGGCGGATCGCGTTCGGGTGGCGGCGGCCGGTCCGGTGGCTCGCGATCCGGTGGTCGCGGGGGGCGGCCCGGCGGCAAGCGGCGCTGACGGTTTAGGGTGACGCACGGTTCGGGCTCTCCGGCCGGGATCGTGGCCGTCCGCGCGCGGGCTACCCACCGACGGCCTTCCGCGGAGACGTGGCGAGGAGCGAGACAAAGATGACGGATCGGGTGGTGCACGCGACAGCCCGCGGGGACAGCGGCCCGGCGGTCGCCGGCCTGGTGGCGAGCCACACCGTGGACGTTCCCGACTTCCCGCAGCCGGGGATCCTGTTCAAGGACCTGACGCCGCTGTTCGCCGATGGTGACGCCTTCCGCGACACGGTCGATGCGATCGTGGCGTACCACGGTCGGGACAGCTTCGACGTGGTCGTCGGCATCGAGGCGCGGGGGTTCGTGATCGCGGCGGCGGTGGCGTACGCGAGCGGCGCCGGGGTGGTGCCCGTGCGGAAGGCGGGCAAGCTGCCGCGCAGCACGCTGAGTGCGTCGTACGAGCTGGAGTACGGCGAGGCCACGCTGGAACTGCACGCGGACGCCTTCACCGCCGGCCAGCGGGTCCTGGTCGTCGACGACGTGCTCGCCACCGGGGGGACGGCGGCGGCCACCCTGGACCTGGTGGAGCGGGCCGGCGGCGTGCTGGCCGGGTTCAGCGTCCTGCTGGAGCTGGCGTTCCTGAAGGGCCGGCAGCGACTGGCCTCACGTCCGGTTCATGCGCTATTGACCGTTTAGCCGGTAGTCGTAGCGGCTCGCGGTAAGATTGCCTCCTCAGTTGGTGGGTGGAGTCCGATGGTGGCCAGCGCAGTCCGACCATTAGATTGAAGGACCAGCCACCCTGGCGAGGTGTGAGGAGCCGCCGGTGTCCAGCGACATCGCTCCTGCCCAGGGCAGTACACGCCCTGCCGGTGAGGCGGCCGGCGCGCCGAACGGGCGCGCGGCCCAGGCGGGCGCGCCCGACACCCCGGTGACGACCCCTGCCGGCGGCGAGGTGCTGCCGTTCCCCAACGGCCGGCCGGCCGCGCAAGCCGCCCGGCCACCCGCAGCCGCGGCCCGTCAGGACTCGACCGGTGGATTCGGTCTGGTCGGTGCGCCGACTGGCCGCCGGGTGCGGGCCCGGCTCGCCCGGTTCAACGCGCCCTGGCAGACCCAGCAGGTCTCCGAGGTGCTGGAGCCGCTGATCGCCACGCACCGGGCCAGCCACCCGAAGGCGGACGTACGGCTGCTGCAGCGCGCCTACGACTGCGCCTCGCGCTGGCACAGCGGGCAGTACCGCAAGTCCGGCGACCCCTACATCACCCACCCGCTGGCCGTGGCGACCATCCTGGCCAACCTGGGCATGGACACCACGACCCTGGTCGCGGCGCTGCTGCACGACACCATCGAGGATGCTGACTACACCCTCGAGGAGATGCGCGCCGACTTCGGCAGCGAAGTGGCGCTGTTGGTGGACGGGGTCACCAAGCTGGACAAGGTCAAGCTCGGCGACGCGGCGAAGGCGGAGACCATCCGCAAGATGGTGGTGGCGATGGCCAAGGACCCCCGGGTCCTGGTCATCAAGCTCGCCGACCGGCTGCACAACATGCGCACGCTGACCTTCCTGCCGCCGGAGAAGCGCGAGCAGAAGGCGAAGGAGACGCTGGAGATCCTCGCCCCGCTGGCCCACCGGCTGGGCATGAACACGATCAAGTGGGAGCTGGAGGACCTCGCCTTCGGCACGCTCTTCCCGAAGCGGTTCGAGGAGATCAACCGGCTGATCGGCGAGCACCAGCCGCAGCGCGAGGCGCTGCTGCGCCAGGTGACCCAGAAGGTCAGCCTGGACCTGAAGGCCGCCAAGATCAAGGCTGAGGTGACCGGCCGGCCCAAGCACCTCTACTCGATCTACCAGAAGATGATCGTGCGCGGCCGGGAGTTCAACGACATCTACGACCTGATCGGGGTGCGCATCCTGGTCGACACGGTGCGCGACTGCTATGCGGCGCTCGGCGTGATCCACGCGAACTGGCAACCGGTTCCGGGCCGGTTCAAGGACTACATCGCCATGCCGAAGTTCAACATGTACCAGTCGCTGCACACCACGGTGATCGGGCCGACCGGCAAGCCGGTGGAGATGCAGATCCGCACGCACGCGATGCACCGCACCGCGGAGTATGGCATCGCGGCGCACTGGCGGTACAAGGAGACCAAGGGCGCGACCATCGTCGGCCCCCCGGCGCACATCGACGAGGTGACCTGGCTGCGCCAGCTGCTGGACTGGCAGCGCGAGGCGAGCGACCCGAGCGAGTTCCTGGACGCGCTGCGGTTCGACCTGTCCAGCCAGGAGGTCTACGTCTTCACGCCGAAGGGCGACGTGATTGCGCTGCCTACCGGGTCCACGCCGGTCGACTTCGCGTACGCGGTGCACACCGAGGTCGGGCACAAGTGCATCGGCGCCCGGGTCAACGGCAAGCTGGTGCCGCTGGAGTCGACGCTGTCCAACGGCGACGTGGTCGAGATCTTCACGTCGAAGTCGGAGACGGCCGGCCCGACCCAGGACTGGCTCGGCTTCGTGAAGAGCCCGCGGGCGCGCACGAAGATCCGGCAGTACTTCAACAAGGAGCGCCGCGAGGAGGCGATCGAGGCCGGCAAGGACGCGATCGTCAAGGCCACCCGCAAGCAGGGCCTGCCGCTGCAGCGGATGCTCACCTCCGACGCCCTGATGACCATCGCCCGCGACCTGCACCTGCCCGACGTCTCCTCGCTGTACGCCGTGGTCGGCGAGAACCAGGTCTCGGCGCAGTCGGTGGTCCAGCGCCTGGTCGCCGGGTACGGCGGCGAGGAGGGCGCGGTCGAGGACATCGCCGAGACCGCGGTCGCCACCAAGCCGCCGCGGCACGGCGCGACGGACCCGGGTGTGGTGGTCCGCGGCGTCAGCGACGTCTGGATCAAGCTGGCCCGCTGCTGCACGCCGGTGCCGGGCGACACGGTCTTCGGCTTCGTGACCCGGTCCGGCGGGGTGAGCGTGCACCGCGACGACTGCGCCAACGCCGAGGACCTGCGCCAGCAGCCGGAACGGATCGTCGAGGTCGCCTGGAAGCCGACCAGCGCGTCGACGTTCCTGGTGGCGATCCAGGTGGAGGCGCTGGACCGGCACAAGCTGCTGGCCGACATCACCCGGGTACTCTCCGACGAGCGGGTGAACATCCTCTCCGCCACGGTCACCACCACCCGTGACCGGGTGGCGGTGAGCCGGTTCAGCTTCGAGATGGCCGACCCGAAGCACCTGGGGCACCTGCTCGCCGCGGTCCGCAAGGTGGACGGCGTCTTCGACGCCTACCGGGTTACCTCGGGGGCCTGAACCCTGGTTTCGAGGGCCTGAACTCTGGCGGAGCGCCGTTTCGGAGCCAACGGCACGGCCACCTCAGCCCGTACCCTCGACGCCGGCTAATCCGCATCAGCTCGCTGCGGCGAGCGCCACGTCGAGGAGTCGCTCCAGGACGGCTCGCGTCGACGTCGGCAGGTGGGTCAGCAGGTGCCGCAGGCTGCGGTCGGCGTACCGCTGGTCCTCACCCTCGCGCGCGTTCAAGGCCTCGTGGACCTGTCCGGACACATAGTTGGCAAGGCTGGTGACCGCACCGCGGAACATCGCCATGTCCAGCGCCGGTAGTGTGCCCGCCACGGCCCGGTAGCCGTCGATCAGAGCGCGGACGCCCGCGGCGTTCACCCCGCCGTTCGGGTCGACGGTCCAGTCCATCAACGCGTTGCCCAGCTCCCAGCTGGGCGGCTGGCCTCCCGCGTGCTCCCACCCGGTGACGATGAGCCGGCCCTGCGGGCCGCGCCGGACCCTGTTCGGGCCGAGAGTGTTGTGCGACAACACCGGTGCTGGCGCCGGGGCGCCTTCGCCGATCGTCCCGAGGTCCACCAGGTTCGGCACCGCCGCGGTCAGTTCGTCGGCCCAGCTGGCGCCTTTCGCGCTCGCCATGGCCGCCAGCTCGGGCCACTCCACATCGGACAGGCGCTGGTGATGCCACGGGCTGATCCGATCCACCGGCAGCGCCAAGCCGTGGATCGTGGCGAGGATCCGGCCCACCTCGCGGGTCACGGACGAGCTCGCCGGCGCGGACAGCGGTGGTCCGGAGTGCAGCCACTGGTAGACCCGCCAGTCGTGCCCTCCGATTGACTCGACGATGCTGCCCGAGCGGCTGCGGACCGGCGCCGGCAGCAGGATGCCCGCGCCGGCGGCGGCCTCCTGCAACGCGACCTCGGTTTCCACGTCCACAATGGGCCACCAGGTGTCCATTGTGCGCACCGCCCAGCGGCCCCGGTCGGTCTCCAGCGACCACTGGCGGCCGGACTCGTCGGGTCGGGCCATCGACCGCATCCCGCCGGTCACCTCACCGAGGCCGTAGCGTTCGGCGACCGCACGCGCGAGAGCTGGGTCGGCCACTTCGGCCCGGCCGCGCATGCGGTCGACCTCGGCCTTCAGTTCGGTCCAGGTGCGGAAGCCGTACTGCTCGGCCAGCGAGGCCTGGGCGTCGGCGAGCGTGACCCGGGGCTCGCTGTCCCGCAGGCCAGCCAACAGATCCTTGGCCTGCTGCCGCAGGTGGTCGAGGTTGGGGTTGTCGGGGAGTGTCTTCACGCAACACCTCGCTCCTCACCCGGACTCGCACGGGTGAAACAGAGCTTCGGCGTCCGTCGCTCAACCCAAGAGAACGGGGGTTGGCTTCAAGCCTTCCGGTGAGTCGCGGCGCGATCCCCGACGCGCTGCGGCTGAGGGTAGCGCGCCCGGACCCAGGCCTGTCAAGGTGCGTGACCGGGAATGGTCGTGCCACGCCGCGCGGCACGACCATTCGCGATCACGCATTCAGCCGGCTAGAAGACCCTCACCGACTCGAGGATGACGTCGTTCTTGGGGTGGCCGCCGCCGGGGCCGTTGGCGTACGCGCCGTCGTCGCCGGCCTTGGTCGCCTTCTCCACTACGTCCAAGCCCTTGGTCACCCGGCCCAGGACGGTGTAGCTCGGGTCCAGTTGCACGTCCTTGTAGACGATGAAGAACTGGCTGCCGTTGCTGTCCGGGCTGCCGCTGTTGGCCATCGCCACGACCCCGGCGGGGTACGGCGGCCGCTGGTCGGTGGGCAGGTTCTCGCTGCCGAACCGGTACGCCGGCCCACCGGTGCCGTCGGTCTCCCGGTACCCCTTGCCCTTGGCGCTCGGGTCGCCGCACTGCAGGACGCCCTCGAACATCCGGTGGCACTTGGTGCCGTCGAAGAACTTCTTGCTCGCCAGGTACGCCATGCTCGCCGCAGTGCACGGCGTCTTGGACAGGTCCATGGTGACCTCGACCACCCCGAAGTTGGTGGTGATGGTCATGGTCCTGGCGCCGGTCCGCGGCGGGTTGGTGGGCGGCGTGCCGACGTCGACGGTCTGCTTGGTGCGCTGGTCGGGCGGCACGCTGATCCACGTGCAGGTCGCCGCGGCGGCGTTCTGGGTGGCCTCCTTCTTGCCGTCGTCGCCCATGACGTTCGTGACCAGCCAGACCGTGCCGACGGCGACCAGCAGGACCGCCACCCCGCCGGCGATCGACAGCTGCAGGCGACGCCGCCGCCGGGCGGCCTCGGCCCGCTTGGCCATCTCCCGTTCCAGCCGGGCCCGCGCCGCGGCGCGCTGGCGCTCCTTGGTCGAGGTCACGGTGCTTCCTTTCTAGCTGGTTGAGGCTCTAGCTGGTTGAGGCGGTCTGGCTGGCCGAGCCGGTCGCCGACGGTGCGCCGGAGGCGGGCGTGCCGCCGGACGCCGGTACCCCGTTGGGGGTGGCGCTCGGCGAGGCCGGGCCGGTGACGGTCAAGTTCTGGATCTTCACGCCGAGCTTCGGCTTGGTCTTCGCGCCCGAGCCGTTGTCCACCGTTCCCGCCTTGGCGATCTTCTCCACCACGTCCAGGCCCGAGGTCACCGTACCGGCCACCGAGTACTGCCGGTCGGGCCGGGAGTCCTGGTAGAAGATGAAGAACTGGCTGCCGTTGGCGCCCGGCGTGTCGGTCGCCATGGCCACGGTGCCCTTCGGGTAGAGCGGCTTCGGCGGCGCGGTGGCGCTGGCGGACGGATCCGGGGTGGGTGCGCTGGGCACGTTCTCGTCGTAGAAGGTGTACGTCGGGCCGCCGAGGCCGGTTCCCGACGGGTCGCCGCAGCGCAGCGCGTAGACCCCACCGGTGCCGGTGAGCAGCTCGTGGCACTCGGTGTTGCCGTAGAAGCCCTTGTCGGCCAGGTAGGTGAGGCTCGCGGCGGTGCACGGCGCCTTCGTCACGTCCAGCGCCACGTGGATGACGCCCTGGTTGGTGCTCACCATCATGTCGGCCGTGCCGGAGGTGGGTATGCCCTTCGTGGGCGGGGTGCCCACGTCCCTGAGCTTGTCGTTGGCGGAGGCGTTCTGCGGGGTCCAGATGCAGGTGTCCGGGGCGGCGGCCGGCTTCTGCTCGCCGCTGAAGCCGCCCAGCAGCCAGACCGTGCCGACCACGATCAGCACCAGGGCCAGGCTCGCCCCGGCCGCGGCCTGGATCTGCCGGCGCCGCCGGGCGGCGGCCGCCCGGCGAGCCATCTGCCGGTCGTACCTGGCCCGCGCCAACTTGCGCTGCCGGCTCCTGCTGGAGGCCACGCCTGCTCCCTCCCGTATCGACATGGTTCAGGCCAGAGTGTGCCACGCCACACGCCGGGCAGAGTGTACGGGTCCTCGCTGAGAGTTTCCTGCACCCGTCGTGGGGCGGGCTGCGCAGGCGGGGGCGGGACCGGCGGGGCTAGGCTCGCTGCATGCTCCTCGCCGGCTTCCCCGCCGACGCCTTCGGCACCAACTGCTACGTTGTTGCCCGGGCGCCCGGCGAGCAGTGCCTGGTGATCGACCCCGGGATCGGGGTGGTCGACCAGCTCGACGCGCTGCTCGACGAGCACCGGCTGTACCCCGCCGCCGTGTTGCTCACCCATGGGCATGTGGACCACACGTTCTCCGTGGCGCCGGTCTGCGGGGCTCGCGGCATCACCGCGTACGTACACCCGGAGGACAGGGAGATGCTCGCCGACCCGGCCAAGGGATTGTCCGCCGACCTGGCCGCGCTCCTCGGCGGCCGGCTGCCGTATGCCGAGCCGGAGGATGTCGCGGAGCTGGCCGACGGCCTCACCATGAACCTGGCCGGGCTGGAGATCACCGTGGACCATGCGCCCGGCCATACCCGCGGGTCGGTGCTGTTCCGCATGCCCGGCGACGACGCCCCGCTGTGCTTCTCGGGGGATGTCCTGTTCGCCGGCTCCATCGGGCGCACCGACCTGCCGGGCGGCAGCACGGCGGCGATGATGGCGAGCCTGCGGGACAAGGTGCTCCCGCTCGCCGACGACACCGTGGTGCTGCCCGGCCACGGCCCCGCGACCACCATCGGCCGTGAGCGCGCCACCAACCCGTTCCTGATCGAGGTCGCTGGCGCGCCGGCCCCGACCCGAGGCTGGTAGCACCTGTATGAGCAGGCCCACACCGATCAGCGGCTTCCCCGAGTGGCTGCCGCCGCAGCGGATGATCGAGCAGCGCGTGCTCGACCGGATCCGCACCACCTTCGAGCTGTACGGCTTCGCGCCGCTGGAGACCCGCGCGGTGGAGCCGCTGGACCAGTTGCTGCGCAAGGGCGAGACCTCCAAGGAGGTGTACGTCCTGCGCCGGCTGCAGGCCGACGCCGGGGACCACACCGACGAGTCGCTCGGGCTGCACTTCGACCTGACCGTCCCGCTCGCCCGCTACGTGCTGGAGAACGCCGGCCGGCTGCAGTTCCCGTTCCGCCGCTACCAGATCCAGAAGGTCTGGCGCGGCGAGCGGCCGCAGGAGGGCCGCTACCGGGAGTTCGTGCAGGCCGACATCGACGTGGTCGACCGCGACACGCTCTCCTTCCAGTACGAGGTGGAGATGCCCCTGGTGATCGGGGATGCGCTCGGCGGCCTGCCCATCCCGCCGGTGCGCATCCAGGTCAACAACCGCAAGGTGTGCGAGGGCTTCTACCGCGGGATCGGGCTGTCCGACCCGGAGGCGGCGCTGCGGGCGGTGGACCGGCTGGACAAGATCGGCCCGGCCGGCGTCGCCGAGCAGCTGATCCAGACCGCCGGGGCGAGCCGGGCCCAGGCCGACGCGTGCCTGGCGCTGGCCGAGATATCCACGCCGGACTCGTCGTTCGTGGACAAGGTGGCCAAGCTCGGCGTCTCCCACCCGCTGCTGGACCAGGGGCTGGCCGAGCTGGCCCAGGTGATGGACGCGGCGGCCGAGCACGCGCCCGGGCTCTGCTTCGCGGAGCTGAAGATCGCCCGCGGCCTGGACTACTACACCGGCACGGTGTACGAAACCCAGCTGCGCGGGTACGAGCGCTTCGGCTCGATCTGCTCCGGTGGCCGGTACGACAACCTGGCCGCCGCGGGCCGCGACCGGTTCCCCGGCGTGGGCATCTCCATCGGCGTGACCCGGCTGCTCGGCCTGCTTTTCAACGCCGGCGCCCTGTCGGTCAGCCGCAGCGTGCCGACCTGCGTCCTGGTGGCGCTGCCGAGCGACGAGCGCCGCGCCGAGTCCGAGCGGATCGCCGCGTCGCTGCGGGCCCGCGGCATCCCGACCGAGGTGTCGCCGACCGCGGCCAAGTACGGCCGGCAGATCCGCTTCGCCGAGCGGCGCGGCATCCCGTACGTGTGGTTCCCGGACTCCGGTGAGGTCAAGGACATCCGCTCCGGCGACCAGGTGCCGGCCGACCCGGCGAGCTGGCAGCCGCCGCCGGCGGACCTGCACCCGCAGATCAGCGGGGTGACCGAGTAGTCGATCTTGCAGTTGTGTACCCCGTAATAAGGGACATATCCCATTTATCGGGGTACACAACTGCAAGATCGCGGGGAGACGGACGGGCGGCGTGGCCGCTCACGGTGACAGGGTGAGCCTGGCGTCGGTGAGGATCACCACCCCGTTCGGGACTTCGCAAGAGATCCGTACGGTGAGCTTCTCCGCTCCCGTCACGTTCAACGTCATTGACGACGGATGGCCTGCGGTGGCCCGGCGCGACTCGTTGGCGCTCGCGCGCAGGGTGCCGTCGCGCTGCCGCTCGCTCGCGATCGACGTCAACTCCACCTGAGGATCCGGAACGGACACCGACGCAGCGAAACGCGCTGTCACGGTGCCGGTGAAGGCGAGGTACCGCTGGTTGAGCGGGTATCTCAGCTCGCGGGCCGTGTCACCGGTCTGATTGGACGGACAGGCGATGGTGACCGCGTGGGCGTACTCGGCGGTCGGCGACAGCCCGGCGGGGAGCGGCGCGAGATAGCGGCGGCCCTCCTCCGGGGTGATGGTGTTCAGGTAGCGCACCTGGGTGGCGGGGGTAGGGCTGAGGGGCGCCGTGCCCTGCGTGGCCGACGGCTCGGCGTCGATTCCGGTGACGGTCTGTCCACGCTGGTCGGACGAGCCGTCCGAGTCCTGCCCGACAGGGAACCGCCAGGCGAGGATCGCCACGATGAGGCCCAGCACCGCCAGCGCGGTGCTGACTATGAACGTGCGACGGCCCGAGTGCTCGGGTGGCTGGCGGCTGTCCGGGGCGGCGGCATTCACGGTTCACTAAGTATCATGGGTCCGCCCTACATATCGGGAGGGGTCTAAGTGTCGGGTCGGCAACGGCTACCTGGTCGGGCAGGATGCGGGCAGGCAAGGGGGGCGCGGTGAGCACGCAGCCATCGAGTGGTCGACCGGCGGGAGATCCGGCAGGTCCGCCGCCCGCGGCCGGAGCCCCCGCCCCGCCGACCTCCCCCTCGACCCCGGGCGGCGGTTCGGCCTCGGCGGGTCCGCCGCCTCGCGGGCCCGTGCCTGCCAGGCAGCCGCCGGCAGGGGGAGGTGCGCCGCGCGGTGGCAGGCTGGCCGCGTTCGCGCTCGCCGTCGCCGGACTGGCGTCGTTGGTCGCGGTGGTCGCCGTTGTGGTCGCGGTACTGGCCATCAACCGGGCCGGGGACGCCCAGCGCGACGCGGAGTCGGCACTGGCCGCGAAAGCGGGGGGCGGAGCAAGCCCGGCCGCCCCGGCCCCGACCGACCACCCGGCCGGGACGCCCGCCGCCGGCGGGGAACAGCCGGGTGCCACCGCCACGGTCGGTCCGCCGCTGCCGCCGATCAACCCTGAGGCCAACTACCGAATGGTGGCCCAGAAGGTGTCCGTCTCGATGCAGTCCATCTCATGCCAGGAGCAGTACCTGGACGTGGACGGACCACAGGTCTCCAACGACGAGCAATCCGGCTCGGAGTTGACCATCACCAGCTGCTCCGGCCCGGAGTCGTTCGAGCTCAGGCCCGGCATGGTGGGCAGCCGGATGGACTCCGCGGCGGTCGGCCCGCTGGACTGCGCGCGGGCCACCCGGACCGCGCCGATCGCAGAGGACGTGCTGGTCCCGGTCCGGCAGGGCGTGGTCCTCTGTGTGCTGACCTCCTTCGACGAGGCGAACAAGACGGGCATCACGCAGAAGCTCGCCCTGGTCGAGGTGACCGCCGTCGGCAAGGACGGCCTGGCCAGTATCCAGGTGACCACCTGGGACGTGCCGAGGTGAGCCGGTAGCCACGTCACCGGAGGGTGCGGTAGGTCGGACCAAATCCGGTGTACGGGGTGGTCGTCGGGCAGGTGTACTGGCGCCTGAGAGAATGTCCCGCGACCGTACGTTCGAAGGAGACGCACCCCGTGATCCGTACCCATGACGCCGGCCGCCTGCGGGCCTCGGATGCCGGCACGACGGTGACGCTCGCCGGCTGGGTGGCCCGGCGCCGCGACCACGGCGGGGTGATCTTTGTCGACCTGCGGGACGACTCCGGCATCGCCCAGGTGGTGTTCCGGGAAGGGGCCGCGGCCGAACAGGCGCACGCGCTGCGCAACGAGTTCTGCGTCGCGGTGACCGGCACGGTGCAGCGCCGCCCGGCCGGCAACGAGAACCCGGAGCTGCCCACCGGCGAGATCGAGGTGGTCGCGAGCGAGCTGACCATCCTCTCCGAGGCCGCGCCGCTGCCGCTGCCGGTCGACGACCACGTCGACGCCGGCGACGACGTGCGCCTCAAGTACCGCTACCTGGACCTGCGCCGCAGCGGACCAGCACGGGCGCTGAAGCTGCGCAGCCGGGCCAACCAGATCGCCCGCCGGGTGCTCGACGAGCGCGGCTTCTACGAGATCGAGACGCCGACGCTGACCCGGTCCACCCCCGAGGGCGCGCGGGACTTCCTGGTCCCGGTCCGCCTGCAGCCCGGCACCTGGTACGCGCTGCCGCAGTCCCCGCAGCTGTTCAAGCAGCTGCTCATGGTGGCCGGGATGGAGCGGTACTACCAGATCGCCCGCTGCTACCGGGACGAGGACTTCCGGGCCGACCGGCAGCCGGAGTTCACCCAGCTGGACATCGAGATGTCGTTCGTCACCCAGGACGACGTGATCGAGGTGGGCGAGCAGATCGTCGCCGCGCTCTGGCAGGAGCTGGCCGGGTTCGAGATCCCGCGGCCGATCCCGCGGCTGACCTGGCACGACGCCATGGAGCGGTACGGCTCGGACAAGCCCGACCTGCGCTACGGGCTGGAGCTGACCGACCTGACCGACTACCTGCGCGGCACCGAGTTCCGGGTGTTCGCCGGCGCGATCGACGCCGGCGGGTACGTGGGCGCGGTGGTCATGCCCGGCGGCGCGGCGCAGACCCGCCGGGAGCTGGACGGCTGGCAGGATTGGGCCAAGGCGCGCGGGGCGCGTGGCCTGGCGTACGTGGTGCTGGACGCGGAGACCGGCGAGCCCCGCGGTCCGGTGGCGCGCAACCTCTCCGAGGCGCACCTGGCCGGCCTCGCCGACGCGGTGGGCGCCAAGCCCGGCGACGCCATCTTCTTCGCTGCCTCGGCCCAGCGGCGGGAAGCCCTCGAACTGCTGGGCGCGGCCCGGGTGGAGATCGCCAACCGGACCGGGCTGGTCGACCGCAGCGCGTGGGCGTTCTGCTGGGTGGTGGACGCGCCGATGTTCGAGCGCGACGAGGACGGCGGCTGGAGCGCGGTGCACCACCCGTTCACCTCGCCCACCGCCGAGTGGGAGGACAGCTTCGAGACCGCGCCGGAGCGGGCGCTGGCGTACGCGTACGACATCGTCTGCAACGGCAACGAGATCGGCGGCGGCTCGATCCGTATCCACCGCGCGGACGTGCAGCGGCGGGTGTTCGACCTGCTGGGCATCACCCCGCGGGAGGCGGAGGAGAAGTTCGGCTTCCTGCTGGAGGCGTTCAAGTACGGCCCGCCGCCGCACGGTGGCATCGCCTTCGGCTGGGACCGCACCTGCATGCTGCTCGCCGGCGCGGACTCGATCCGCGAGGTCATCGCGTTCCCGAAGACACGCGGCGGCTTCGACCCGCTGACCGGGGCGCCGACGCCGATCACCGCGCAGCAGCGGGCCGAGGCCGGCGTGGACGCCAAGCCCAAGCCGCCGGCCGCGGCGGCGGGTACCAGCGGCGTCGCCGCGCCGGTCGCCGACCCGACCTAGGCCGGCAGCGGCGCCCTCCCTTCCGCGCAGGCGGCCGCGTACTGCGCCGGGGTCAGCCCGACCGCCGCGGTGAAGTCGTGGATGAAGTGGGACTGGTCGAAGTACCCCAGCTCCGCGGCGACCTGCGCCCAGCTGCCCGGTGACGGCTCGGCCAGCCGGGCCGCCGCCTCGTGCAGCCGGTACCGCCGCAGCACCCACTTCGGGCTCACCCCGACGTACCGGTTGAACAGCCGCTGCAGGGAGCGTGGCGAGATCCCGTACCGCCGGCAGAGGTCGTCGACCCGGGTGACCGACCGGTCCCGCAGCAGCACCCGGACCAGCCGTCCCACCAGCTCGGTGTTGTGGTCGGGCTCGGGCCAGTGCCGGCGTAGGAACTCCTCGGCCAGCGCGACGAGCTCGCCGACCTCGCGGGCCTCGGCCAGCGCCCGCTCCAGCCGGGCGGCGTCCACGCCCCACACCTGGTCGGCCGGCACGGAGGCACCGGTGAAGTCGCTGACCGGCCGGTTGACGAACGGGGCGAACCCGCCCGGCCGGAACTTCACCCCGAACACCCGGCCGCTCCCGGACAGCGGGTAGGTCAACCGCTCGCGGCCTACGCCGGCGATGGTCAGCCGGCCGGCATCGAAGACCAGGTTGACGCAGGGGTGGGGGAGCAGCGTGACCGACGAACGGCGACCGGGCGGCAGGTCCCAGGTCACTGCCCAGTGCCGCTCGACCAGGCCGCCCAGCTCGGGATCGGCCGGGATCCGCGTCACCCGGAAGTCGTCGCGCCACTCGTCGAGCACCCCGAGCTCGCTGGTGGTCTGCCCCGGTCGCGTGCGTCCAGATCCGTTCCCCGTCATGTCGCCAAGGATGGACCACCGGACCGACAAGATTCCGGCTGGCGACCACAGCCTCACCCCTTCGTTGGCTGCGGGGCGCCGCCGGCGCGGTCGCCTCCGAGGAGCGGGCGCCCGGCGCGCGACAGGTGCGCCGTTTGTACGTTCCGGACGGCCCGGTCCGTTGCCCATCCGGACGACCCGGTGAGGCACGCAGGCTGAGGATGGGTGATGCGGCGGCCGCCCGCGAATGGCTGGTGTCAGCTGATGGCGACGGATGAGCGGGGCAGGCTGCTGGTGAACCCCAGCCGCCGGTAGAGGCGGGCCGCCGGAGCGTTGTCCCACATCACGCCGAGCGCCACCATTTCGTACGCCCGCAAGAGGTGACGGGTCATCGCGGCCGTGAGCGCCGCGCCGAGCCCACGCCCTTGGTGGGCCGATGCGACCGTGATTCCGGCGAGGAAACCGATGTCACCGCGTGACCGGTCGGCGCCGCAGGCGACCAGCCGGGTGCCGTCGAAGATGCCGTACCATCCGCGCACCCGACCGTCGCCGGGCCGGGTGGTGGAGCCGGGGTGCGCCTCCTCGATCACCGCGGTGATCTCGTCGTCGTGCCGGCGGTCGAGCGGGACCACCCGCTCCTCGCCGGGGACGGGGGGCGGCGGGGTCCGCGTCCACAGGAAGTCCCAGTCGTCCTGGCGGGTCGGCCGCAGGTGCGGGGCGAGCGCCTGGCCGTCGACCCGGGGCAGGTGCAGCCACCGGACATCGGCCAGGTGGTCGGAGGCCGCGAGCTCGGCAAAAAGGCGGGCACTGCGCCGCGCGTCGCCCACGGCGCACGCCGTCGCACCTGACGGACCGTGGTTGAACCAGACGACGGTCCGTTCGGTCTGGTAACCGGTGACCGCTTCGCGGTCGGTGTTCATTCGGACGTACGGGTGGTCGCCCGCGGCCGCTAGCACGGCGGCCCGGCCGACGAGCCGGTTCGCCTCTTCGAGCACGATCGCCACGCTATATCGGCCCTTCTGGTGGATGGTTGGTTGGCGCAGCCGGACGGCACGATCGATCGCCCCTAACACCTACAAATTGGACAAATGGCAGCGGAAGGTCGGCGGAAGGACCGGGTACTGTCGGCGCGTGGACCCGGTAGGCCTCTTCTCGCTGGACGAATCCGTGCGGCCGCCAGCACCGGCCGCGCCGGGCTCGGCCAGTGGGTTCGGCGCGGTGGGCCGGGATGCCCCGCTGGCTGTGCGGATGCGCCCGACCACGCTGGACGAGCTGGTCGGGCAGGACCACCTGCTGGCGCCCGGCGCACCGCTGCGCCAGCTGGTGGGCGGCGCCACCCCGATGTCGGTGATCCTCTGGGGCCCGCCGGGCAGCGGCAAGACGACCATCGCCCACCTGGTCGCCGGCGCCACCGACCGGCGCTTCGTGGCCCTGTCGGCGCTGAACGCCGGGGTCAAGGACGTCCGCGCGGTCATCGACACCGCGCGCCGCGAGCGCCGGGCGGGCGGCCGGCCGACCGTGCTGTTCATCGACGAGGTCCACCGGTTCAGCAAGACCCAACAGGACTCGCTGCTCGCCGCGGTCGAGGATCGGACCATCACGCTGCTCGCGGCCACCACGGAGAACCCGTACTTCTCGGTGATCTCGCCGCTGTTGTCCCGCTGCGTGTTGCTCACCCTCCAGCCCCTCACTGACGATGCGGTACGCAGCCTGCTGCGCCGGGCTGTCACCGACGAGCGCGGGCTGGGCGGCCGGATGCGGCTCGCACCGGACGCGGAGGACCACCTGGTTCGCCTGGCCGGAGGCGACGTCCGCAAGGCCTTGACCGCGCTGGAAGCGGCGGCCGTCTCGGCCGCGGCGCAGGACCGCGGCGAGATCGACCTTCGCACCGCCGAGCAGGCGGTCGACGTGGCGGCCCTGCGCTACGACCGGGACGGCGACGCCCACTACGACGTGACCAGCGCCTTCATCAAGAGCATGCGCGGTTCGGATGTGGACGCGGCGCTGCACTGGCTGGCCCGGATGCTGGTCGCCGGCGAGGACCCGCGGTTCATCGCCCGCCGCATGGTCATCTTCGCCAGCGAGGACGTGGGCATGGCCGACCCCAGCGCGCTCACCGTGGCCACCGCCGCCGCGCACGCGGTGGAGTATGTGGGCCTGCCAGAGGCGCAGCTCAACCTGGCCCAGGCGGTGATCCACCTGGCCACCGCGCCGAAGTCGAACGCGGTGGTGAAGGCGATCGGTGCCGCGGTGGCGGATGTGCGGGCCGGCCGCGGCGGCCCGGTGCCCAGGCACCTGCGGGACGCCCACTACCAGGGCTCGCGCGGGTTGGGTCACGGCGCCGGGTACCGGTATCCGCACGACGACCCGCACGGCGTGGTGGCCCAGCAGTACGCTCCAGACGACTTGGTCGGCGTGGACTACTACCAGCCGAGCGACCACGGCGGCGAGCGGGCGGTGGCGCAGCGGCTGCCCCGGCTGCGGCAGATCGTGCGGGGCAGGTCGCCCGGGGTGCCGGCGGACGCGGTCGATGACCAGGGGCGCTTGAGCAACCGCGCGCCAGCGGGCAAGGTCGATGGTAGCGACGGCTCGGCCGAGGAGGAGGGTGCGTGACCGAGGCCTGGCGATTACGTGCGTGGTGCGCGCGGGCATGGCGTCGAGCAGAGCGGCGCCACGGGAGCTCCCGGTGGCGGGAGGAGCCGTGAGAGACCCGAATGGCGACGGCACCGCGGCGAAGGGTGGCGGCCGGCGCCGTGGCCGCGGGCGTTCCGCGCCGGCCGGCGCGGCCGACCTGCCGGGCGAGGACATGGGCTGGCTGGCCGATCTGCGCAGCGCCAAGGAGGCCCGCGTCGACATCGGCCCGGGTGACGACGTCGACGAACCGGCTCCGCCGCCGCGGGTGTCCCGCGCCGACGACCTGCGCCCCGACGATCTGCGCGCCGACGATCTGCGCGCCGAGCGCGCGGATGCGCCGCCGGCCCGGGGGCCGGCGGCGGCGCCGCTCCGGGACTCGACCCCGCCGCCGGGCCGCCGCCGCGCCGACGGACCCGGCGCCCAGCCGGCCGACGGGGGCCGCTGGCGGTCACCCGGGGATGCCGGCCGAGCGCCGGCCCACGCGGGGGCCGGCCCCGACAGCCTCCGGCCTGAGCCGCCTCCCCGTGAGCACGGCCTGCGGCGGCCCGGCCCGCCGGACGCCTTGCCGCGCCGCCCGGACGATGTCGGCGCCGGCCGGGCCGTTCCGGAGTCCGGGGGGCCGGAGCGCCGCGGGCGCCGGGCCGGGCAGCGCTGGCCGGACGAGCGTGGCGGCGACCGCCCGGCAGCCCCGGGCGGCCCGCTCCGCCAGCCGGGCGCGGCGCCGGTCGTTCCGGTGGTGCCCGGCCCGTCCGATGCCGGGCGTCCCGCTGGAGCGCGATCCGCCCGGCCGGTACCACCCGCGCAGAGAGGTGCCGTCCACCCGGCGGGCGACCTGCCCGGTCGGGCGCGTCCCGGCACGGACAAGCCGCTCAGCGGTCCGCCGGCCCGGCCGCGACACGCGGAACCCGATCCGCGGTCGGGGTACCCCGATCCGGTCGGCCCGGCAGCCGTCCCGCAGCCACCGTCGGCCTTCCCCGGCAGCCCCGCCGGTGGGCGCCGGCGCGTCGAGCCGGGATCCGGCCGGCACGGCGCTTCCGCGCCGCCGCCCGGAGCGGGTCCGAGGCACGCGGAGCAAGCGGCTGCTCAGCGGCTCGGCCCGGTCACCGGTGACCGTTCCCGCCAGACGGCCGGTCCCCGGCACGGCGGCCCGCCGCCCTTGGCGCCGGAGCGCCCGGGCCCAACCACCAGCTTCCCCGGCTTCAGCCCGCCCGGGACCGGACGGCACAGCAGCATCGACGGCCGGTCCGGTGAAGGCCGGCACGCCTCCGCCGATGAGCAGCCGATCGTGCCGAAGTCCGGCAACGCGCCGCCGCTTCCGGACAGCAGTGGGCCGACCACCGACCCCGGATCGGTCCGGGCCGGCCGCCGCGCGCTCCCGGAGCGGCCGGGTGCCGGGGAGGGCGGCCGGCGCGGGAGTGGGCGCCCGGACCCTGCGGCCCTCCGGCACAACAGCGGCGCGCCGGTCAGCCCGCCCCCGGGTTCTCCTGCATCTGGCCCGACCGGGCCGGTCCACCGCGGTCGACCGGGCGGGATCGGTGGTGGCCCCGGTGGCGGGAGCCGGACGTCCCCGGGCGACATCCGGCCGCCCGCAGGTGAGTTCCGGACGCCGGCCGGCCCGGGAGGCAGCGGGCCGCTGCCGCCACGGGTAGGGCGTGAGCCGCTGTCGGCCGAGCGGGGGCGGGAGCCGCTGCCGGCCGAGCGGGACCGGCAGAGCGGGCCGGCTCGACCGAGCGAGTGGGGCAACCGGCGTACCGGTGACACACCTGAGCGCACCCGCTCGGGGCGTCCAGAGCCCCCGGTCGTGGCTCCCCGGACCGGCCCGCTGAGTCGCCCGCGCGGGGCCACGCCGCCACCGGGCACGCTGCCGCCGGTCCGGGAGCCCGGCACGGGTGTCCCCAGCGGACCCAGCCCTCGGCCCAGCCCGTCCCCGACCGGCTCCCGAAATACGGCGCCGGCCGCGGCGCATGCGGCGCCACCGGCGCACGCCGCGCCGCCCGGGCCGAGCTCCGGGGCGCGCCCGGCGCACGCCGCGCCGCCTTCGCCAACCGGGCCTGCCTCCGGCCGGGCCGCACCACCCGCCGGTCGCGCCGCGTCGGCGGCGCCCACCACCCCGGCGAATGGCGCCGCCCGCACCGCGCCTTTGGGTGCCGCGGCCAGCCGGCCGACCACGGCGACCGGCGGCACGCCGGCCAGTCCGGCCGGCCCCGGTTCCCCGGCCCGCACCGCACCTGGCTTCCCAGCCCGTGGCCCGGCCGGCTCCCCGATCGGTGACCCATCCGGCTCGCCGGTCCGCAACGCACCGAGCTCGCCGGCCCGGCCGCCACGACCCGCCCGGGCGGAGGACACCGGGGAGGCGGCGCCGCCCGGTTCCCGCGCCGCAGGAACGGAGCAGGCCACGAGCGGGACGGCCGAGGCCCTGGACCGGCCACCGGGCCGGGCCGCGGGTGCCGTCCGACCGGCGGCCGGACGGCCGCGCCGGCCGGTGGTGGGCGCCCGTGCCGAGCTGCGCCGGCAGTTGCGCACCCAGCAGCGGCTCCGGCTGGCCACCCTGCTCTCGGTCGTGGTGGTCATCCTCGGCGCGTTGCCGCTCTACCTGCTGATCCGGGACGCCACCCGGGATCCGGTCTTCACCTCGCTCAACGCGCTGCCACTGCCCGCGTGGGCAGAGGCGAGCCGGACCGACACCTCGTACGGCAGCCGCTGGTGCATCATCGACTGCCGCTTCCGTGAGCGGGAGCTGACCTCCGAGCGCCCGACTGACGAAACCGCGAACGTGTACCAGAACGCCCTGCGTTCGGCGGGCTGGCGGCCGTGGAAGGTGAAACAGTGCCCGGACTTCCCGGTGCCCGGTCACTACTCCTGCTGGCGGCGGGACGAGTACACGTTGGATTTGTGGGTGCGCGACCCGACCTGCAAGTCCGACCCGCTGCGGCTGCGGCCGACCGTCGGGCCGACCGCCTCGCCGGGGACCGTCCCCGGTAAGCAGGACGACTGCTCCGGCTCGGTCGTCTCGATCAAGGTGCGTAACCGGATCGACGACGAGCGGGGGCGGGGGCCGGAGCCGAAGGTGGACTCGAGCCTGACCGGCGAGACTCCGGACGCCGTCTTCACCCCGGATCCGCTCACCCCGTCCCCGACCGGCTGATCTCAGCGCGACCGGCTGATCGGAGCGAGATCGGCCGGTCGCGCGAAGTCTCTCGTCACGCAGGGTAGGGTCTGCACGTTGGCGGTTGACTGTGGACTGCGCGCGCCGGGACAGGAGCCGGCAGGTCCGGTACTAGTGAAGGGAAGTGGCATGGAGATCGCAGCCCTGATCGCGTCCGGGGCGTTCCTGATGCTGGTACTGGTGCTCGCCGTGCCGATCCTGCGGCTGCGGCGCACGATCGACGCCGCCACCGACGCGATCAACAGCCTGACCGAGCGCACCGCGCCGCTGCTGGTCAACGCAAACACGACGGTGGAGAACGTGAACACCGCGCTGGGCCAGATGAGCACCACCCTGGACGGGGTGAACATCCAGCTGGAGAAGCTCGATACGGTGACTGGCCATGTACAGCAAGTGACGGGTAACGTGGCGAACCTCTCCGCCGTGGTCACCGCCGCGGCCACCAATCCCCTGGTCAAGATCGCTGCCTTCGGCTACGGGGTACGCCGGGCGGCCGCCGCGCGCCGGCACGCCGAGCAGGAGCGCGAGGTACGCGCGGAGCTGAAGCAGCGCCGCAGGCAGGCCCGGCGCGGCCGGGCCGGTGCCCGGGCGGCCGGCGAGGCCGCGAGCAACGGTGCCGGCCTGCCCCGGGCGGCCCGCTGACGGCGCGTACCCCCGGCTCCGGAGCGCGTCCAGGAAGGATGGAAGGATGAAGCGGTTGCTGTGGCTGGGCATCGGGCTGGCCATCGGCGGGCTGGTGGTCCGCGGCGTCACCAAGCGGGCGCGGGCGTACAGTCCCAGCGGCCTGGCCGCCGCGGCGCGGGAAACGGCTGGCGGGCTGGTCGAGTCGGTGCGTAGCTTCGTCGATGACGTGCGGGACGGCATGGCCGAGCGGGAGCAGCAGATCCACGAGGCGATGCTGGCCGCCCAGCATCCGGCGGACCCCGCCGGAGAACCGAGGGAAGAGGAAGACCGGGAAGGCATCCGATGAGGACAGCGGAGATCAAGCGGCGGTTTCTCGCCCACTTCGAGAACAACGGCCACACCGTTGTGCCGAGTGCCCCGCTGCCCGCCATCGAGGACCCGAACCTGCTGTTCATCAACGCCGGCATGGTCCAGTTCGTGCCGTACTTCCTCGGCCAGCAGACGCCGCCGTTCCGGCGCGCCGCGAGCGTGCAGAAGTGCCTCCGGACACCGGACATCGACGAGGTCGGCAAGACCAGCCGGCACGGCACCTTCTTCCAGATGAACGGCAACTTCTCGTTCGGCGACTACTTCAAGGAAGGCGCCATCCCGCTGGCCTGGGAGCTGTCCACCAAGCCGGTGAGCCAGGGCGGCTTCGGGCTGGACCCGGAGAAGATCTGGGTCACCGTCTACCACGACGACGACGAGGCCTTCGACATCTGGCACAAGACGGTCGGCGTGCCGGTGGAGCGGATCGTCCGCCGGGGCAAGAAGGACAACTACTGGCACATGGGCATCCCCGGGCCGGCCGGCCCGTGTTCGGAGCTGTGGCTCGACCGCGGTCCCCAGTACGGCCGGGACGGCGGCCCGGACGCCGACGAGGACCGCTACCTGGAGTTCTGGAACCTCGTCTTCATGCAGTACGAGATCACCGACGTACGCAGCAAGGAGGACTTCCGGGTCGTCAGCGAGCTGCCGGCGAAGAACATCGACACCGGCATGGGCCTGGAGCGGATGGCATCGATCCTGCAGGGCGTGGACAACCTGTACGAGATCGACGAGGTGCGCCCGATCCTGGACCGGGCGGCCGAGCTGACCGGCCGGCGGTACGGCGCGCGGTCCGGGCACGCGGCCACCGAGTCGCACCCGGACGACGTGCGACTGCGGGTGATCGCGGACCATGTCCGCACCGCCCTGATGGTGATCGGGGACGGGGTGGTGCCGTCCAACGAGGGCCGCGGCTACGTGCTGCGCCGGATCATGCGCCGGGCGATCCGGGCGATCCGCCTGCTCGGCTGGCAGGAGCCGGCGCTGCCGCTGCTGCTGCCGGTGGCCCGGGACTGCATGGCGCCGTCCTACCCCGAGCTCGCCGCCGACTTCGACCGGATCTCCCAGTACGCGTACGCGGAGGAGGACGCGTTCCTGGCCACGCTGCGCGCGGGCACCACGATCCTGGACACCGCGATCGCCGAGACCAAGCGCTCCGGTGGCACGAGCCTGTCCGGGGAGAAGGCGTTCCAGCTGCACGACACGTACGGCTTCCCGATCGACCTGACCCTGGAGATCGCGGCCGAGCAGGGGCTGCGGGTGGACGAGGAGGGCTTCCGCCGGCTGATGGCCGATCAGCGCGCCCGGGCGAAGGCGGACGCGCAGGCGCGCAAGACCGGCCACGCCGACCTGTCCGCGTACCGGGCGGTGCTCGACGAGGGCGGGCCGACCCACTTCACCGGCTATCACGAGGTGAAGCGGGAGGCCAAGGTCCGCGCACTGCTGTCGCCGGAGGGCGTAATGCTGCCGGCGGTGGGCGAAGGCGACCTGGTCGAGGTGGTGCTGAACGCCACCCCGTTCTACGCCGAGGGTGGCGGCCAGCAGCCCGACCAGGGCCTGATCACCCTCGCCGGGGGCCAGGCCGAGGTGTACGACGTGCAGCAGCCGGTGCCAGGGCTGATCGTGCACCGGGCCCGCGTGGTGCGCGGCGAGCTGCGTGCCGGTGAGGAGAGCTTCGCCGAGATCGACGTGAACCGGCGGAAGGCGATCTCGCGGGCGCACACCGCGACCCACCTGGTGCACACCGCGATGCGCAACTTCCTCGGCGAGTCGGCGACCCAGGCCGGTTCGCTGAACGCGCCGGGCCGGCTGCGGTTCGACTTCAACACCCCGGGTGCCGTGCCGCCGGGCGTGCTGCGCGACGTCGAGCAGCAGATCAACGAGGTGCTGATCGAGGACCTCGAGGTGCACGCGAAGCTGATGAGCCTGGCCGACGCGCGGGCGTCCGGCGCGATGGCGCTGTTCGGCGAGAAGTACGGCGACGAGGTGCGGGTGGTCGAGGTCGGCGACTACGCCCGGGAACTGTGCGGTGGCACGCACGCGGCCCGCTCCGGCCAGCTCGGCCTGGTGAAGATCCTCTCCGAGTCGTCCATCGGCTCCGGGGTGCGCCGGGTGGAGGCGCTGGTCGGCATCGACGCGTTCAACTACCTGGCCCGGGAGCACCTGCTGGTGTCCCGGCTGGCCGACCTGTACCGGGCCCGGCCCGAGGAGGTGGCCGAACGGGTCGAGCAGACCGTGACCGCGCTGCGGGACGCGGAGAAGGAGCTGGAGAAGCTGCGCGCCCAGCTGGTGCTGGGCAACGCAGGGGCGCTGGCCGAGCAGGCCAGGGACGTGCGCGGGGTGGCGTACGTGGGCACCGAGGCGCCCGAGGGCACGGCCGGCAACGACGTGCGCACGCTGGCCCAGGAGATCCGCGGCAAGATCCCGGCCTCGCGGCCCGCGGTGGTCGCGGTGGCGGTGCGCAACGCGGGCAAGGCGTCCATGGTGGTGGCGGTGAACGGGCCGGCCAAGCAGCGCGGGCTGTCCGCGGCCGACCTGGTCAAGCTGGCGCTGTCCGGCCGGGGCGGCGGCAACGCGGACCTGGCCCAGGGCGGCGGGGTACCGGCGGACCAGGCGCCGGCCCTGCTCAGCGCGGTCGAACAGGCCCTCTGACCCGCCGCTTCCGAACAGCTGACCCGCCTCCGCCCCCGTTGATCACGAGATTGGCGGCACAAAATGTCCACTTTGTCGCCATCTACCCCGTGATCAGCGGCGGGTGGAGAGAGCACGGGAAGCGTGTGGTTGGATCAGGGGCGTGCTAGACCCGCGAGGTGTGCGGCTCGGCGTCGACGTCGGACAGGTGCGGGTGGGTGTCGCCATCTGCGACCCCGACGGCATCCTGGCCACACCTCTCGTCACTCTCCGCCGCGACCGGAATGCCGGGAAAGGGACAGTTCCGGCGGATATCCGCGAACTTTCACGACTCGTAGACGAACATGACTGCGTGGAAGTGGTGGTGGGACTGCCCGTAAGACTGACCGGGATGGAGGGGCCGGCGGCGGAGCAAGCCCGGACATATGCCCAGCAGTTGGCCGCCGAGATCGCGCCGGTCCCGGTCCGGTTGGCCGACGAGAGGATGTCGACGGTAGCAGCAACCCGTAGGCTGGCCGAGCGAGGCGTCAGGGGGCGGCGCCAACGTGCGGTGATCGATCAGGCCGCCGCTGTGGAGATCCTGCAGGGGTGGCTCGATGCGCGGAGGCGGACGTGATGATTGACGAACTGGACTTGGCGTTCGACGACCATCCGGAACGCGAGCGGTGGCGACATGCCCGCCGGCGCCGGCGCGGGGCGCAGCGCGGGCGGCCGGGGAAGAAGGGGCGCGGCGGGCGGGTCCGGACCCCGGTCGCCTTCCTGCTGTCGTTCCTGCTGCTCGCCGCCCTCGGCGGCGGCGCCTGGTACGGGTACGACCGGGTGCGCGGGTTCTTCCACGCACCGGACTACACGACCGCCGGGACCGGGCAGGTCCGGGTCGAGATCAAGAGCGGCGACACCATCACCGACATGGCCAACACGCTGTACCACGCGGACGTGGTGAAGAGCGCGAAGGCCTTCATCGAGGCGGCCGAGAAGGATCCGCGTAGCCAGAACATCCAGCCGGGCTTCTACCGGCTACGCACCAAGATGCGCGCTGCCGAGGCGCTGAAGCTGTTGCTGGACCTGAAGAACAAGGTGGTCACCAAGGTGACCATCCCCGAGGGCCGCACCGTCAAGCAGACCTTCAGTCTGCTGTCCAAGGCGACCGGCATCCCGGTGGCGCAGTTCGCCGCGGCCGCCAAGGACCCGAAGAAGCTCGGCGTGCCGGACTTCTGGTTCAACCGCACCGACGGCAAGAAGGTGACCCTGTCGGTCGAGGGCTTCCTGTTCCCGGCCACCTACGACTTCGACCCGGACGCCACCGCCGAGGAGATGCTCCGGCAGATGGTCGCCCAGTTCCTCCAGGTCGCCGACGAAATGAAGTTTGTCGATACGGTGCAGGCCGAGCGGGGTGGTATCTCGCCGTACGAGGCGCTGATGGTCGCCTCACTCGCCCAGGCCGAGGCCGGGGTGCCGGAGGACCTCGGCAAGATTGCCCGGGTCGCGTACAACCGGGTCTACACCGGCAAGTTCGACTGTGGCTGCCTGCAGTTCGACGTGACCATCAACTACGGGTTGGAGCTGGCGGGCAAGCCCACCAAGGCGTCGAAGGACTTGTTGCAGTCGGAGCTCGACGACAGGAGCAACCCGTACAACTCGTACGTGTACAAGGGGTTGCCTCCGACGCCGATCAACAGCCCGGGCAAGGCCGCCTTGGAGGCGGCGATGCGCCCGCCGAAGGGTGGCTGGCTGTACTTCGTCGCCATCGACAAGCAGGGCCACTCCGCGTTCGCCACCACACTGGCTGAGCACGAACGGAACAAGGCCACGGCGCGCAAGAACGGTGTGCTCTGAGGTGACGCAGGTCCACCGGGCCGCGGTGCTGGGCAAGCCCATCGCGCACTCGCTCTCCCCGGTCATCCACAACGCCGGATACGCGGCCGCCGGGTTGACCGGCTGGTCGTACGCGGCGATCGAGTGCGCCGAAGCCGAGCTGCCGGACCTGGTCGCCGGGCTGGGCCCGGAGTGGGCGGGGCTGTCGCTGACCATGCCGCTGAAGGAGGTGGCGCTCGCGGTGGCCGGCGAGGTCTCGCCGGTCGCCGCCGCGGTCGGCGCCGCCAACACCCTGGTGCGCCGGGCCGACGGCTCCTGGTACGCGGACAACACCGACGTGCCGGGGATGGTGGAGGCGCTGCGGGCGGCCGGGGTGACCACGGCGCGGTCGGTGGCGGTGCTCGGGGCCGGCGGGACCGCACGGGCCGCCCTGGCCGCCGCGCAGGCGCTTTGCCCCGGCGCCATCACGGTGTACGCCCGCCGGCCGGAGGCGATCGATCAGCTGCGCGCGGTGGGCGTACCACTGACTGGGGCACTGTGGACGGACGCCGCGCGGTGCGGCGAGGCCGACGTGGTGATCTCCACGGTACCGAAGGGCGTCGCGGACCACCTGATCATCCACTGGCGACCGTCTACTGTGCTCTTCGACGTGGTCTACGACCCGTGGCCGACCCCGTTGGCCGCCGCGGCCCAGGCCGCCGGCTGCCGGATCGTCTCCGGCCTGGATCTGCTGCTGGCGCAGGCGGTCGGCCAGTTCGAGCAGTTCACCGGCGTACCGGCTCCGGTGCCGGCGATGCGCGACGCGCTCGCGCGGGCCCGGCGACCGCGAACGCGGCCATCGCCAGGACCGAGCACGACAGCATGACCAACGCCATCGGCCGGGCGGTGCCTTCGCCGGCCAACCCCACCAGCGGCGCGACCAGCCCTCCGGTCGCGGACTGCGTCGCGCCCAGCAGCGCCGCCGCGGTCCCGGCCCGCTCCGGGTGGCCTTCCAGGGCCAGGCTGGTGCCGTTCGGCATGACCATCCCGACGGTGGCGACCGCGACGAACAGCAGGGCGCCCAGCGCGGCGAGGCTGTGCGCCCCGGACACCAGTACCAGCCCGGCGGTCGCGGCCAGGTTCGTCACCAGGGCGGCGCCCAGCAGCGTGCTGGGCTGCAGGCGGTCCAGCAGGTGGGCGTTGACCTGGCTGAGCACCACCATCCCGAGCGCGTTCCCGCCGAACATGAGCGCGTACGTCTGCGCCGAGGCGCCGAACGCGTCCTGGATCACGAACGACGCGCCGGCGATGTAGGCGAACAGGGTGCCGAAGGCGAGCGCCTGGGCCAGCGCGAAGCCGACGTAGCGCCGGTCGGCGACGACGATTCGGGCGGCCCGGACGGTCTGCCGCAGCCCGCTCGCGCTGCGCCGGTGTTCGGGCAGGGTCTCCGGGAGCAGCCGCAGCACGCCTGCGAAGAGCAGGACACCGATCGCGGCGAGCACGGCGAAGATGCCCCGCCACGAGGTCACCCGCAGCGCCAGGGCGCCCAGCAGCGGCGCGGCGACCGGGGCCAGACCGAACACGATGGTCAGCCGGGAGAAGTACTTGGCGGCGGCGACCCCGGAGTAGAGGTCCCGGACCACCGCCCGGCCGACGACCACGCCGACCGATCCGGCCAGCCCCTGGACCACCCGCAGCCCGACCAGGGCCTCGATCGACGGGGTGAGCGCGCACAGCACCGAGGTCACCGCGTACGCCGCCACGCCGACGAGCACCGGCCGGCGGCGCCCCCACCGGTCGCTGAGCGGGCCGGCGAGCAGCTGGCCGCCGCCGAGCCCGACCATGCACGCGGTCAGGGAGAGCTGGACCTGTGCGGCCGAGGCGTCGAAGTCGTCCGCGATGCGCGGGAACGCCGGCAGGTACATGTCGATTGACAGCGGCCCGACCGCGGTCAGCGCGCCGAGGATGGTCAGCAGGGCCAGGGCCCTGCTACGGCTCGTCATTCCGGTGACAATAGCTCTGATGCCAGAGTCGTTGAACGCGTCACATGTCGCGGACGGCCTCAGCGGGGTGGTCGCCCGGCTGCACTACGCGCTGCGGCGCGCCGGCACCGGCCTGCCCGACGCGCAGGTCGGGCTGCTGCGCCTGGTCGAGCGGCACCCGGGCGTCAGCGTCAAGGAGGCCGCCGAGTTGCTGGGCATCGCCGCGAACACGGTCAGCACCCTGGTCGGCGAGCTCGCCGGCGCCGGCCTGCTCACCCGCACCCGGGATCCGGGCAACCGGCGCGTGGTCCGCCTCGATCTCACCGCGGAGGCGCGCCGTCAGCTGGCCGAGTACGCGGCGCGGCGCCGGGCGGTCCTCGCCGAGGCGCTGGCCGGCCTCGACCCGCCGGCGCTGGCCGACCTGGACCGGGCCCTGGCGCACCTGCGTCGCATCGAGGATCTGGTGGGTAGGCGGCTGGGTGGGTAGCGAGCCGGCCGTGAAACACTTGGCGGCGTGTTGCGCTGGTTGACCGCGGGTGAGTCGCACGGGCCCGCGCTCGTCGCCGTCTTGGACGGGGTGCCGGCCGGGGTCGAGGTGACGAGCGGCGACGTTGCGCGGGAGCTGGCCCGCCGCCGGCTCGGCTACGGCCGCGGCGCCCGGATGTCGTTCGAGCAGGACCAGGTCGAGATCATCGGTGGGGTCCGGCACGGGGTGACGCTGGGCAGCCCGGTGGCGATCCGGGTCGGCAACACCGAGTGGCCCAAGTGGCAGGCGGTGATGGCGGCCGACCCGGTCGACCCGGCCGAGCTGGCGAACCTGGCCCGTAACGCGCCGCTGACCCGGCCCCGCCCCGGCCACGCCGACCTGGCCGGCATGCAGAAGTACGGCTACACCGACGCGCGCCCGATCCTGGAGCGGGCCAGCGCCCGCGAGACCGCGGCCCGGGTGGCGATCGGCACGGTGGCGCGTGCGCTGCTCCGCCAGGCGCTGGGCATCGCGATCGTGTCGCACGTGGTGGAGCTGGGCTCGGTCGCCGTCAAGCCGGGCCTGCGACCGCTGCCGGAGGACGCCGAGCGGATTGACGCGGACCCGCTGCGCTGCCTCGACCCGGACGCGAGCGCCCGGATGGTGGCCGAGGTGGACGCGGCGAAGAAGGACGCGGACACGCTGGGCGGGATCGTCGAGGTGCTCGCCTACGGGGTGCCGCCCGGGCTGGGCAGCCACACCCAGTGGGACCGCAAGCTGGACGCCCGGCTGGCCGCCGCGCTGATGTCCATCCAGGCGGTCAAGGGAGTGGAGATCGGCGACGCCTTCACCCAGGCGCGCTCCCGCGGCTCGGCGGCGCACGACGAGATCGTGCCGACCGCGACCGGGGTCCGCCGGCTCACCGACCGGGCGGGCGGCCTGGAGGGCGGTATCACCAGCGGTGAACCGCTGCGGGTGCGGGCCGCGATGAAGCCGATCTCGTCGCTGAACCGAGCGCTGTCCACTGTGGATGTCGCAACCGGAAGGCCGGCCACCGCGATCAACCAGCGGTCGGACGTGTGCGCGGTGCCCGCCGCCGCGGTGGTCGCCGAGTCCATGGTGGCGCTGGTGCTCGCCGAGGCGGCCACCGAGAAGTTCGGCGGCGACTCGGTCGCCGAGATGCGCCGCAACCTCGCCGGCTACCTGGATGGCCTGGTGGTCAGGACGGCTCCGTGGGAGGGGGGCGGGCAGTGACGGCTGGTCCGGTGTGCGTGCTGGTCGGCGTGATGGGTGCCGGCAAGAGCACGGTCGGCGCGCTGCTCGCGCAGCGGCTCGGGGTCGGGTTCCACGATGTGGACGCGGCGGTCGAGGCGGAGGCGGGCAAGCCGATCTCGGAGATCTTCATCGACGAGGGCGAGGAGCATTTCCGGGCGCTCGAACGGCGGGCCGTCGCGGCCGCGCTCGCCGAACAGGACGGGGTGGTCGCCCTCGGCGGCGGGGCGATCCTGGCCGACCAGACGCGCGAGGCGCTGGCCGGGCACACGGTGATCTACCTTTCGGTGGAGTTCGCCGACGCGATCAAGCGGGTCGGGTTGGGGCAGGGCCGCCCGTTGCTCGCGATCAACCCGCGGGCCACCCTCAAGCACCTGCTCGACCAGCGCCGGCCGCTCTACGAGAAGGTCGCCACCCACACCGTGCGCACCGACGGGCGTACTCCCGAGGAGATCGCCGACGAGATCGCCGCCCTCCTCCGCCCTGGCAGCGCTGGGCGGAGCACCGAGCAGCCATCGCCCGCCGACCCGGAGGAGATGGACCGATGAGCCACGGCGTCACGCTGACCACCACGCTCGTCTGGCGGGCGCGCTGACATGCAGGCGGCCGGCATGGTGACCACGATCGAGGTGGGCGGCGATCGGCCGTACCAGGTCCTGGTCGGCCGCGGCCTGCTCGGCGACCTGCCGCGGCTGGTCGGTGGCGCGGCGCAGGTCGCCGTGGTGCACGCCCGGCCGGTCAAGGCGTACGCCGACGCGGTGGCCGAGGCGGTGCGCGCGGCCGGCGCCCGGCCGCTGCCGGTCGAGGTGCCGGACGCCGAGGCGGGCAAGACCATCGACGTGGCAGCCCGCTGCTGGGACGCGCTGGGCGCGGCCGGCTTCACCCGCACCGACGCGGTGGTGGGTGTCGGCGGTGGCGCAGTGACCGACCTGGCCGGCTTCGTCGCCGCGTGCTGGCTGCGCGGCGTGCCGGTGGTGCAGGTGCCGACCAGCCTGCTCGGCATGGTGGACGCCGCGGTCGGTGGCAAGACCGGGGTCAACACCGCGGCCGGCAAGAACCTGGTCGGCGCATTCCACCCGCCCGCCGCGGTCGTCGCCGACCTGACCACCCTGGACACGCTGCCGCGGGCCGACCTGGTCGCCGGCCTGGCCGAGGTGGTCAAGTGCGGCTTCATCGCCGATCCGGCGATCCTGGACCTGGTCGAGGCGGATCCGGCGGCCGCCGCCGACCCCGCCGGCCCCGTCGTGCGCGAGCTCGTCGAGCGGGCGGTGCGGGTGAAGGCGCGGGTCGTCTCGGCGGATCTGCGCGAGTCCGGGCTGCGGGAGATCCTCAACTACGGCCACACGCTCGGCCACGCCATCGAGAAGGTCGAGGGGTACGCCTGGCGGCACGGCCATGCGGTCTCGGTCGGCCTCGTCTTCGCCGCCGCGCTGGGCCGGCTGGCGGGCCGGCTGGACGCCGTCACCGCCGACCGGCACCGCAGCGTGCTGGCCGCCCTGGGGCTGCCGGTAACCTACCGCGCGGACGCCTGGGAGCGGCTGCGCGCCGCGATGGCGGTGGACAAGAAGGCGCGGGCCGATCGGCTGCGCTTCGTGGTGCTGGACGGGCTCGCCGCGCCGTCCATCCTGGAGAGCCCGGGCGAGCCGCTGCTGCGCTCGGCGTACGCGGAGGTGTGCTGATGGACGTCGTCGTGCTGAACGGCCCGAACCTGGGGCGGCTGGGCACCCGGCAGGTGGACATCTACGGGGTGACCTCCTACGCCGAGCTGGTCGAGCTGTGCGTGGGCACGGGCAAGGAGCTCGGCCTGGACGTCGAGGTGCGCCAGACCGACGGCGAGCACGAGATGCTGGCCTGGCTGCACGAGGCCGCCGACTCGGCCACCCCGGTGGTGCTCAACCCGGGCGCGTGGTCGCACTACTCGTACGCGGTGCGGGACGCCTGCGCGATGCTGCGCGCCCCGCTGGTGGAGGTGCACATCTCCAACATCCACGCCCGCGAGGAGTTCCGGCACCATTCGGTGATCTCCGCGGTCGCGACCGGGGTGATCTGCGGGCTCGGCGTGGACGGCTACCGGCTGGCCCTGCAGCACCTCGCCCGGCGGGCCAGGTAGTATTTGCTGACTCTCCGTCAACCCGACAAGGCAGGCTGTTTGATCCATGGCGACCACGAACGACCTGAAGAACGGTATGGTGCTCAACCTCGACGGCGAGCTGTGGTCCGTCGTGGAGTTCCAGCACGTCAAGCCCGGTAAGGGCGGCGCGTTCGTGCGGACGACGCTGAAGAACGTGCTCTCCGGCAAGGTGGTCGACAAGACCTTCAACGCCGGCACCAAAGTGGACACCGCCACCGTCGACAAGCGGCCGATGCAGTACCTGTACGCCGACGGCGAGGACTTCATCTTCATGGACCTGGAGACCTACGACCAGATCCACGTCCCCCGCGGCACGGTCGGCGAGGCGGCGAACTACCTGCTGCCGGAGGCGGAGGTGACCGTCGCCACGCACGAGGGGGTGCCGCTCTACGTGGAGCTGCCCGCCAGCGTGGTGCTGGAGGTCACGTACACCGAGCCGGGCCTGCAGGGTGACCGGTCCACCGGTGGCACGAAGCCGGCCACGGTGCAGACCGGTGCGACGGTTCAGGTGCCGCTGTTCATCACCACGGGCGAGAAGATCAAGGTGGACACCCGCGACGGCCGCTACCTCGGCCGCGCCTGATCCGTCGCAGACCATGGCGGAGGCGCCGAAGCAGGCGATGACCGCGCGCCGCAAGGCGCGCAAACGGGCCCTGGACGTGCTGTACGAGGCGGACCTGCGCGGCATACCGGTGCCGGACGCGCTGCGGGAGTACGTCCAGCGGCTGGAGCGGCCGCACCCGGAGCACCTGGGTTACGCGATCCGGCTGGTGGAGGGCGTGGCGGAGCACCGCGACCGGATCGACGAGCTGATCGGCAGCTACGCCGAGGGTTGGACGCTGGAGCGGATGCCGCCGGTGGACCGCAACCTCGCCCGGATCGCCGTCTTCGAGTTGCTCTATGTCGACGAGATCGACCCGCCGGTGGCGATCACCGAGGCGGTGGAGCTGGCCCGCCAACTCTCCACTGAGGACTCACCGCGGTTCCTCAACGGCGTGCTCGCCCGCATCGCCGAGTTCGCCACCCCGTAGCTGCGGATCCGCTCCTCGGCCACCGCTGTTCACCCCTGAATCGTCGCGACTCACCGCCGAGCCAGGCTGAGCCAGTCCTGGGCGGTGAGGTAGGTGACCGGCAGGTGGGGGTCGATGCCGGCCTGGCGGGCCGCGGCCCGGCCGACCACCCGCCCGATCGGGGCGGTCCGGGTGCGGTACGCGCGGCGCAGCAGGCTGGTGAGGCCGGCCGGCGGCGGCTGCGGGCGGCGGCGCATCCGCAGCACGAGCGCGTCCACCGCGGGCGGCGGCCGGAAGCAGCTGGCCGGCAGGGTTGCGCCGTGGGTCAGCTGGAAGGTGGCCTGCCAGGCCAGCACCTCGGCCCGTCCGGGCCGGGCGGCGGTGAACAGGCGCCCGGCTCCGTATTCGACGACCAGGTCGGCCGCGGCCAGTGGGGAGTCCAGCAGGCGCCGCAGCAGGGCGGTGGTGACGCTGAACGGGATGTTGGCCACCACCGCGTACGGCCGGCGGGGGAGCGGCACGCCGAGCACATCGCCGGCCACGACGGTGACGTTGGGGTATCCGGCGACCCGCGCGGCGAGCCGCCCGACGGCGCGGCCGTCCCGCTCCACGGCGATGACGCGCGCACCGGTGCGGGCGAGCGGCACGGTGAGCGCCCCGTCGCCGGCCCCGAGGTCAAGGACGAGGTCGCCGGGCTGGACGGAAGACTGCCGCACCAGGCGGGCGGCGACGTGATCAGCGAGCGCGTGGGCCCCGGGCGGGTTCGGCGACCGGGTGCGGGCCGGCGCGGTGCGGGCCGGCGCGGTGCGGGCCGGGGCGGCACGGCGTCGCCCGGGCGCGGCCACGGAAGACCGCCATCATGGCTGCCATGCCCGGGAAGCTAGGCTTCGTGGCCCGCCACCGCCAACCGATTTTCCCGTTGATCATGAGGTGAACGGCGTGCCGCCCCTTACCTCATGATCAACGGGAGGGTCGGGGAGAGGGTCAGGAGGCGAACAGGGCGCGCGGGTCGCTGGTGAGCAGCACGCCGTGCTCGTTGAGCCGCTCGATGAGGCCGGACGGCGACGAGTCGTAGACGATGGCGAGCGCCTGCAGGTCCTGCGCGCGGATGGACAGCACCCGCCCGTTGTAGTCGCCGCGCTGCTGCTGGATCGCGCGGGCGTACCGGGCGACGTAGGCCAGGTCCTCGGCGGCCTGGTCGTAGAGCTTCTCCAGGTCGAGGACGATCTTGCTGGTGGGCTCGTGCCGGACCCCGCTGCCGTCGGGCAGCAGCTCGGCGACCGGCACCCGGTAGAAGTCGGCGAGCTCGGCGAGGCGGGACACGGTCACCGCCCGGTCGCCGCGCTCGTACGAGCCGACCACGACGGCCTTCCAGCGTCCGTTCGACTTCTCCTCCACCCCCTGCAGGGAGAGTCCCTGCTGCTGGCGGATCGAGCGCAGGCGGGCGCCCAAGGACTTGGCGTACTCAGAGGGCATTCGGAACACTCCCAGTCGTACCCGGGGTTCACTCCCCAGCGATCGCTACGGAGCGTGACGGTACGGGGTGGCCGACTCGTGGTCAAGTGTTGATTACTTTGACGTTGCCCCTCTCTGTTGCCTTATGTTCGTTTTGTCCTCATCGAAAGTCCGTGCATGACGCGGTTCACTCGGGTCAGCCGGGGAGCCGGCCGCCCGCGCTGGTAACGTTCAGCCAGCCAGACGTCCTTTAACGACCCGTCCCGTGAGGCGGGGAAGGAGGTCCTTCCGTTGGCCTACCCACAGGCTGCCCCGCGGCAGGAGCCGGCGTCGCCGGCCCGCCTGGGCCCGGCGGCCGCGTCGGCCGGACCGAGCCCGGACCAGCCGGCCACACCGTCCGGCAAGACCATCCTCTCCAGCACCGACCTGCAGCGCATCGTCGACCGGATCGCCCACCAGATCCTCGAGAAGACCGACGGCGCGACCGACGTGGTGCTGCTCGGCATTCCCACCCGAGGCGTGCCACTGGCCCGCCGGCTCGCCGACCGCATCCACACCTTCGAGGGCGTGCGCGTGCCCACCGGCACCCTCGACGTCACCCTCTACCGCGACGACCTGCGGCTGCGCGCCGCCCGCGCGCTGGGCCGCACCGAACCGCCCCCGGGCGGCATCGACGGCCGGCAGGTGATCCTCGTCGACGACGTGCTCTTCTCCGGCCGCACCGTGCGGGCCGCGCTGGACGCGCTGCAGGATCTGGGTCGGCCCCGCGCGGTGCAGCTCGCGGTGCTCGTCGACCGCGGCCACCGGGAGCTGCCGATCCGCGCCGACTACGTGGGCAAGAACATCCCCACCGCGCTGACCGAGACCGTCCGGGTGCTGCTCGCCGAGACCGACGGCGCCGACGAGGTCCAGCTCCGGGGCGGACAGGCGGGACGCGAAGGTGGATCGGGGCGTGATCGCCGATGACGCGTCACCTGCTGTCCGCGGCCGACCTGGACGCGGCGACCGCGACGATGATCCTGGACACCGCGCAGGAGATGGCCAACCTCGCCGGCCACCAGGTGAAGAAGCTGCCCACCCTGCGCGGCCGGACCGTGGTGAACCTGTTCTACGAGGACTCCACCCGAACCCGCATCTCCTTCGAGGCGGCGGCGAAGCGGCTCTCCGCCGACGTGATCAACTTCTCGGCCAAGGGGTCCAGCGTCTCCAAGGGCGAGAGCCTCAAGGACACCGCGCTCACCCTGCAGGCGATGGGTGCCGACGCGGTGGTGGTCCGCCACCCTGCCGCGGGCGCGCCGCACCGGCTCGCCGGCTGGGTGGACGGGTCGGTGCTCAACGCCGGCGACGGCACCCACGAGCACCCGACGCAGGCGCTGCTCGACGCGTACACCATGCGGGCCCGGCTCGGCCGCGTCGCCGGGCTGCACGTGGTGATCGTCGGAGACGTGCTGCACAGCCGGGTGGCCCGGTCCAACGTGCTGCTGCTGTCCACGCTGGGGGCGAAGGTCACCCTGGTCGGCCCGCCCACCCTGCTGCCGGTGGACATCGCCACCGCTTTGGTGCCCGGCATCAGCGTCAGCTACGACCTGGATACGGTGCTGCCCGACGCGGACGTGGTGATGATGCTGCGGGTGCAGCGGGAGCGGATGACCGACTCGTTCTTCCCCTCTGCCCGCGAGTACGCCCGCCGGTACGGGCTGGACGGGCCGCGGATGCGCCGGCTGCCCGAGCACGCGCTGGTGATGCACCCCGGGCCGATGAACCGGGGCATGGAGATCGCCCCGGAGGTCGCCGACTCGGCCCGCTCCACCATCGTCGAACAGGTCGCCAACGGCGTCTCGGTGCGGATGGCCGTGCTGTACCTGCTGCTCGGAGGGAAGCCGTCGTGACCCAGTACCTGATCAAGGGCGTGCGCGTGCTCGGCGGCGAGCCGGCCGACCTGCTGCTGCGCGACGGCGTCATCGCCGAGGTCGGCACCGGACTGGACGCGCGCGGCGCGCAGCTGGTGGACGCGGACGGGCTGGTCGCCCTGCCCGGCCTGGTCGACCTGCACACCCACCTGCGCGAGCCCGGCCGGGAAGACGCCGAGACGGTCGAGACCGGCAGCCGCGCGGCGGCGCTGGGCGGGTACACCGCGGTCTGCGCGATGGCCAACACGGACCCGGTGGCCGACACCGCCGGCGTGGTCGAGCAGGTCTACCGGCTCGGCCGCGAGGCCGGCCTGGTCGATGTGCAGCCGGTCGGCGCGGTCACCGTGGGCCTGCGCGGCGAGCGGCTGGCCGAGCTGGGCGCGATGGCCAGTTCCGCGGCGGCGGTGCGGATCTTCTCCGACGACGGGCACTGCGTGGCCGACCCGCGGCTGATGCGCCGCGCGCTGGAGTACGTCAAGGCGTTCGACGGGGTGATCGCGCAGCACGCCGAGGAGCCCCGGCTGACCGAGGGCGCCCAGATGCACGAGGGCGAGGTGGCGACCCGGCTCGGCCTGGCCGGCTGGCCGGCGGTGGCCGAGGAGGCGATCATCGCCCGGGACGTGCTGCTCGCCGAGCACGTGGACAGCCGGCTGCACGTCTGCCACGTGTCGTCCGCGGGGAGCGTGGAGATTCTGCGCTGGGCCAAGGCCCGGGGCATCCGGGTGACCGCGGAGGTCTGTCCGCACCACCTGCTGCTCACCGACGAGCGGGCGACCGGATACGACCCGGTGTTCAAGGTCAATCCGCCACTGCGGACCGCCGCCGACACGGCCGCGCTGCGCGCCGCGTTGGCCGAGGGGGTCATCGACGCGGTCGCCACCGACCACGCGCCGCACGCGGTGGAGGACAAGGAGTGCGAGTGGGCGTACGCCCGGCCCGGCATGCTCGGCCTGGAGACCGCGCTGTCCATCGTGGTCGAGGTGCTGGGCCCGCGGTGGGACCTGATCGCCGAGCGGATGTCCCGTACGCCCGCCCGCATCGCCGGGCTGTCCGGGCACGGGCAGGACCTGGTGGCCGGGGCGCCGGCGAACCTGACCCTGGTCGACCCGGCCGCCCGGTGGACGGTGGACCCGGCGGAGCTGGCCAGCCGGAGCCGGAACACCCCGTACGCCGGGATGACGCTGCCGGCCCGTGTGGTGGCCACCTTCCTGCGGGGGGCGCCCACGGTGCTGGACGGGAAGGCGCTGCGGTGAGCCGGCCGGCGATCCTGGTCCTCGAGGACGGCCGGACGTTCCGCGGGGAGGCCTTCGGCGCGGTGGGGGAGACCTTCGGGGAGGCGGTCTTCGCCACCGCGATGACCGGCTACCAGGAGACGCTGACCGACCCGTCGTACCACCGCCAGGTCGTGGTGCAGACCGCCCCGCACATCGGCAACACCGGGGTCAACGGCGAGGACGACGAGTCGGACCGGATCTGGGTCGCCGGTTACGTGGTCCGCGACCCCGCCCGGCTGGCCTCCAACTGGCGGGCCACCGGGGAGCTCGAGGAGCGGCTGCGGGACGAGGGCGTGGTCGGCATCGCCGGCATCGACACCCGGGCGCTGACCCGGCACCTGCGCGAGCGGGGCGCGATGCGGGTCGGCGTGTCCAGCGTGGACCTCGACCCGGCCGCGCTGCACGCGCGGGTCCTCCAGGCGCCGCCGATGGTCGGCGCCGACCTCTCCGCCGAGGTGACCACCCCCCGGGCGTACACCGTGGCCGCGGAGGGGGAGCACCGGCTGACCGTGGCGGCGCTGGACTTCGGTATCAAGCGCAACGTGCCCCGCCGGCTGGCCGCCCGCGGGGTCACCACGCACGTGCTGCCGGCGTCCGCCACGTTCGACGACGTGGCCGCGGTCAACCCGGACGCGGTGTTCTTCTCGCCCGGCCCGGGCGACCCGGCCACCGCCGACCACGCGGTGGGCGTGGCCAGGGAGGTGATGCGCCGGCGGGTGCCGCTGTTCGGCATCTGCTTCGGCAGCCAGATCCTCGGCCGGGCGCTCGGCTTCGGCACCTACAAGCTGGGGTACGGCCACCGCGGCATCAACCAGCCGGTGCAGGATCTGGCCACCGGCAAGGTGGAGATCACCTCGCACAACCACGGCTTCGCGGTCGCGGCGCCCGCCTTCTCCGAGACCGAGTTCGGGGCGGTCGAGGTGAGCCACGTCTGCCTCAACGACAAGGTCGTGGAGGGGCTGCGCTGCCGGGACGTGCCGGCGTTCACCGTGCAGTACCACCCGGAGGCGGCGGCCGGCACGCACGACGCCGACTACCTCTTCGACCAGTTCGTGCGGCTCGCCGAACAGGCCGCCGGGCACGGTGCGGGGTCCACCGACGGGGGCGGCCATGCCTAGGCGCACGGACATCAACCACGTGCTGGTGATCGGGTCGGGGCCGATCGTCATCGGGCAGGCCTGCGAGTTCGACTACTCCGGCACCCAGGCCTGCCGGGTGCTGCGGGCCGAAGGGCTGCGGGTCAGCCTGGTCAACTCCAACCCCGCCACGATCATGACGGACCCGGAGTTCGCCGACGCCACCTACGTGGAGCCGATCACGCCGGACTTCGTGGAGAAGGTCATCGCCCGGGAGCGCCCGGACGCTCTGCTCGCCACGCTGGGCGGGCAGACCGCGCTGAACACCGCGGTCGCCCTGCACGAGTCGGGTGTCCTGGACAAGTACGGGGTGCGCCTGATCGGCGCCAACATCGAGGCGATCCGGCGGGGTGAGGACCGCCAGCTGTTCAAGGAGATCGTGGCGCGGGCGGGCGCTCGCGCCGGCCTGACCAGCCCGGGCGGCGGTACCGACCTGGTGCCCCGCTCCGCGGTCTGCCGGTCGATGGCGGAGGTCCGCTCGACCGTCGCCGAGCTCGGGCTGCCGGTGGTGGTCCGCCCGTCGTTCACCATGGGCGGGCTGGGCTCCGGCATGGCGCACACCAGCGAGGACCTGGAGCGGATGGCCGGCGCCGGGCTCGCCGCCTCGCCCGTGCACGAGGTGCTCATCGAGGAGAGCGTGCTCGGCTGGAAGGAGTACGAGCTGGAGCTGATGCGCGACCGGCACGACAACGTGGTGGTCGTCTGCTCCATCGAGAACGTCGACCCGATGGGCGTGCACACCGGCGACAGCGTCACGGTGGCCCCGGCGATGACCCTGACCGACCGGGAGTACCAGCGGATGCGCGACCTCGGCATCGCGGTACTCCGCGAGGTCGGGGTGGACACCGGAGGCTGCAACATCCAGTTCGCGGTGCACCCGCGCACCGGCCGGCTGGTGGTGATCGAGATGAACCCGCGGGTGTCCCGCTCGTCCGCGCTCGCCTCCAAGGCGACCGGCTTCCCGATCGCCAAGATCGCCGCGAAGCTCGCCATCGGGTACACGCTGGACGAGATCCCGAACGACATCACCCTGCGCACGCCGGCCGCCTTCGAGCCGGCGCTGGACTACGTCGTGGTGAAGGTGCCCCGGTTCGCCTTCGAGAAGTTCCCGGCCGCCGACCCGGAGCTGACCACCACGATGAAGTCGGTCGGCGAGGCGATGAGCCTGGGCCGCAACTTCGCCGAGGCGCTGAACAAGGCGATGCGCTCGATGGAGACGAAGGCCGCCGGCTTCTGGACCGGGCCCGACCCGGACGGCGACCCGCTGGAGGCGCTGCGCACACCGCACGACGGCCGGCTCTACACCGCCGAGCGGGCGCTGCGTCAGGGGTACCCGATCCAGGCGGTCAGCGAGGCCAGCGGGTACGACCCGTGGTTCCTGGACCAGATCGCCGGGTTGGTGGAGCTGCGCGCGCAGATCGTGGCGGCTCCGGTGCTCGACGAGCCCCTGCTGCGCCGGGCCAAGCGGGCCGGCCTCTCCGACCGGCAGATCGCCGCGCTGCGCCCCGAGCTCGCCGGTGAGGACGGGGTACGCGCGCTGCGGCACCGGCTGGGCCTGCGCCCGGTCTACAAGACCGTGGACACCTGCGCCGCGGAGTTCGCCGCGCAGACGCCGTACCACTACTCGTCCTACGAGGAGGAGACCGAGGTCGAGCCGTCGGCGCGGCCGAAGGTGATGATCCTCGGCTCCGGGCCGAACCGGATCGGCCAGGGCATCGAGTTCGACTACTCCTGCGTGCACGCGGTCCAGGCGCTGCGCGAGGCGGGCTACGAGACCGTGATGGTCAACTGCAACCCGGAGACGGTCTCCACCGACTACGACACCGCCGACCGGCTCTACTTCGAGCCGCTCACCTTCGAGGACGTGCTGGAGGTCTGGCATGCCGAGCACTCCTCGGGCCTGGCCGCCGGCGGCCCCGGCGTGGTCGGCGTGATCGTGCAGCTGGGCGGCCAGACCCCGCTCGGCCTGGCGCAGCGGCTCAAGGACGCCGGCGTGCCGATCGTGGGAACCCCGCCGGAGTCCATCCACCTCGCCGAGGACCGCGGCGCCTTCGGCGCGCTGCTGGCCCGCGAGGGGCTGCTCGCCCCGGCCCACGGCACCGCGACCAGCTTCGCCGAGGCGAAGGCGATCGCCGACGAGCTCGGCTACCCGGTGCTCGTGCGCCCGTCCTACGTGCTCGGCGGGCGCGGCATGGAGATCGTGTACGACGAGCCGACGCTGCGCGACTACATCGGCCGGGCCACCGACATCTCTCCAGAGCATCCGGTGCTGGTCGACCGGTTCCTCGACGACGCGATCGAGATCGACGTGGACGCGCTGCGCGACGAGCAGGGCGAGGTCTACCTCGGCGGGATCATGGAGCACATCGAGGAGGCCGGCATCCACTCCGGCGACTCGGCCTGCGCGCTGCCGCCGATCACGCTCGCCTCGGCGGACATCGCCAGGGTGCGCGCGTACACCGAGAAGATCGCCCACGGGATCGGCGTGCGCGGGCTGCTCAACGTGCAGTACGCCCTCAAGGACGACGCCCTGTACGTGCTGGAGGCGAATCCGCGCGCCTCGCGGACCGTGCCGTTCGTCTCCAAGGCGACCGCGGTGCCGCTGGCCAAGGCGGCTGCGCGGATCATGCTCGGGGCGAGCATCGCGTCGCTGCGGGCCGAGGGGCTGCTGCCGCCCAGCGGCGACGGCGGGTCGCTGCCGGCCGGTGCGCCGATCGCGGTCAAGGAGGCGGTGCTGCCGTTCAAGCGGTTCCGCACCCTGGCCGGCAAGGGCCTGGACTCGCTGCTCGGGCCGGAGATGAAGTCCACCGGCGAGGTGATGGGCATCGACGCCGGCTTCGGCCAGGCGTTCGCCAAGTCGCAGGCGGCGGCGTACGGCTCGCTGCCGACCGCGGGGAAGGTGTTCGTCTCGGTGGCCAACCGCGACAAGCGCAGCATGATCTTCCCGGTCAAGCGCCTCGCCGACCTCGGCTTCAAGATCATCGCCACCGCCGGCACCGGTGAGGTGCTGCGCCGGCACGGTATCGAGTGTGAGGTGGTGGGCAAGCACTACGAGGTGCCCGGCGCGCGGCACGCGGTCTCGCTGATCGCGTCGGGCGAGGTGAGCCTGGTGGTCAACACGCCGCAGGGCTCGGGGGCGAGCGCGCGGCTGGACGGGTACGAGATCCGCAGCGCCGCGGTGACCGCGGACATCCCGTGCGTCACCACGGTGCCCGGGGCGGCGGCCGCGGTGATGGGCATCGAGGCTCTGGTCCGCGGCGAGATCTCGGTCCGCCCGCTGCAGGAGCTGCACGCCGCCCTCCGCGCCCACCACCCCTCCCGCGATCTTGCAGTTGTGCACCCCGAAATAACGCCAATGTCGGATATTTCGGGGGACACAACTGCAAGATCGCCGAGTGAAGGGGTGGCGTGAGCGCGGTCTACACGGGGCTGGTGCGGCGGGCGCTGTTCCGCATCGGCGGCGGGGACCCCGAAGCCGCCCACGCGTGGACCCTGCGCCGCCTGGCCGCCCTGTCCCGGCACCCGGCCCTACTGGCCGCGCTGCGCCGCCGGTACGCGGTGGCGGCACCGCGAACCGTGTTCGGCATCCGCTTCCCCAACCCGGTCGGCCTCGCGGCCGGGCTGGACAAGGACGGCGCTGCGCTGCCCGCCTGGCCCGCGCTCGGCTTCGGCTTCGTCGAGGTCGGCACGGTCACCCGGTACGCCCAGCCGGGCAACCCGCGGCCGCGGCTGTTCCGGTTGCCGGCGGACGAGGCGGTCATCAACCGGATGGGCTTCAACAACGCCGGCGCAGCGGCGCTGGCCGATCGGCTGCGGGCGCTGCCCCCGCTGGGCGTGCCGCTCGGCATCAGCCTCGGCAAGTCCAAGATCACGCCCCTGGACGAGGCGGTCGAGGACTACCTCGCCTCGCTGCGGCTGCTGCGCGCGCACGCCGACTACGTGGCCGTGAACGTCTCGTCGCCGAACACGCCGGGCCTGCGGTCGCTGCAGGACCGCGATCACCTGGCGGCCCTGCTCGGCGCGCTGCGGGCCGAGGCCGGCGCCACCCCGGTCCTGGTGAAGATCGCGCCGGACCTGACCGACCATGCGATCGGGGAGGTGCTGCAGGTCTGCGCCGACCAGGGGGCGGCGGGCATCATCGCCACCAACACCACGCTCCGCCGCGAGGGTGTCGACGGTCCCGCCGCCGCCGAGGCGGGCGGCCTGTCCGGGCGCCCGCTGGCCGCACGGGCCCGGGAGGTGGTGGCGTTCGTGTGCCAGCGGTCCCAGCTGCCGGTGATCGGCGTCGGCGGGATCATGGACCCGGACGACGCGGACCGGATGTTCGACGCCGGCGCCAGCCTGGTGCAGCTCTACACCGGCTTCATCTACCGCGGGCCGGCTCTGGTGCGGGCGATCAGCCGGAGCGTGGCATGAGTCAGGAGCTGCTGGACCTCGACCGCGAGCACGTGTGGCACCCGTACGGGCCGATGCCCGGCACCCATCCGCCGTACCTGGTCGAATCGGCCTGCGGCACCCGCATCCGGCTTCGCGACGGGCGCGAGCTGGTCGACGGGATGTCCTCGTGGTGGGCGGCGATCCACGGGTACCGGCATCCGGTGCTCGACGAGGCGGTGCGCGACCAGCTCGCTCGGATGAGCCACGTCATGTTCGGCGGCCTCACCCACGAGCCGGCGATCCGGCTCGCCGCGACCCTGGTCGAGCTCACCCCCGAGCCACTGCGGCACGTCTTCCTCTGCGACTCCGGTTCGGTCAGCGTCGAGGTCGCGATCAAGATGTGCCTGCAGTACTGGCGCTCCCTGGGCCGGCCGGGCAAGCGCCGGCTCGCCACCTGGCGCGGCGGCTACCACGGCGACACCTTCCACCCGATGAGCGTGTGCGACCCGGACGGCGGGATGCACCACCTGTGGACCGACGTGCTGCCCAGGCAGGTCTTCGCGGACGCGCCACCGGCCGGCTTTGCCGCCGAACCGGATCCGTCCTACCTGGAGCACCTGGCGACCGTGATCGAGCGGCACGCCGGCGAGCTGGCCGCGGTGATCGTGGAGCCCGTGGTGCAGGGCGCCGGCGGCATGACCTTCCACAGCCCGGCGTACCTGCGGGCGCTGCGCCAGCTGACCCGGGATCACGGCGTTTTGCTGATCTTCGACGAGATCGCCACCGGGTTCGGCCGGACCGGAGCGTTCTTCGCCGCCGAACACGCCGGGGTCAGCCCGGACGTGATGTGCGTGGGCAAGGCGCTCACCGGCGGCTACCTCAGCATGGCGGCGACGCTGTGTACCGCCGAGGTGGCGTCGGGCATCTCCGCCGGTGCGGTGCCGGTGCTGGCGCACGGCCCCACTTTCATGGGCAACCCGCTGGCCTGTGCGGTCGCGAACGCCTCCATCGGGCTGCTGCGGCAGCGCGACTGGGCGGGCGAGGTGAAACGGATCGAGGCCGGGCTGCGGGACGGCCTGGCCGGCCTGGCGGGGCGGCCGGGCATCGCCGACGTACGGGTGCTCGGCGCGATCGGCGTGGTGCAGTTGGACCACCCGGTGGACGTGCCGACGGCGACCCGGGCGGCCGTCGAGTCTGGCGTGTGGCTGCGCCCGTTCCGGGATCTGGTCTACGCCATGCCACCGTACGTCGCGACCGAGGATGATGTGACGCAAATCACGACAGCGATGGTGGCCGCGGCCCGAGCCGGCTGACGGCCACCCGGAGAGGGGACCCGCATGGAGCCGTTCGGTATCCGAGTACACCGCGCGCTGGCCGAGCACGGCCCCCTGTGCGTGGGCATCGACCCGCATGACGCCCTGCTCGCCCGGTGGGGGCTCGGCGTGGACGTAGCCGGGCTGGCCCGGTTCTGCGAGATCGCGGTGGAGGCCTTCGCCGGGCGGGTGGCCGTGGTGAAGCCGCAGTCGGCCTTCTTCGAACGGTTCGGTTCCCGCGGGATAGCCGTCCTTGAGTCCACTATCCGACAGTTCAAAGATCGTGGAACGCTCGTCCTGCTCGATGTGAAGCGCGGGGATATCGGATCGACGGTGGCCGCGTACGCCTCGGCGTACCTCGACCCAGCCAGCCCGCTCTACGTCGACGCGCTCACCGCCAGCCCGTACCTGGGGCTGGGTTCCCTGGCGCCGATGGTGGACACTGCGCGCGCCCACGGCTGCGGCGTGTTCGTCCTGGCGTTGACCTCCAACCCGGAGGGTGCCAGCGTGCAGCTGGCCCGCGGGGCCGACGGACGGACCGTGGCGCAGGCCGTGCTGGACGGGATTGCCCAGCTCAACCGGGGTGCGCGGCCGCTGGGCAGCGTCGGCGCGGTGATCGGGGCGACGGTCGGCGGTAGCGGCCATGATCTATCCCGGCTGGGCGGACCGATCCTGGTACCCGGGATGGGCGCCCAGGGCGGCCGGCCGGCCGACCTCACCGGTCTCGTCGGCGCCGACCCCTCGGCAATCCTGCCCTCGTATTCCCGAGACGTCCTCGCGGAGGGCCCTGACGTGACCGCCTTGCGGGACGCCGCGGGGCGGGCCCGGGACGCCTGCGCGGCGGTCCTCACCGCGTTGGGTTGATCCATTTTGTGCTTCCGGTGGCGTGGCGGCATTGCCGAAAATGCTCTCGGCGGTTAGGTTTCCCGCGCTGGATCCGCTGCACCGTGGTTGACGAGTGTCGAGTTAGAGTCGACCACGTTTCACGGCTAGGCGCCCGGCCGACCAGGCCGGAAGTAGATCAGTAACAGAAGATCGATGCACAACGACTAGGGTCGGTGTGACCCCCACGCCGACCGAGAGGGACCTGAGGAGAACTGGTGCCGCTCCCGTCACTGAGCCCCGAACAGCGAGCCGCAGCGCTGGAGAAGGCCGCGGAGATCCGCAAGGCCCGTGCTGAGCTGAAGGAGCAGCTCAAGCAGGGCAAGACGACTCTGGCGGCCGTGCTTGACCGGGCCGAGACCGACGACGTCGTCGGCAAGCTGAAGGTCTCGGCCGTCCTGCAGGCGATGCCCGGCATCGGCAAGATCCGGGCAACGCAGATCATGGAGAAGCTGAAGATCGCCGAGAGCCGCCGCTTGCGCGGCCTGGGCGAGCAGCAGCGAAAGGCACTGCTTGGTGAGTTTGCTGCGGACTGAGCGGTGGGAAGCTGACTCAGGGTAGAAACAAGCAGTGAGCATGGAAGACGACGCGCGCCCGGCAGCCCGGCTCGTTGTCCTCTCCGGCCCCTCCGGGGTCGGCAAGGACAGCGTGATCGAGCTGATCCGGGCGCGCTCGCCGTGGGTGTGGCTGTCGGTCTCGGTCACCACCCGCCCCAAGCGTGACTACGAGGTTGACGGGGTGCACTACACCTTTGTCAGCCGGCCCGAGTTCGAGCGGATGGTCGCCAGCGGCCAGCTGCTGGAGTGGGCCGAGTTCGCCGGGAACCTGTACGGGACGCCGCGCGCCCCGGTGGAGGCCCGGCTCGCCGCCGGCATCCCGGTGCTGCTCAAGATCGACCTGCAGGGGGCCCGGCAGGTACGCCAGGCCATGCCGGATGCGCTGCTGGTCTTTCTCGCCCCGCCCAGCCCTGAGGAGCTGAAACGGCGGCTGATCGGCCGGGGCACCGAGGACGAAGAGACGGTCCGGCGCCGGCTGGAGCATGCCGACGAGGAGCTCGCCGCCGAGCCGGAGTTCGATGTGACAGTGGTCAACGACTACGTGGAACGTGCCGCGGACGAGCTGGTAGGATTGCTCGGTTCACCGTTATTGACCCCCGCACACCATCGACGCAATTAGGACGCAGGACACCGTGGCCGGAACAGTCGCCAACCCCGAGGGCATCACCAACCCGCCCATCGACGATCTGCTGGAGAGGACCTCCTCCAAGTACGCGCTTGTGATCTTCGCGGCGAAGCGGGCGCGCCAGGTGAACGCGTACTACAGCCAGCTCGGCGAGGGCCTGCTGGAGTACGTCGGGCCGCTGGTGGAGACCACCCCGCAGGAGAAGCCGCTGTCCATCGCCCTGCGGGAGATCAACGCGGGCCTGCTGACCGCGGAGCCCACCGACACCTGAAGCGGCTGGCGCGGCCGCGATTGGCCCGCGTTGGCGCCGCAGGCGTTCCGCCTTTCCTCGACGCACCGGTCGCGACGGCCCGGCGCTGAGCACGCAGGCAGGGCGCCTTGAGTGCGTTCAGCGTTCCATTGCGGGCGGCGGCGGCCGATCGACGGTCCTCCGGGATAATGCCGGTGTGATCGTCTTGGGCGTCAGCGGCGGGATCGCCGCGTACAAGGCGTGCGAGCTGCTGCGCCTGTTCACCGAGTCCGGGCATCAGGTCCGCGTCGTGCCGACCGCGGCCGCCCTGCGGTTCGTGGGCGAGCCCACCTGGGCGGCGCTGTCCGGCCAGCCGGTGGCCGACCAGGTGTGGGCCGACGCGCACGAGGTGCCGCACGTCCGGCTGGGCCGCGAGGCCTCGCTCGTGGTGGTCGCACCGGCCACGGCCGACCTGCTCGCCAAGGCCGCCCACGGCCGCGCCGACGACCTGCTCACCAACACACTGCTCACCGCGCGCTGCCCGATCGTGTACGCGCCCGCGATGCACACCGAGATGTGGCAGCACCCGGCGACGGTGGCGAACGTCGCCACCCTCCGCCGGCGCGGCGCGATCGTGCTGGAGCCGGCGAGCGGCCGGCTCACCGGGGTGGACACCGGTAAGGGGCGGCTGCCGGACCCGGCGGAGATCTTCGCGGTGGCCCGCCGCGTGCTCATCAGGGCCGAGGCCGGTGCCCGGGCCGGCGGCGCCGACCAGGCGGGCACGGCGGCCGGTCCGCTCGTCGCCGACCTCGCCGGCCGGTACGTGGTCGTCACCGCCGGCGGCACGCGCGAGCCGCTCGACCCGGTCCGGTTCCTCGGCAACCGGTCGTCGGGCAAGCAGGGTTACGCGTTCGCCCGGGTCGCCGCCGCCCGCGGCGCCCGGGTCACCTTGGTCGCCGCCAACGTGGGCCTGCCCGACCCGGCCGGGGTGGACGTGATCCGGGTGGGCACGACCGAGGAGCTGCGCAAGGCCACCCTCGACGCCGCGTCCGGCGCCGACGCCGTCGTGATGGCCGCCGCACCCGCCGACTTCCGGCCGGCCAGCTACTCCAGCACCAAGATCAAGAAGGCCGGCACGGAGCCGCGGCTCACGCTCGACCTGGTCGCCACCCCCGATATCGCCGCCGAGCTGGGCGCCCGCAAGCCGCCGGGCCAGCTGCTGGTGGCGTTCGCCGCGGAGACGCACGACGGGCGGGCCAACGCCATGGACAAGCTGGCCCGCAAGCGCGCCGACCTGATCGTCCTGAACGAGGTCGGCCCGACGAAGGCGTTCGGGACCGAGGAGAACTCGGTGACCGTCCTCGGCGCCGACGGCGCCACGCTGCTGGAGCTCACCGACACACCCAAGGAGGACCTGGCCGACGCGGTCTGGGATCTGGTGGTTTCCCGGCTCCGCTGAGCGCGTCCGCCGGCCGCACGCTACTGTCGAATCACCGTTGATCGCATGAGACCGTTCGGCCGGATCTTGTTCAGGCGCGGGGACCGCATGGGCAGTGACGGTTACACTGCCGCGGGAGACCTTGTGACAACGGATCACTGATGCACAGACGTGAGGAGCGCCGTGGCACGCCGCCTTTTCACCTCCGAGTCGGTCACGGAGGGGCACCCAGACAAGATCGCTGACCAGATCAGCGACGGCATTCTCGACGCGTTGCTCGCGGAGGATCCGCGCAGCCGGGTCGCGGTGGAGACGCTGATCACCACCGGGCAGGTGCACGTGGCGGGCGAGGTGACCACCAAGGCGTACGCGGACATCCCGGCGATCGTCCGCGACACCATCCTCCGCATCGGGTACGACTCCTCCAAGAAGGGCTTCGACGGCGCCTCCTGCGGCGTGAGCGTCTCGATCGGCTCGCAGTCGCCGGACATCGCCCAGGGTGTGGACAGCGCGATCGAACTGCGCACCGGCGAGTCGGACCACCTGCTGGACGCCCAGGGCGCCGGCGACCAGGGCATGATGTTCGGCTTCGCCTGCTCCGAGACGCCGGAGCTGATGCCGCTGCCGATCGCGCTGGCGCACCGGCTGGCCCGCCGGCTGGCCGCGGTGCGCAAGGACGGCACCATCCCGTACCTGCGCCCGGACGGCAAGACCCAGGTGACCATCGAGTACGACGGCCTCAAGCCGGTCCGGCTCAACACCGTGGTGGTGTCCAGCCAGCACGCGCCGGACATCTCCCTGGACTCGCTGCTCACCCCCGACGTGCGCGAGCACGTGATCGCGCCGGAGGTGGAGGGCCTCGGGCTGGACGTGGACGGATACCGGCTGCTGGTCAACCCGACCGGTCGGTTCGAGATCGGCGGGCCGATGGGTGATGCCGGGCTCACCGGTCGCAAGATCATTGTGGACACCTACGGCGGGTACGCCCGGCACGGTGGCGGCGCGTTCTCCGGCAAGGACCCGTCCAAGGTGGACCGCTCCGCGGCGTACGCGATGCGCTGGGTCGCCAAGAACGTGGTCGCCGCCGGGCTGGCCGAGCGATGCGAGGCGCAGGTGGCGTACGCGATCGGCAAGGCGCACCCGGTGAGCCTGTTCGTGGAGACGTTCGGCACCGAGAACGTGCCGGTGGAGCGGATCGAGAAGGCGATCGGCGAGGTGTTCGACCTCCGCCCGGCCGCGATCATCCGCGATCTGGACCTGCTCCGTCCGATCTACCAGCAGACCGCGGCGTACGGCCACTTCGGCCGGGAGCTGCCGGACCTGACCTGGGAGCGGACCGACCGGGTCGCCGACCTGAAGTCGGCCGCGGGGGCCTGACCGCGACCAGCGGGCACAATGCCCGTGTGACGACCCGCGAGCGCGGCCGGAGCCGGCCGCGACCGGCGCGGCGGCAGGCGGAGCAGCTCCCCGTGGCCCGCGTCTGCGTGGACGTCCCGCTGCCGCATCTGGACCGCCCGTTCGACTACCTGGTGCCGGCCGAGCTCGGCGAGGACGCCCGGCCCGGCACGCGGGTGCGGGTGCGCTTCGCCGGCCAGCTCGTCGACGGCTGGGTGCTGGACCGGGTGGCCGCGTCGGAGCACAGCGGGCCGCTGTCCTTCCTGGAGCGGCTGGTCTCGCCGGAGCCGGTACTCAGCCCGGAGGTCGCGGCCCTGGCCAGGGCGGTCGCCGAGCGGTACGCGGGCAGCCTCGCCGACGTGCTGCGGCTGGCCGTCCCGCCGCGTCACGCCGGCGCGGAGTCGGCGCCGCCGCCCCCGACCAGCACCTTGCGGGCGAGTGGAGGCGAGACGGCCGCCATCTCCCGCACTTCCCCTGACGAGGCGGTGCGGGTGGGCGATGGGTCGGGATGGCAGGCGTACCCGGCTGGCCCCGCCTTCCTCCGCGCGCTGGCCGATGGCCGGGCGCCGCGCGCGGTCTGGTCGGCCCTGCCCGGCGAGGACTGGCCGGCCCGGTTCGCCGAGGCGGCCGCGGCGACCGTACGGAGTGGACGGGGCGTGGTCGCGGTGGTCGCCGACGCCCGCGACCTGGACCGGCTCGACGCGGCGCTCGCGGCCATCCCGCACGTCGCCCTGTCCGCCGCGGTCGGGCCGGCCGAACGGTACCGCCGCTTCCTGGCGGCCAGCCGCGGGCAGGTCCCCGTGGTGGTCGGCACCCGGGCGGCCATGTTCGCCCCGGTGCCCAGCATCGGCCTGGTGGCGATCTGGGACGACGGGGACGACCTGCACGCCGAGCCGCGGGCGCCCTACCCCCACGCGAGGGAGGTGCTGCTCACCCGGGCCCAGCTGGCCGGCGCCGCCGCGCTGGTCGGCGGGTACGCGCGGACGGCCGAGGCGCAGCAGCTGGTGGAGACCGGGTGGGCGAAACAGATCGTGGCGGCTCGCGACACGGTACGCCGGCGGGCGCCGGCGGTCAGCCCGACCGGCGACGACCCGCAGCTGGCCCGCGACCCGGCGGCCGCCTCCGCCCGCCTGCCCAGCCTCGCCTGGCGGGTCGCCCGGGACGCGCTGCAGTCCGGCGCTCCGGTGCTGGTGCAGGTGCCCCGCCGGGGCTACCTGCCCGCGGTGTCCTGCGCCGACTGCCGGGCCCCGGCGCGCTGCCGGCACTGCTCAGGGCCGCTCCAGCTGCCCTCCGCACACGCGGTGGCCGCCTGCCGCTGGTGCGGCCGCCCGGCCGCGGCCTACGCCTGCCCGCACTGCGGCGGCCGGCGCCTGCGCGCGGCGGTGACCGGCGCCCGGCGCACCGCCGAGGAGCTGGGCCGCGCGTTCGCCGGCGTGCCGGTGCGGACGTCCGGGCGCGACGAGGTCCTCGCCACCGTCCCTGCTGGACCTTCCGTGGTGGTCGCCACGCCGGGCGCCGAGCCGCTCGCCGCCGGGGGCTACGGTGCGGTGCTGCTGCTGGACGCCTGGGCCCTGCTGACCCGGGCGGACCTGCGCGCCACCGAGGAGACGGTCCGGCGCTGGCTGGCGGCGGCGGCGCTGGCCCGCCCGGCCGCCGAGGGCGGCCGGGTGGTGGTGGTCGCCGACGGCGGTCTCGCCGCGGTGCAGGCGGTGCTGCGCTGGGACCCTGCCTGGCTGGCAGCCCGGGAGCTGGCCGAACGCCGGTCGCTCGGATTCCCGCCCGCGGTCCGCGTGGCCACGGTTACCGGTCCGCCGGACGCGGTCGCGGACCTGCTCGCGGCCGCGCGGCTGCCCGAAGAGGCGGACCTGCTCGGTCCCGTCCCGGTGCCCGGGGAGTCCACGGAGGATCGCCGGGAGCGCATGATCATCAGGGTGCCGCGCGGCGCAGGCCGGGCGCTGGCCGGCGCGCTGCACGCGGCGGCCGCGGTCCGCAGCGCCCGCAAGGCTGTGGACCCCGTCCGCATCCAGCTGGATCCCCTCGACCTGCTCTGACCGAGCCAGCCCGCCGCTGATGAGGAGGTCGGCGCGCAAAACGGCAATTGTCAGCACTCAACTCATGATCAACGGGGCGGGGGTGCCGCTTCCGGAAGCAAGATCCGGGCACTCCGTAGACTGGAACTCACCCGCCAACAGCAAGCTCGCCCACCAGCAAGGAGTGACGCGTGACCGTCCAGCCCATCCGCCTGTTCGGGGACCCGGTCCTGCGTACCCCCGCCGAACCCGTGGTGGACTTCGACAAGCAGCTGCGTCGGCTGGTCAAGGACCTCACCGACACCATGCTGGACGCGGGCGGCGCCGGGCTGGCCGCACCCCAGCTCGGCGTGGGGCTGCGGGTGTTCGCGTTCAACGTCGACGAGGTGGTCGGCCATCTGGTCAACCCGTCGCTGGAGTTCCCCGACGAGGAGGAGCAGGACGGCGAGGAGGGCTGCCTGTCCATCCCCGGCATCTACGCCGACACGAAGCGGCGGATGAACGTGGTCGCCAGCGGCTTCAACGAGTATGGCGATCCGGTGCGGCTGGTCGGCTCCGGCCTGATGGCGCGCTGCGTGCAGCACGAGACCGACCACCTGGACGGCGTGCTGTTCCTGGACCGGCTCGACCCGGCCGCCCGCAAGGAGGCGATGAAGGCGATCCGCGCCGCCGAGTGGTACGACCCGGCCCGCCCGCCCACGGTCAAGGTGAGCCCGCACGCGTCGGCCGGACCGCTCGGCCTGGTGAGCTGAGCCGTGCGCCTGGTCTTCGCCGGCACCCCGACCGTCGCCCTGCCGTCGCTGGAGGCCATCGCCGGCGCCGGGCACGAGCTGCTCGCCGTGGTGACCCGCCCGGACGCACCGAGCGGGCGCGGGCGGCGGCTGGTGCGCTCGCCGGTGGGCGCCTGGGCCGACGAGCACGGCATCGAGGTGCTCACCCCGGCCAGGCCGCGGGAGCCGGAGTTTCTCGACCAGCTGCGGCGCCTCGCCCCGGACTGCGTCCCGGTCGTGGCGTACGGCGCCCTGGTGCCGCCGGCGGCGCTGGAGATCCCCCGGCACGGCTGGGTCAACCTGCACTTCTCGCTGCTGCCGGCATGGCGCGGGGCGGCCCCGGTGCAGCACGCCATCCTGCACGGCGACGAGGTCACCGGGGCCAGCGTCTTCCAGCTCGACGCCGGCCTGGACACCGGCCCGGTGTTCGGCACCCTGACCGAGCCCATCCGCCCGGCCGATACCGCCGGGGACCTGCTGGAGCGCCTGGCGCGCTCCGGGGCGCACCTGCTGGTCGCGGTGCTAAACGCGATCGAGGCGGGCACCGCCCAGGCCCGGCCGCAGCCGGCCGAGGGGGTGTCGATCGCGCCGAAGGTGACCGTCGAGGATGCCGAGGTGCGCTGGGCCGAGCCGGCGTTCGCGGTGGACCGGCGGGTCCGCGCGTGCACCCCGGTGCCCGGCGCCTGGACCACCTTCCGCGGCGAGCGGCTGAAGCTGGGGCCGCTGAGCATCGCACCGGACGCGCCGCCGCTGAAGCCGGGGGAGCTGCTGGTCGAGCGGTCCCGGGTTCTCGCCGGCACCGCCACCGACCCGGTCGCGCTGGGCGAGGTCCAGGCCGCGGGCAAGAAGGCGATGCCGGCCGTGGACTGGGCCCGCGGCGTGCGACCGGTTCCCGGGGAGCGGCTGGGATGAGCCAGGCGCCCGGCCGTCGCCCGGTGCGCGGCCGGCCGGCCGACCGGGATGGGCGGCGTGGCCGAGCCGGCAGGCGGGCGCCGCGGTCCGGCCGCCCGCCGTCGGATCCGGCCCGGCAGGCGGCGTACGAGACGATCGCCGCCGTGTTCCGCGACGACGCGTACGCCAACCTGGTGCTCCCGGCGATCCTGCGGGACATGCGGCTGGCCGGCCGCGACGCGGCGTTCGCCACCGAGCTGACCTACGGCACGCTGCGCGCCCTCGGCACCCTCGACGCCATCCTGAGCCGGGCCGCGGAGCGGGACGTGTCGCGGATCGACCCGCCGGCCCGTGACGCTCTGCGCATGGGCGCGTACCAGGTGCTGCACACGCGGGTGCCGCCACACGCCGCCGTGTCCTCCACTGTGGACCTCGTGCGGGCGGTGGCGCCCGGCGCGGCCGGCTTCGCCAACGCGGTGCTGCGCCGGATCGCCGGGCAGGACCTGGCGGCGTGGCTGGCCGAGCTGGCGCCGGCCTACGAGACCGACCCGGTCGGGCACCTCGCGCTGGTGCACAGCCATCCACAATGGATCGTACGGGCGTTCGCCGAGGCGCTCGGGGGCGATCTGGACGAGACCGCCCGCCTGCTCGCCGCGGACAACGAGCCTCCACCGGTGCACCTGTGCGCCCGCCCGGGCCGCGTCGAGGCGGTCGACCTGGCCGACGAGGTGGGGGGCGCCCCGGGGGCGTTCTCGCCGTACGCGGTCTACCTGCCCAGCGGATCGCCGGCCGAGGTGACCGCGGTGGGCCAGGGGGCGGCCCACGTGCAGGACGAGGGCAGCCAGCTGGTGGCGCTGGCGCTGGCCGACGCCCCGCTGGCCGGCGGGCCGGACGCGAGCTGGCTGGACCTGTGTGCCGGGCCCGGCGGCAAGGCGGCGCTGCTGGCCGGCCTGGCCGCCGAGCGCGGCGCGAAGCTGACCGCGGTGGAGATCGCTGAGCACCGGGCGGAGCTGGTGGCCCAGGCGGTCCGGGGCTATCCGGCGCAGGTGGTGCACACCGACGGCCGGTCGGTGGGCCAGGACCCGGCGCTGCCCGCCGGCTCGTTCGACCGGGTGCTCGTGGACGCGCCGTGCACGGGCCTGGGCGCGTTGCGCCGGCGGCCGGAGGCCCGGTGGCGTCGCCAGCCCGCCGACCTGCCACCGCTGACCCGGCTGCAGCGCGAGCTGCTCGGCGCCGCGCTGCGGGCGGTCCGCCCCGGCGGCGTGGTCGCCTACGCCACGTGCTCCCCGCACGTGGTGGAGACGCGGGTGACGGTGGCCGAGGCGCTGCGGCGGTCCGGGATTCCGGTCGAGCAGCTGGACGCCCGGTCGGCGCTGCCCGCCGGCATGCCGGGCGTCGAGGCGCTCGCGGGGAGCCACCCGGACAAGCAGCACGGGCCGGCCGTCCAGCTCTGGCCGCACCGGCACGGCACCGACGCGATGTTCCTCGCCCTGCTGCGCCGCACCTCGTGAGCCGCCCGGCCGCCGCCCGGCGCCCGTAGGCCGTGGGGCAGGTCGCGGTGGCCCGGGCGGCGGCTTGACGCAGGGCCTTGCCGGTATTCGTAGACTGACCGGCGTGACCGCACCATCGCTCGTCGTCGCCCCGAGCCTGCTCGCCGCCGACTTCGCCCGCCTCGCCGACGAGGCGCGCGTGGTGGAGCAGGACGCGGACTGGCTGCACGTCGACGTGATGGACAATCACTTCGTGCCGAACCTGACCATCGGGCTGCCGGTGGTGCAGAGCCTGCGCAAGGCCAGCGACCTGCCGCTGGACGTGCACCTGATGATCGAGGATCCGGACCGCTGGGCGCGCGGCTACGCGGAGGCGGGCGCGTACAACGTGACCTTCCACGCCGAGGCCTGCGCGGACCCGGCCGCGCTCGCCCGCGACCTGCGCGCCGCGGGCAGCCGGGCCGGCCTGGCCATCGACCGGGACACCCCGGTCGAGCCGTACCTGGAGCTGTTGCCGCACTTCGACACCCTGCTGATCATGACGATCAAGGCGGGCTTCGGTGGGCAGCGGTTCCTGCCCGAGATGCTGGCGAAGGTGCGCACCGCCCGCCGGCACATCGACGCCGGGCACCTGCACCTGCGCGTCGAGGTGGACGGCGGCATCGCCGAGGAGACCATCGCCGAGGCCGCCCAGGCCGGCGCGGACGCGTTCGTCGCCGGCACCGCGGTCTACGGGGCGGACGACCCGGCCGCCGCGGTGCGCGCGCTGCGCCGGCTGGCCGAGCGGGCGGTCGCAGGGTGACCGCGCCGGAGCCCGGCGAGGGCGGCGAGCTGATCCTGGTCGTCGACGATGACCAGGACATAGCCCGGTTCGTCGAGGTCAACCTCAAGCTGCACGGCTTCCAGGTGCTCGTCGCCGGCGACGGTGAGCAGGCGCTGGAGCTGGTCGAGCAGCACCGGCCGGCGCTGGCCGTGGTGGACCTGATGATGCCGAAGGTGGACGGGCTGGAGCTGACCCGCCGGCTGCGCGCCGACCCGATGACCGTCGCCCTGCCGGTGATCATGCTGACCGCCAAGGGGATGACCGTGGACAAGGTGGTCGGGTTGACCGCCGGGGCGGACGACTACCTGGTCAAGCCGTTCGACACCCTGGAGCTGATCGCCCGGGTGCAGTCCACGCTGCGGCGCAACCAGGAGTTCCGCGAGGTCTCGCCGCTCACCGGCCTGCCCGGCAACACCCGCATCCTGCGGGAGATCGCCGACCGGGTGCGCAGCGGCGTCGACTACGCTGTGTGCTATCTGGACATCGACCGGTTCAAGAGCGTCAACGACGCGTACGGGTTCGCCCGTGGCGACGAGTTCATCACGGCGCTGGCCCGGTCCCTGCACCGGGCGGTGGTCGCCGCCGGGCTCCCGCCGGCCTTCCTCGGTCACGTCGGCGGCGACGACTTCGTGGTGGTGTGCAGCCCGCGGCAGATGCGCCAGCTCATCGAGCGGGCCATCGTCGACTTCGAGCAGGCCGCCGACGCGCTCTACGACCCGGCCGACGCCAAGCGCGGCTACCTGGAGCTGACCGACCGGCGCGGCCAGGTCCAGCAGGCCAACCTGGTCACCATCTCGGTCGGGGTGGCCGAGTCGCGGTCCCGCCGGTTCACCGACCCACACGAGGTGGTCTCGGTGGCGAGCGAGATGAAGTCGGTGGCGAAGCGGCAGCCCGGCTCGTACATCGCGGTGGACCGCCGGACCGGCTGACCCGGGTGGTCATGCCTGTGAATTAGGTCGCCCCCCGCTGGCCAACCGCGGCCGTCGTGGGAGACTCGGAAGTAACCCACCACGCGCTGGCGGGACTCGGTGAGATTCCGAACCGGCGGTGAACGCGGCGATCGCCGCGCCAGCCCGCGACCCGGCTGAGGTTTCGGCCGGTGGACCTGGTGCGACTCCAGGGCCGACGGTTGGTCGTCGGGGCAGATCGGCCCGGCGACCAGACAGTCCGGATGGGAGGCAGCGCGCGGGACGGGCGAGCCTGCCGCAGGCTCCGCGCAGGCGCCGGCTGGTCGCGCCAGCCCGGGCGCTGCGTGACGGCGCATCCGCGCCGCCCTCTCCCCGCCTCGCCCACCTCCGCCCGCGCATGGCACTGGCGACCGCGAGGAGATGGGTCGACATGGCGAGCGACGCCGGCAGCGAGGGGCCGGTTCGCGAGGCGGAGTACCGCGCGATGGGGCGGGCGATCGAGCTCGCTGCGCGCGGCCTGGGCACCACCAGCCCCAACCCGGTCGTCGGCTGCGTGCTGCTGGACGCCGACGGCGCCGTCGTGGGCGAGGGGTTCCACGCGTACGCGGGCGGGCCGCACGCCGAGATCGTGGCGCTCTGCCAGGCCGGCGAGCGGGCCCGCGGGGGGACGGCGGTAGTCACGCTGGAGCCGTGCGACCACACCGGCCGCACCGGCCCGTGCACCGCTGCCCTCATCTCGGCCGGGGTGGCCCGGGTGGTGGTGGCCGTCCCGGATCCCAACCCCGTCGCCTCGGGCGGCGCGGACACGCTGCGGGCGGCCGGGATCGAGGTGGTGACCGGGGTACGCCGGGCCGAGGCGGAGGCCGGCAACATCGCCTGGCTGACCGCGGTCCGCCGGGGCCGGCCGTACCTGGTCTGGAAGTTCGCCGCGACGCTGGACGGCCGGTCGGCGGCCGCGGACGGCAGCAGCATGTGGATCACCTCGGAGGCGGCCCGCACCGACGTGCACCGGCTGCGCAGCACGGCGGACGCGATCATCGTGGGGGTGGGCACCGTGCTCGCCGACGACCCCCGGCTCACCGTGCGGCTGCCCGACGGGACGCTCGCCATCCGGCAGCCGCTGCGGGTGGTGGTGGACTCGACCGGGCGTACCCCCGCCGACGCCCGGATGCGCGACGGCGCGGCGCCCTCCTGGGTGGCGACCGTGGCGGAGGTGGGCGCCGGCCCGGACGGGCGGGTGTCGCTGCCGGCGCTGCTGGCCGAACTGTACCGGCGCGGCGTGCGCGCCGGGTTGCTGGAGGGCGGGCCGCGGCTGGCCGGCGCGTTCCTCGCCGCCGGACTGGTGGACAAGGTCGTCGGGTACCTGTCGCCCAAGCTGCTCGGCGCCGGGCCGGCGGCGCTGCTCGACGCGGGCGTGGGCACGATCGCCGACGCCATCGACCTTGACCTCGTCGAGGTCGCCCAGATCGGTCCTGACCTGCGCGTGACCGCGCTGCCCAAGAAGACGGAGAGCTGACATGTTCACGGGGATCGTGGAAGAGCTCGGCGAGGTGGTGGCGGTCACCGGTGACGGCGAGGCGGCCCGCCTGGCGGTACGCGGCCCGGTGGTCACCGCCGACGCCCGGCACGGCGACTCGATCGCGGTCAACGGGGTCTGCCTGACGGTGGTGGAGACACGCGACGGCGTGTTCACCGCGGATGTGATGGCCGAGACGCTCAAGCGCTCCAACCTGGGCGCGCTGCGGGTGGGGGAGCAGGTCAACCTCGAACGCGCCGCCGCGCTCGGCGCCCGTATGGGTGGCCACCTGGTGCAGGGCCACGTCGACGGGGTCGCGGCCATCCTGTCCCGCACCCCGGGGCGGGAGTGGACGGCGGTGCGCTTCTCGCTGCCGGCCGGGCTGTCCCGGTACGTGGTGGAGAAGGGCTCGATCGCGGTGGACGGGGTGTCGCTCACCGTGGTCGACGTCGGGCGGGACGCGGAGGCGGGCGAGGCGGCCGCCGGCGACTGGTTCGAGGTGGGGCTGATCCCGACCACGCTGGCGCTGACCACGCTCGGGCACAAAGAGGTGGGCGACCCGGTGAACCTGGAGGTGGACGTGATCGCCAAGTACGTCGAGCGGCTGATGGGGGGCCGGGAATGACCACTTTGGACACCATCGAGCGGGCGGTCGCCGAGATCGCGGCCGGCCGGCCGGTCATCGTCGTCGACGATGCCGACCGGGAGAACGAGGGCGACCTCATCTTCGCCGCCGAGAAGGCCACGCCCGAGCTGGTTGCGTTCATGGTCCGGCACACCTCCGGGTACATCTGCGTCCCGCTGACCGAGGCGGACTGCGACCGGCTCGAACTGCCGCCGATGTACGCCACCAACCAGGACCGGCGGGGCACCGCGTACACGGTCACCGTGGACGCCCGGGAGGGCGTGACGACCGGCATCTCCGCCGCCGACCGGGCGCGCACCATCCGGCTGCTGGCCGACCCCCGGACCAGCCCGGCCGACCTGTCCCGGCCCGGACACACGGTCCCGTTGCGCGCCCGCCCCGGTGGGGTGCTGCGCCGCGCCGGCCACACCGAGGCCGCCGTCGACCTGGCCGTGCTGGCCGGGCTGCGACCGGCCGCGGTACTGTGCGAGCTGGTCAACGACGACGGCACCATGAAGCGCCTGCCGCAGCTGCGCGCGTTCGCCGACGAGCACGGTCTGGCGCTGATCTCCATCGAGGACCTCATCGCCTACCGGCGGCGCACCGAGCGGCAGGTGGAGCGGGTGGTCGACACCCGGCTGCCGACCGGGTACGGGGTGTTCAAGGCGGTCGGGTACCGGTCGCTGACCGACGGCTCCGAGCACGTCGCGCTGGTCTTCGGCGAGCTGGGCGACGGCGAGGACGTGCTGGTCCGGGTGCACTCCGAGTGCCTGACCGGGGACGTGTTCGGCTCGCTGCGCTGCGACTGTGGCCCGCAGCTGGACGCCGCACTGCAGCGGGTCGCCGCCGAGGGCCGCGGCGTGGTGCTCTACGTACGTGGGCACGAGGGGCGCGGCATCGGGCTGCTGCACAAGCTGCAGGCGTACCAGCTGCAGGACATGGGCCGGGACACCGTGGAGGCGAACCTGGAGCTGGGGCTGCCCGCCGACGCCCGCGACTACGGCACCGGCGCGCAGATCCTCTACGACCTGGGCGTGCGGTCCATGCGGCTGCTGACCAACAACCCGGCCAAGCGTTCCGGCCTGGAGGGGTACGGCCTGCGGGTGGTGGGCCGCGAGCCGTTGCCGGTGCGGCCCACCCCGGAGAACGTGCGGTACCTGCGTACCAAGCGGGACCGGATGGGTCACCTGCTCGACCTGTCCGAGCTGGACGAGGAGGTCGCCGGCCCGCAGCCGTTCGGCCGGGCCGCGGTCGTGGCAGAGGAGCTGGCGTAGATGGCAGGGTTCGGCGCACCGCAGCTGTCCACCGTGGACGCTGCCGGGCTGCGGCTGGGCGTGGTGGCCACCCGGTGGCATGGCGAGCTGGTGGACCAGATGCTCGAGCGGGCGCTGCTGGCGGCCAAGGAGTGCTCGGTCACCGACGTGGTCACCGTTCGGGTGGCCGGCTCGGTCGAGCTGCCCGTGGTTGCGCAGGCGCTGGCCCGCCGCTGCGACGCGGTGGTCGCGCTCGGCGTCGTGGTGCGCGGCGAGACGGCCCACTTCGACTACGTGTGCCAAGCGGTGACCGAAGGGCTGACCCGGGTGGCGCTGGACGAGTCGACCCCGGTGGCGCATGGCGTGCTCACCGTGGACAATCTGGCCCAGGCCCGGGACAGGGCCGGCCTGCCGGAGTCTACTGAGGACAAGGGCTGGTCCAGCACGGTGGCCGCGTTGGACGCCGCGCTGGCCCTGCGCGCGATCGCGCAGTAGTGCGGCCCTATGACCAGGTCCTGGTGACCGGCGCCGGCGAGGGTACCGGCGGCCGGCGTCGATGATGCGACGCAGGAAGCGGACCACCTACCGTTGCCGGTAGGGGATCCGCTCCCGCTGGACCGGGCTGGGTGTGTGCGGTGCGCCTCACGCCAGCTCAGGCGCACCGGCCGCCTGGGCCAGCCACTGCTTCTCCAGTTGCTCGAGCTTCTTGCTGGCGCGCAGCGCCTCAATCGCGCGGCTGACACATGCGGTCAGCGGCGAACCCTTCTCCAGGACCAGCCCGAACTGCTCCGGCCGGGCGACCGCCAACGGCAGCTGCCCCACGATCTTCGCGTCCTTGACCTCGGCGGAGGTCATGTGGAACCCGGTCGGCAGGTCCACCACGAGGCCGTCGATGGTGCCGTTCCGCAGCGCATTCTTCGCGTCGTCGGTGGTGGTGAACGTGCTCGGCTGGATGTTCGGCTGGAGCACCGTCGTGATCATGTCGTAGCTGGTCGTGTTCACCTGCGCGCCGAGCCTGGCGTCCTTGAGCCCGCCGAAGTTCGTCGCGTTCGCGATCTTGTTCGACTTCAGTGCGATCACCACCTGGCGCACGTTGTAGTACGGGGCGGAGAAGTCCACCGCCTGCCGGCGGGCGTCGGTGATGGAGAACTGGTTGATGTCGAAGTCGAAGTCCTTCGGCCCGGGGGCGATCGCCTTGTCGGAGGTGACCCGCTTCCACACCACCTCCGCCTTGGCGTACCCGAGCTTCTCGGCGACCGCGGCCGCGATTGCGCCCTCGAAGCCCTGGCCGTTCTCCGGCTTGTTGTCGATGAACCACGGCGGGTTGGCCGGTTTGTCGGTGGCGATGGTGAGTTTGCCCGGGGTCTTCGTCTGCAGCTGGGCCTTGGCGCATTCGGGGGGAAGGGAGGTCGCGTTGACCGGGGCGGCGGTCGGCGGCCCGGCCGGCTCGTCCGGCGGAATGCAGGCGGTGAGCGCGGCCAGGAGCATCAAGGTCACGGTCCCGAGGAGGGCGGGACGGGGTCGGCTAGCCATGGCGGATAGCATAGACGCTTATCATCACCGTCCCGTGCCGCCGGCGCCGGCCTGGGACGCCGTCCGTCCCGCTGCGGGCAGGCCAGCGGGCCGGACGGTCAGCGACGAGGTGCTCACCCTGACGGCCGGGCGGTCGGCGCACCTGGAACAATCGTCCGGCGTGAAGACCTTCGAGGAGCTGTTCGCCGAGCTGCAGGGCAAGGCCGCCGCCCGGACCCCCGGGTCGGGCACGGTGGCTGCCCTGGACCGGGGCGTGCACGCGATCGGAAAGAAGGTCGTCGAGGAGGCGGCCGAGGCGTGGATGGCGGCCGAGCACGAGGGGCCGGGGCGCGCCGCGGAGGAGATCGCCCAGCTGCTCTACCAGACCCAGGTGCTGATGCTCGCCACCGGACTTGACCTCAAGGACGTGTACCGACATCTCTGACCGTGCCCCGGACCCCACCGAAGACGAGGAGCACGAGGAGAGATGTTGCGCATCGCCGTCCCCAACAAGGGCACCCTGTCCACCCCCGCCGCCGACATGCTGCGCGAGGCCGGTTACCGGCAGCGCACCGACCCGAAGGACCTCACCTGTCGCGACGACGCCAACGGCGTGGAGTTCTTCTACCTCCGGCCCCGGGACATCGCCACCTACGTCGGCTCCGGCGACCTGGACCTGGGCATCACCGGCCGGGACCTGCTGGTCGACGCCGGCAGCCCGGCCGAGGAGCTGCTCGACCTGGACTTCGGCGGGGCCACGTTGCGGTTCGCCGCCCGGCCGGAGCACGTGGCCGAGGTCCGCGAGCTGGCCGGCCGGCGGATCGCCACCGCGTACCCGGGCGTGGTCGAGCGGCACCTGGCCGCGCTGGGGCTCAAGGCCGATGTCATCCGCCTGGACGGCGCGGTGGAGAACGCGATCCGGCTCGGCGTGGCCGACGTCATCGCCGATGTGGTGGAGACCGGTGCCACCCTGCGCCAGGCCGGCCTGGTCCCGGTCGGCGAGCCGATCCTGCGCTCGTCCGCGGTGCTGATCGGCCGGCCCGGCAACGGGACGGTCAACCAGCTGCTGCGCCGGCTGCAGGGCGTCCTGGTGGCCCGGCGCTACGTGATGCTCGCGTACGACGTCCAGGCCGACCGGCTCGACCAGGCCACGGCGCTGACCCCCGGCATCGAGTCGCCCACCGTCTCGCCGTTGCAGCGCGAGGGATGGGTCGCGGTGCAGGCGATGGTGCTGCGGGCCGACGTGCACCGCGTCATGGACGAGCTGTACGAGGTGGGCGCCCGCGCGATCCTGGTGACCGACATTCACGCCTGTCGCCTCTGATGCGGGTGGTCGACAGGGTCGCGGCGCGCCGCTCGGCGGGCGGGCCGCCCCGGGCGCTGCCGGCCTGGGCGGCGTTGGTGCTGGCCGGCATCGGCGGGGTGGCCTCCGCCGCGCAGAGCGCGGCCAACGGTGAGCTCGGCCACCGGCTGGGCAGCCCGCCGCTGGCCGGCGTGATCAACAACGGGGTCGGCTGGGTGCTGCTGCTGTCCGCCTGGCGGTTCGTCCCGTCCATGCGGGATGGCCTGCGCGAACTCTGGCGGGGATGGCGGGACGGCCGGCGCGCGCCGCGCGGCTCCCGGCTGCCGTGGTGGGGCTATCTGGGCGGGCTCGGCGGGATGTTCTTCGTCGTCTCCGCCGCCTACACGGTCCCGGTGGTCGGCGTCGCCGTGTTCACCATCGCCCAGGTGACCGGCAACAGCGCCGGCGGCCTGGTGGTCGACCGGGTCGGCCTGTCCCCGGCCGGCCGGCTGCGGCTGACCGGCCCGCGGGTGGCCGGTGCGCTGATCGGCGTGGCGGCGGTGGTGCTGTCGCAGGCCGGCCGCCCGGTCGGCGACCTGGCGGTGGGCTTCCTGCTGCTCGGCGTCGCCGCCGGGGCGGCCGTCGCGGTGCAGTCCGCGCTCAACGGGCGGGTCTCCCTGGCCAGCAGTTCGGCGGCGGCCACGGTGCTGAACTACCTCACCGGCACCCCGGTGCTGGTGCTGGTCGCGGCGGTGGCCGGCGCGTTCACCCGGGACTGGCCGTCGGCCTGGCCGACCCAGTGGTACCTCTACCTGGGTGGGATCTTCGGCGTCGCCATCGTGACCATCCTGGTGGTCAGCGTCCGGGTGGTGGGTGTCCTGCGGACCGGGCTGGTCGTGGTGGCCGGGCAGCTGGTCGGCGCCGTCCTGCTCGACGCGGTGATCCCGGGTGGCGCCCGGCCGACCTGGCCGCTGGCCGCGGGCGCCGCGCTCACCCTGGTCGCCGCCTGGGTCGCCGGCCGCCGCTGACGGAATCCGCACCGCCCACCTGGCTACCAGCGGCGGGTCAGCGGCACTGGTCGGGGTCGAGGCCTCGGGTCGATTTGCCGGCGGCGGTGCGCCACACGGGGTTGAGCGGTATCTCGAGCACGGGTGCCTGCCACGCCGCACCCGCGTACTCGCTAGCCGCGTAGTCCCAGCGGCGGCGCTCTCCGATCGGCTGCCCGTTGAGGAAGACGACCAACCGGCGTAGCGCCAGCGGGTGGTCGATCACCAGGCCGTGCGGGCCGGCCACGTTGACTGTCGGGACCGTGCCCCCCGCCGTGGCCTCGGGCGGGTTCGCGAACCCGTCGAGGGCGGGCAGGAACGCCGCCATCCGGACGCCCGCGATCGGACACAGCAGTTGCCTGCCGCGAAACAGCGGCGCATTGTCGAGGATCGATCGAACGACGGGTTCTTCCGCAGCGTTGGGGATCCGGGTGCCTACGGTGAGTGTGGCGAAGATGGCGCGTAGCTGCCAGCCGGTCGCAACGCCCCATCCCGCGGTCTGGTCTCGAGGTGGATAGTAGATCCGCCCCGATCGCAGTACCGGGCTCAGCAACGCGAGCGTGTCGACTGCCGGGTGCGGTCTTGTCGTCAAGTAGTAGCGGGTGATCAGGGTGCCTTCACTCTGGGCCAGTATGGCCACCTTCTGCCCGGTGATGCGGTTGATGTGATTGACCTGTGCGTCGAGCAGTGTGGCGCTGGTCTCCAGCGACTGGTGGGTGTCCCGGGCGGTGTAGGGCCGCGGGCGCCCGTCCGGGTGCAGCCCGCGGTAGGAGAACCGGACGACCGGCAGGCTGGCCCCGCTGCGCTCGCCGTCATACCGGGAGTTGTGGCCGGCAAGGTAGATCACCGGTCGGTGCATCACCTGGGTCTCCAGGTCGGAGAGGACGGGCGGCTCGCTCGGCCGGTCGGGTTCCAGTCGCAGCTGGGAAACGCGTCCGGCTGCGAGGGCCGCGATGACAACGACGGCTGCCACGATCGGGGTGGCCGGGACCCGTCGCCAGCGCGCCGGCTGAACCAGCACGGCGGTGCGGACCGCCTGATACCACAGCAGCCCGTTGGCACCGCCGAGGAGCGTTGCCGCGGCCGTCCGCCAGCCGGGCGGTACGACGGCGACGAACGCGCCACTGAGGGTGAGGGTCACGAAGTTGAGGATGGAGATCACGACGGTGCCGGCCGGCGGAACTCCCCGCCACCAGCGCGGCACGATCGCGCCGCGCTGCAGGAACGGCGCCATGATGAGCAGCGGGATGATCGCGGCCCACAGGTACCAGACCAGCGAGACACCTGCCACCACAACTGACATAGCCCCCCAAGGGGACAGAAAAGCGCCGAGTGCGGCCGCGAACGCCATGTTGCGGGCGGCCAGCCGGGGCAGCGGCGGTCGCGGAGCCCGTGCCGGCCAGGCCAAGGCCGTCAACATCGTGCAGAACAGGCCACGCAGCACGATGGCGACCGCCGACTCGCCGACGAAGCCGAGCCAGGAGCGGTGGTAGACCAGCACCCACCGCACATCGTGGAACGTGTCGTACGGCCACAGCGCGCTGGCCTGCGGGGCGATGTAGGTGGTCGGGCCAAGGTTGCCCGTGTGCTGAACCAGCCCAGCCTCCACTCCGGCCACGGCCGCGCAGGAGGCGACCAGCAGGGCCAGCCGCGCCCACCGCGGCCGCACCAGCCTCCGCGTGTCGCGGTCCACCCCGTCCACCCACCGATCTCTACCCAGGCGCGCCCGGTACATCCGCTCGCACGGTCCGGTGATCCACGGCCGGCACCGCTTGCGGTCATCGTGGCTGGTGGGGCGTACGCTGGCCTCCTGTGAGTGGTGCAGAGGTCCTGCGCCTGCGCCCGCGGCGGATCCGGGTGGTCTGCGGCGTGGCTGCGGCCGCGGTCCTGGCGGTGTTCACCGCGGTGGGCACCGGCCTGCGCGGATCCACCGGAGAGGGATCGGCGGTGTTCCGTCCCGGCGATCAGGTCGCCATGATCTGCCTCGGGGTGCTCGCCGCGTTGGCCATCCTGGCGTTCACCCGGCCCCGGGTCGAGGCGGACGCGCGTGGTATCCGGATCCGCAACCTGGTCGGCGGGTACGACCTGCCGTGGGAGGTGGTCCGCGCGGTGCGGTTCGACCGCGGCTCGCCCTGGGCCAGCCTGGAGCTGCGCGATGACGAGGTGGTGCAGCTGATGGCGGTCCAGGTGATGGACAAGCAGTACGCCCTCGACGCGGTCCGGGCACTGCGCCGCCTGCTCGCCGAAGCCCAGGCCAACTCGACCTGATCGGCTAGATCTGGCCGCTCGACCGCGCCTTTTCGATCCGGCCGGGGAAAGTGAGCGTTGGGTCCCCGGACCTGCTAACCTTGTGTGGTCGACCAATTCGTTACTACTTGTGACGGACAGGAAGCGGAGCGCCTGCTCCCACCCGAGTCGCCACCGAGGCGGCCGGGTCCGGTCACCCGGATCGGGCATCAGCCCGAACCGGGCGTACGTGCCAGGAAAGTCCGTGGCGCGTACCCGGCCGGTCGAGCGGGCCCCGGCATTATGTCGGGGCTTTTCGCTGTTCTGGGTCGCGGATGAAAGACGAGAGAAGGAGGACTCATCAGCGTCGAACCACGTGTGAACGACCAGATCCGAGCTCGGGAGGTCCGGCTGGTCGGCCCCGAGGGTGAGCAGGTGGGCATCGTCCCGCTGGAGCGCGCCCTGCAGCTGGCCGCGGACGTCGATCTGGACCTGGTCGAGGTAGCGCCGATGGCGCGCCCGCCGGTGTGCAAGCTCATGGACTTCGGCAAGTTCAAGTACGAGAGCGCGCTCAAGGCGCGGGAGGCGCGGCGCAACCAGCAGCAGACCGTCATCAAGGAGATGAAGCTCCGCCCGAAGATCGACTCGCACGACTACGAGACCAAGAAGGGTCACGTGGTGCGGTTTCTCAAGGCGGGCGACAAGGTCAAGGTGACGATCATGTTCCGCGGCCGCGAGCAGAGCCGCCCCGAGCTGGGGCGCCGGTTGCTGGACCGGCTCTCGCAGGAGATCGCGGACCTGGGCTACGTGGAGGCCGCACCGAAGCAGGACGGCCGAAACATGATCATGGTGCTGGCCCCGCACCGGGCTACCAAGGCCGCGGCGACCGCCAAGGCGGGCGTGCCACCGCGGGGCCGCGAGGACGGGGCCAAGGCCCCGGCCCCGGCGGCGAACAGCGCCGCCGGCGGCGGGACAGCGCGGTAGTAGGGCCACGAGGGAGACAGGCGTTCACATGCCGAAGATGAAGAACCACAGCGGCATCGGCAAGCGGGTCCGGGTCACCGGCCGCGGCAAGATCATGTCGCAGCAGGCGGGCTTGCGCCACCACCTGGAGCTCAAGTCGTCCCGGCGGACCCGCCGGCTCACCGGGGTGGTTGAGGTGGCCAAGGCCGACGTGAAGCGGATCAAGAAGCTGCTCGGCCGCTGAGGCTGCCGCGGACGAAGAAGGAGTTGTGACGTGGCACGCGTCAAGCGGGCAATGAACGCCCACAAGAAGCGCCGGACGATCCTGGAAGGTGCCAGCGGGTACCGGGGGCAGCGCTCCCGCCTGTACCGCAAGGCCAAGGAGCAGGTGCTGCACTCGCTGCAGTACGCCTACCGGGACCGGCGTGACCGCAAGGGTGACTTCCGCCAGCTCTGGATCACCCGCATCAACGCGGCGGCCCGGGCCAACGGGCTGACCTACAACCGGATGATCCAGGGCCTGCGGCTGGCCGGCGTCGAGGTGGACCGCAAGATCCTGGCCGACCTGGCGGTCAACGACGCACCGGCGTTCGCCCGCCTGGTCGAGATCGCCCGGGCGGCGGTCGCCGAGGCCAGGCCGGCGGCCGAGGTCGCCTGAGCGCCGTACACCCACCAGAGGTGCCTGGTCCCGCGCGCCCCGCGCCCAGGGAGCAGGCACCTCTGTCTGGGCCGGATCCCGCCGGGAGCCGGTTCACCCCCCGGACCCCCCGGGTGGTCGCCGCCCGGCGGCTGCACCGCCGCCGGGAACGGGAGGCCACCCGCCGGTTCCTCGCCGAGGGCCCGCAAGCGGTCCGCGAGGCACTGGAGACACCCCACCTGGTACGGGAGCTGTTCGCGACCACCGCCGGGATGCGGCGCCACGCCGACCTGATCCGCCGGGCGGCCGAAACCGGCGTACCCGTCTGGCCGGTGACAGACCAGGCGCTGGCCGCGCTGTCGGACACGGTCACCCCGCAGGGCCTGGTCGCCGTCTGCGACCACCTGGACGTGCCGCTGGCCGAGGCGCTGGCGACCCGGCCCCGGCTGGTGGCGATCCTCGCCGGCATCGCCGACCCCGGCAACGCGGGGACCGTGATGCGCACCGCGGACGCCGCCGGCGCGGGCGCGGTCGTCTTCGCCGGCGACGCGGTCGACCCGTACAACGGCAAATGCGTGCGGGCCTCGGCCGGCAGCCTGTTCCACCTCGCCGTGGTACGCGGCGCCGATCCGTACCAGGCCGTGGCGCAGTGCCGCGCTGCCGGCCTGCGGGTGCTCGCCGCCGACCCCCGGGGCGCCGTCGACCTGTACCGGTGCGAGCTGGGCCAGCCGACCGCCTGGCTGTTCGGCTCGGAGGCGCACGGTCTGCCCGCCGAGCTGGCCGCGGCGGCCGACGCCCGGGTGCGGATACCGATCCACGGCCGCGCGGAGAGCCTGAACCTGGCTGCGGCCGCCGCCGTCTGCCTGTACTCTTCAGCGAGAGCCCTGGATTCGCTGAAGGAGCGCCCCGCGTGAAGACCGCGATGTGGTCGTTTACCGAGCCCGCCGGTGGCGGCGGGCGGCGGGGCTGAGCCCTACTTCTCCAGCTCTCCTCCCAGACCGGCGCACCGGCGGGCAGCGGCACAGCCGCGTGTCCCTAAACTGTCCAAGTTGCCCGCTGATGGAGAGCTCCCATGACGTACCGCAACGACCCGTACGACCCGAAGCAGGTCGCGCTGCTCGACCAGGCCACGCTGGACGAGGCCGTCTCCGCCGCGGAGAAGGCGTTCGCGGCGGCCGCCGACCCAGGCGCGCTGACCGCGGCCCGGCCGGCGCACCTCGGCGACCGGGCGCCGGTGTCGCTGGCCCGCCGGGAGATCGGCGCGCTGCCGCCGGCGGCCAGGGCGGATGCCGGCCGGCGGGTCAACGCGGCCCGGGCCGCGATCCAGGCCGCCTACGACGCCAGGCTGGCCGAGCTGCGCGAGGCGCAGGCGCAGCGGGTGCTCGCCGAGGAGCGGGTCGATGTCACCCTGCCGTGGGACCGCCGCCCGCGCGGCGCCCGGCACCCGCTGACCACGCTGATGGAGCGCATCGGCGACCTGTTCGTGGGCATGGGCTACGAGGTCGCCGAGGGGCCCGAGGTCGAGCTGGAGTGGTACAACTTCGACGCGCTGAACATCGGGCCCGACCACCCGGCACGGACCATGATGGACACCTTCTACGTCGCCGCCGCCCGTGTCGCGAGCGGCGCGGCGAACGTGGCCGGTGCGGCCGGCGCGGGCGGCGAGTCCGCGGCGCCGGCCTCGGGCCTGGTGCTGCGCACGCACACCTCGCCGGTGCAGGCGCGCACCATGCTGACCCGCCGGCCGCCGATCTACGTGGTCTGCCCGGGCCGGGTCTACCGCACCGACGAGCTGGACGCCACCCATACCCCGGTCTTCCACCAGGTCGAGGGTCTGGTGGTGGACAGGGGCATCACCATGGCGCACCTGAAGGGCACGCTGGATCATTTCGCCCGGGCCATGTTCGGCCCGCAGGCGGCCACCCGGTGGCGACCGTCGTACTTCCCGTTCACCGAGCCGTCGGCCGAGTTCGACCTGTGGTTCCCGGAGCACCGTGAGGGAGCCCGGTGGGTCGAGTGGGGCGGCTGCGGGATGGTCAACCCGCGGGTGCTGGTGGCGTGCGGGCTCGACCCGCAGGAGTACTCCGGGTTCGCCTTCGGGATGGGCATCGAGCGCACGCTGATGGTGCGGCACGGCATCTCTGACATGCGGGACATGGTGGAAGGCGACGTGCGGTTCGCCCGCGCGTTCGGGATGGGGGTCTAGGCATGCGCGTCTGCGTTTCCTGGCTGCGCGAGTACGTCGAGGTGCCGGCCGACGTGGACCAGGTCGACGCGGCCCTGGTGCGGATGGGCCTGGAGGTCGAGGAGATCGTCGACCTGTCCACCACCGTCACCGGGCCGCTGGTGGTCGGCCGGGTGGAGCGGATCACCGAGCTGACCGGGTTCAAGAAGCCGATCCGGCACTGCCTGGTCGACGTGGGCAACCCGCAGCCGCAGTCCATTGTGTGCGGCGCGACCAACTTCGCCGAGGGCGACCAGGTGGTCGTGGCGCTGCCGGGGGCGGTGCTCCCCGGCGGGTTCGCCATCGGCGCCCGCAAGACCTACGGACACCTGTCCGAGGGCATGATCTGCTCCGGCCGGGAGCTGGGCGTCAGCGACGACCACAGCGGCATCCTCGTGCTGCCGGCCGACCTCGGCGTGCGACCCGGCGAGGACGCCCGTCCCGCGGTCGGGCTGGACGACATCGTCGTCGAGGTCAACATCACCCCGGACCGCGGCTACTGCCTGTCCGTGCGCGGCATCGCCCGGGAGCTGAGCCACGCGCTCGGCGTGCCGTTGCGTGACCCGGCCCGGCGGGACGACCTCCCCGCGCCGACCGCCACGCCGGCCTATCCCGTCCAGGTCGAGGACCCCAAAGGCTGCGACCGGTTCTACGGCCGCCTGGTGCGCGGCACCGATCCGGCCGCGCCGACTCCCGAGTGGATGCGCCGGCGGCTTTACCATGCCGGGATCCGGTCGATCTCGCTCGCCGTGGACATCACCAACTACGTGATGCTGGAGCTGGGCCAGCCGATGCACGCCTGGGACGCGGCCACGCTGCGCGGCCCACTGGTGGTGCGGCGCGCCCGGCCGGGGGAGCGGCTGACCACCCTGGACGGAGTGGACCGCGCGCTGGACCCGGAAGATCTGGTGATCGCCGACGACACCGGACCGGTGTCCCTCGCCGCCGTGATGGGCGGCAGCACCACCGAGGTGTCAGACTCCACTGTGGACGTGCTGTTCGAGGCGGCGCACTGGGATCCGGTGACGGTGGCCCGCACGGCCCGCCGGCACAAGCTGCCCAGCGAGGCGGCGAAACGCTTCGAGCGCGGGGTGGACCCGCTGATCCCGCCGGCGGCGACGGCGCGGGCGGTCGAGCTGCTGGTGGAGTACGGCGGCGGTGTCGTCTCCCCGGACGTGCTCGACGTGAACACGGTCACCCCGCCGGAGCAGATAACGCTCGCTCCGGACCTCGCCGGCCGGACGGCCGGGGTGGAGTACCCGGCCGGCCGGGTGGTCCAGCTTCTCCAGGAGATCGGCTGCGACGTGCGGGCGGCGGAGGACGGGCAGACCGGCCTGGTCGTCACCCCGCCCAGCTGGCGGCCCGACCTGACCGACCCGGCCGACCTGGTCGAGGAGGTGGTCCGCCTCGACGGGTACGACAAGGTGCCCAGCGAGCTGCCGATCGCCCCGCCCGGCAACGGGTTGACCGCCACCCAGCTGCGCCGGCGGACGGTGGCCCGGGCGCTGGCCGAGGCGGGGTACGTGGAGACGCTGTGCTACCCGTTCGTCGGCCCGGCCGCGCTGGACGCGCTCGGGCTGCCCGCCGACGACCCGCGCCGGCAGGCGGTGCGCCTGGTGAACCCGCTGTCGGAGGAGGAGCCGGCGCTGCGCACCACGCTGCTGCCGCCGCTGCTCGCGACGTTGCGCCGCAACCTCGGCCGGGGCCAGCGCGACCTCGCCCTGTACGAGCTCGGCCTGGTCTTCCACCCGCGGGAGGGGGCCGGGACCACACCGCCCCGGATGGGGGTGGCGCACCGGCCGAGCGACGAGCAGCTGGCCAGCGCCGAGACCTTCGTACCCGAGCAGCCGTGGCACGTCGCCGCGGTCCTCTGCGGCGAGATCTCGCCGTCCGGCTGGTGGGGCGCCGGCCAGCAGGCCAGCTGGGCCGATGCGGTGGAGGCGGCCCGGGTGGTGGTCTCGGCGGCCGGGATCTCCGGCGACCGGGTGCGGGTGCAGGCCGCGGCGGTCGCGCCCTGGCACCCGGGCCGGTGCGCCGAGGTGCTGGTGGACGGCGTCGTGGTCGGCCACGCGGGCGAGCTGCACCCGCAGGTCTGCGCCGCGCTGGAGGTGCCCCGCCGCACCTGCGCGATGGAGCTGAACCTGGACGCGGTGCCGCTGCCGGGCATCGTTCCCGCGCCCCGGTTCTCCACCTTCCCCCCGGCGCTGATCGACGTGGCGCTGGTGGTGGACGCCGACGTGCCCGCCGCGGAGGTGCAGCAGGCCCTCGTCGCCGGCGCCGGGGAGCTGCTGGAGTCGGTGCGCCTGTTCGACGTGTACTCCTCGGAGCAGCTGGGCGAGGGGCGCAAGTCCCTGGCGTACAAGCTGACCTTCCGGGCACCGGACCGCACGCTGACCGGCGAGGAGGCGCTGGCCGCCCGGGATGCCGCGGTGGCGGAGGCGGCGCAGCGCTTCGGCGCGACCCTCCGCGGCCAGTGACCCCACCCGCCGCCGGGCCGCCCCACCTACCGCCGGCCTGACGCACCCCCCCGCCGGGCTGCCCCACCTACCGCCGGCCCGACGCACCCGCCGCCGGGCTGCCCCACTTACCGCCGGGCTGTCCCACCCGCCGCCGAGCTCACCCACCCGGCCCGGCGGGTGGGTTGAGGGGTCCGCGGACGGTGCGCGTCACTCGGCCGGGCGGCGGGTGCCGGTGTAGTACTCGAAGAGCAGCCCGCAGGTCGCGAAGAGCACGGCGATCAGGCCGGCCGCGGCCAGCCACCACTGCCAGAAGACGATCCCGAGCCCGGCGACCGAGACCGCCAGGCCCAGGCCGAACGGCCAGTAGCTGCCCGGGCTGAAGAAGCCCACCTCGCCCGCGCCGTCGGACACCTCGGCGTTCGGGTTGTCCTCCGGCCGGGGGTCGATGCGGCGGTGCACGAACGAGAAGAACAGGCCGAGCATCAGCAACAGGGTGCCGGTCAGGGCCAACGCCACGGTACCGGCGAACTCGACCCGCCCCAGCTGCGCGTCGGTCCACCAGGCGTAGAGGGGCGACGCGACGTAGAAGAACAACGCGAACAAGTTGAAGATTCTTGCCTCAGTCTGCACCGTGCTCACCCCCTTGTGCGGCAGCGTAGACCCGGACACCGCTTGTCGCAGGTGTTGTATGTTGATACTCTGATCCGTATAGAGATTCGGAGGGGTGGGCTCATGGGAATTCGGGTCGCGGTGGCCGGCGCGAGCGGGTATGCCGGCGGCGAACTGCTGCGCCTCATCGCCGGGCACCCCGAGCTGGAGCTGGTGCTGGCGACCGGGCACAGCCAGGCGGGCGCCACCCTGCACAGCGTGCATCCGCACCTGGTCACGCTCGCCGACCTGCCGCTGACCGCGACCGACCCGGCCGAGCTGGCCGGCGCCGACCTGGTCTTCCTCGCCCTGCCGCACGGCCAGTCCGCGGCCGTGGCCGCCGCGCTCCCTCCCGACGTGGCCGTGGTCGACCTCGGGGCGGACCACCGGCTGGCCGACGCCGCCGCCTGGCAGCGGTACTACGGCGGGCCGCACGCCGGGGCGTGGACGTACGGCCTGCCCGAGCTGCCGGGACAGCGGGCGGCGATCGCCGCGTCCCGGCGGGTGGCCGCCACCGGCTGCTACGCGGTCGCCACCACGCTGGCGCTCGCCCCGCTGGTCGCCGCCGGGGTCGTCGAGCCGGACGACGTGGTCGTGGTGGCCGCCTCCGGCACCTCGGGCGCCGGCCGGTCGGCAAAGCCGCACCTGCTCGGTTCGGAGGTGATGGGGGACCTCTCGCCGTACAAGGTGGGCGTGCACCAGCACGTGCCCGAGATCAAGCAGGCGACCGGCGTGCGGACGCTGTCCTTCACGCCGGTCCTCGCGCCGATGCCGCGCGGCATCCTGGCGACGGTCACCGCCCGCCGGCTCGCGGCGGCGTCGCCGGCGGAGGTGCTGCGGTCCGCGTACGCGGACGAGCCGTTCGTGCACGTCCTTCCCGACGGCAGCTGGCCGCACACGGCGGCCACGCTGGGCTCCAACTCGTGCCACCTGCAGGCCACCGTGGACACCGACTCGGGCCGGGTGGTGGTGGTCAGCGCCGTGGACAACCTCGGCAAGGGCGCAGCCGGTCAGGCCGTGCAGTGCGCCAACATCATGCTCGGCCTGCCGGAGACGGCCGGGCTGGCGGTGAACGGGGTGGCGCCGTGACGGTCACCACGCCCAAGGGCTTCCGGGCCGCCGGGGTGGCGGCCGGGCTGAAGCCGGCCGGGCCGGACGTCGCCGTCGTGGTCAACGACGGGCCGGAGGCGGCCGCGGCGGGCGTCTTCACCGCCAACCGGGTCAAGGCGGCGCCGGTGCTCTGGAGCGCACAGGTGGTCAAGGGCGGCCTGGTCAGGGCGGTCGTGCTCAACTCGGGCGGGGCGAACGCCTGCACCGGACCGGCCGGGTTCGCCGACACCCACGCCACCGCCGAGCACCTCGCCCGCCGGCTGGGCATCGGCGCGGGCGAGGTCGCGGTCTGCTCGACCGGTCTGATCGGCGACCGGCTGCCGATGGACCGCCTGCTGTCCGGTGTGGACGCCGCGGTCGCGGCGCTGCGCCCGGACGGCGGCGCCGACGCGGCGCTGGCCATCATGACCACGGACACCCGGCCGAAGACCACCGTGGTGCAGGGCGAGGGCTGGAGCGTCGGCGGCATGGCCAAGGGCGCGGGCATGCTCGCGCCCGCGCTGGCCACCATGCTCTGCGTGCTGACCACTGACGCGGTCGCCGAGCCTCAGCAGCTGCAGACCGCGTTGCGCGACGCGGTGCGGGTCACCCTCGACCGGATCGACTCCGACGGCTGCATGTCCACCAACGACACGGTGCTGCTGCTGGCCAGCGGCGCCTCCGGGGTGGCGCCGACGCCGGCCGACCTGGCCGCCGCGGTCACCGCGGCCTGCCACGACCTGGCCCGGCAGCTGCTCGCGGACGCCGAGGGTGCCACCAAGGAGGTGGCCATCGAGGTGACCGGCGCGGCCAGCGAGCAGGACGCGGTCACCGTCGGCCGCGCGGTGGCCCGCAACAACCTGGTCAAGACCGCGCTGTTCGGCAACGACCCGAACTGGGGCCGGATTCTGGCGGCGGTCGGCACCACCGACGCCGCCTTCGAGCCGGACGCGCTCGACGTGGCGGTCAACGGCGTATGGGTCTGCCGGCGGGGCACCGCGGCCGAGGACCGGTCCGCAGTGGACCTCTCCGGGCGGGACGTGACGATCCAGGTGGACCTGCACGCCGGCCAGGCCAGCGCCACCATCTGGACCAACGACCTGTCCCACGGCTACGTGCACGAGAACTCGGCGTACTCGACATGATCACCACCGAGAGCGCCGCCCCGGGCCCGTCCCGGCAGGCGTCCTGGCCCAGGGACCTCGGGATCGCCCTGGGCAAGGCGACCACCCTGATCGAGGCGCTGCCCTGGCTGGAGCGCTTCCACGGCGCCGTGGTCGTGGTCAAGTACGGCGGCAACGCGATGACCGACCCGGAGCTGAAGAAGGCGTTCGCCGCCGACATGGTGTTCCTGCGCTACGTCGGGCTCAAGCCGGTGGTGGTGCACGGCGGCGGCCCCCAGATCTCGGCCATGCTGGAACGGCTCGGCATCGCCAGCGAGTTCCGCGGCGGGCTGCGGGTCACCACCGCGGAGGCGATGGACGTGGTCCGCATGGTGCTGGTCGGCCAGGTCGGCCGGGAACTGGTCGGGCTGGTCAACGAGCACGGGCCGTTCGCCGTCGGCATGTCCGGCGAGGACGCCGGGCTGTTCACCGCGGTGCGCCGTCCGGCCTATGTGGACGGAAGCCCGGTCGACGTGGGCCAGGTCGGCGACGTGGCCCAGGTGCGCCCGGAAGCGGTCACCGACCTGATCGCGGCGGGCCGGATCCCGGTCATCTCCACGGTGGCGCCGGACGCCGACGGGGTCCTGCACAACCTCAACGCGGACACCGCCGCGGGCGCGCTCGCCGTCGCGCTGCAGGCCCGGAAGCTGGTCGTACTGACCGACGTCGAAGGGCTCTACACGGACTGGCCAAACCGGGAGAGCCTGGTCTCCCAGATCAACGCGGACGACCTGGCCGCGCTGCTGCCGCGGCTGCGCAGCGGGATGGTGCCGAAGATGGAGGCGTGCCTGCGCGCGGTGCGCGGCGGGGTGCCGGCCGCGCACGTGGTGGACGGCCGGGTGCCGCACTCGATCCTGCTCGAAGTCTTCACCTCGGAAGGATTCGGAACGATGGTGGTGCCCTCATGACGACTGAGCTTTCCCCCACCTCCGCCCCCGGCCCGGCTGGCCCCCCGCCCGACCTCGCCTCCCGCCCGATTCTCGAACAGTGGCCCGAGGTGATGAGCCCGGCGCTCGGCCAGCCCGGGCTGGCGCTGGCCCGCGGCCAGGGCGCGGTGGTCTACGGCGCGGACGGAGAGTCCTATGTAGACATGCTCGGCGGGATCGCGGTGAACGCGCTCGGCCACGCCCACCCGGCGGTGATCGCCGCGGTGACCCGGCAGATCGCCACCCTCGGCCACGTGTCCAACCTGTACGCCGCGCAGCCGCCGGTGCAGCTGGCGGCGCGGCTGCTCGCCCTCGCCGGCGCCGCCGGCAAGGTCTTCTTCACCAACTCCGGAGCGGAGGCGGTCGAGGCCGCGTTCAAGCTCTCCCGGTGCACCGGCCGCACGCACATCGTGGCGGCGGAGGGCGGCTTCCACGGCCGGACCATGGGGGCGCTGGCGCTGACCGGGCAGCCGGCCAAGTCCGACCCGTTCCGCCCACTGCCCGGCGAGGTGACGCACATCCCGTACGGCGACGTGGCGGCTCTCGAGGCGGCGGTGACGCCGGCGACGGCGATGGTGATCCTCGAACCGATCCAGGGGGAGGCCGGCGTCGTGGTGCCGCCCGCCGGCTACCTCGCCGCCGCTCGCGAGATCGCCTCCCGGCACGGCGCGCTGCTCGTCCTCGACGAAGTGCAGACCGGCATCGGGCGGACCGGCCACTGGTTCGCCTTCCAGGCCGAGGGCATCGTGCCGGATGCGATCACCCTGGCCAAGGGGCTCGGCGGCGGCCTGCCGATCGGCGCGCTGGTCGCCTTCGGCGCGGCGGGAAACCTGCTCGCCGCCGGCATGCACGCCTCCACGTTCGGCGGCAACCCGGTCTGCTGCGCGGCCGCGCTGGCTGTGCTGGACACCATCGCCGCGGACGGGCTGCTGGACCACGTCAAGCGGCTCGGCGAGCGTCTGCGCCAGGGGATCGAGGCGCTGGACCATCCGCTCGTGGCCGGCGTCCGCGGTGCCGGCCTGCTGCTCGGCGTGGTGCTGCGGCAGGCGGTCGCGCCGGGCGTGGTGGCCGCCCTGCGGGACCGGGGCTTCCTCGCCAACGCCGCGCAGCCGGACGTGCTCCGGCTCGCGCCACCGCTGGTCCTCACCGCCGAGCAGGCCGAGTCGTTCCTCACCGCCCTGCCGTCCGCGCTGGAGTCCGTGTCGTGACACGGCATTTCCTGCGCGACGACGACCTGAGCCCGGCCGAGCAGGCCGCCGTCCTCGACCTCGCCGCCGCCATGAAGGCCGGGCGGGGCGGCGGATCCGCCGAGCGGGGACCGCTCACCGGCAAGTCCGTGGCGGTCATCTTCGAGAAGCAGTCGCTGCGCACCCGGGTCTCCTTCGACGTGGGCATCACGCAGCTGGGCGGCCACCCGGTGGTGATCGACGCGCAGGGCACCCATTTCGGGCGCGGCGAGACCATCACCGACGCCGCCCGGGTGCTCTCCCGGTACGTGGACGCGATCGTCATCCGCACCTTCTCCGACCAGCGGCTCGCCGCGCTCGCCGCCGCCTCGGCCGTGCCCGTGGTCAACGCGCTCACCGACGGCTTCCACCCCTGCCAGCTGCTCGCCGACCTGCTCACGGTGCGGGAACGGTGCGGCGGCACCGCCGGGCGGGTCCTCGCGTACGTGGGTGACGCGGCGAACAACATGTCCCACTCCTACCTGCTCGCCGGCGCGGCGGCGGGGATGCACGTGCGGATCGCCGGCCCCTTCGGTCACGACCCGGATCCGGCGGTGGTTTCCCGCGCCGCCGAGGTCGCGGCCTGGACCGGGGGATCGGTGCAGGTGCTGCGCGACCCGAGGGAGGCGGTCGACGGGGCGCACGTGGTGGCGACCGACGCCTGGACGTCGATGGGCCAGGAGGGCGACGGGCTGGACCGGTCCACCCCGTTCTGGCCGTACCAGGTCAACAAGGACCTGCTCGCCGCGGCCGACCCGGACGTGGTGGTGCTGCACTGCCTGCCCGCCCACCGCGGCGAGGAGATCACCGACGAGGTGATGGACGGTCCGCACAGCGCGGTGTTCGACCAGGCGGAGAACCGGCTGCACGCGCAGAAGGCGCTGTTGGCCTGGCTGATGGGAGGCGAACGGTGACCGGCCCGACGAGCAAGACCGCCCGCCACGCGCGGATCGCGGCGCTGGTCCGGGACAAGCCCGTTCGCTCCCAGACCGAGCTGGCCGACCTGCTCGCCGCCGATGGCATCCACGTGACCCAGGCGACCCTGTCCCGGGACCTGGAGGAGCTGGGCGCGGTGAAGGTGCGCGGCACCGACGGCGGCCCGGCGGTCTACTTCATCCCGGAGGAGGGCCGCCCGCCGCTGCGCCCGGCCGAGCAGGCTCCGGCCCGGCTGGTCCGGCTGCTGCGCGAGCTGCTCACCAACACTGACGCCAGTGGCAACCTGGCCGTGCTGCGCACCCCGCCGGGCGCCGCCCAGTTCCTGGCCAGCGCGCTGGACCGCTCCGGGCTGCCGGAGGTGGTGGGCACCATCGCCGGCGACGACACCATCCTCGTCGTCGCCCGCGACCCGGCCGGCGGGGCCGCCCTCGCCGAGAAGCTGTCCGACTGGGCGCGTAGCGGCCAGCCGGAGACCCGTACTGACGATGCTGTGAAGGAGACCCAATCGTGACCGACAGGGTTGTTCTGGCGTACTCCGGGGGGCTGGACACCTCGGTCGCCATCCCTTACCTGGCCGAGCAGACCGGCGCCGAGGTGATCGCGGTCGCAATCGACGTCGGCCAGGGCGGCGAGGACCTCGACGTCATCCGCAAGCGGGCGCTGTCCTGCGGCGCCGTGGAGAGCGTGGTGGTCGACGCGCGGGAGGAGTTCGCCGCCGACTTCTGCCTGCCCGCGCTGCGCGCCAACGCGCTCTACATGGACCGCTACCCGCTGGTCTCCGCCCTCAGCCGGCCGCTGATCGTCAAGCACCTGGTGGCCGCGGCCCGCACCTACGGCGGCACCATCGTCGCCCACGGCTGCACCGGCAAGGGCAACGACCAGGTGCGGTTCGAGGTGGGTATCGGCGCTCTGGCGCCGGACCTGAAAGTGCTCGCCCCGGCCCGGGACTTCGCCTGGACCCGGGACAAGGCCATCGCGTACGCCCAGGACAAGGGGCTGCCGATCGACGTGTCGCACTCCTCGCCGTACTCCATCGACCAGAACCTGTGGGGCCGCGCGGTGGAGACCGGCTTCCTGGAGGACATCTGGAACGCGCCGATCGAGGACCTGTACGCGTACACCTCGGACCCGGCGGGGGACCACGAGCCGGACGAGGTGGTCATCACCTTCGACGCCGGCGTGCCGGTGGCGGTCGACGGTGAGACGCACACCCCGTACGAGGTGATCGTCGCGCTCAACCAGCGGGCCGGCGCGGCCGGCGTGGGCCGGCTGGACATGGTGGAGGACCGGCTGGTCGGCATCAAGAGCCGCGAGGTGTACGAGGCGCCCGGCGCGATCGCGCTGATCACCGCCCACCAGGAGCTGGAGGCGGTCACGGTGGAGCGGGATCTGGCCCGGTTCAAGCGCGGCGTGGACCAGCGCTGGGGCGAGCTGGTCTACGACGGGCTGTGGTTCTCGCCGCTCAAGCAGGCGCTGGACGCGTTCATCGACCAGTCCCAGAAGCACGTCAGCGGCGAGGTGCGGCTGACCCTGCACGGCGGCCGGGCAGTGGTCACCGGCCGGCGTTCCGAGGCCAGCCTGTACGACTTCGGCCTGGCCACCTACGACACCGGTGACACCTTCGACCAGTCGCTGGCCAAGGGCTTCGTACAGCTGTGGGGCCTGCCCAGCCGGCTGGCCGCCGCCCGCGACGCGCGGCTGTCCGGTTGATATGAAATGAGTGTGACCGCTCAGCAGAATCCCCACCGGCTGTGGGGCGGCCGGTTCCGCGGCGGGCCGGCGGAAGCGCTGGCCCGGCTGTCGGTGAGCGTGCAGTTCGACTGGCGGCTGGCCCCGTACGACCTGGCCGCCTCCCGGTCGCACGCGCGGGTGCTGGCCCGGGCCGGCCTGCTCGACGCGGACGAGCTGGGACGGATGCTCGCCGCGCTGGACGACCTGGAGTCGGCCTGCGCGGCGGGCGAGTTCCGCCCCACGGTCGACGACGAGGACGTGCACACCGCCCTGGAACGCGGCCTGATCGAGCGCATCGGCTCGCTCGGCGGCAAGCTGCACGCGGGCCGGTCGCGCAACGACCAGGTCGCCACCGACCTGCGGCTGTACCTGCGCGACCACGCCCGCGGGGTGGCCGCCAGGATGGTGGAGCTGGCCGACGCGCTCGTGGAGCAGGCCGCCCGGCACGTGCAGACCCCGGCGCCGGGCATGACCCACCTGCAGCACGCCCAGCCGGTCAGCTTCGGCCACCAGCTGCTCGCCCACGTCCACCCGCTGCTGCGCGACCTGGACCGGCTGCGCGACTGGGACCGGCGGGCCGCACTGTCCCCATTGGGCGCCGGGGCGCTGGCCGGATCGTCGCTGCCGCTGGACCCGGTGCAGGTGGCCCGCGAGCTGGGCTTCACGGCGCCGGTCGCCAACTCCATCGACGCGGTCGCCGACCGGGACTTCGTGGCCGAGTTCCTGTTCGTCACCGCGCTGGCCGGGGTGCACCTGTCCCGCCTCGGCGAGGAGCTGGTGCTGTGGACCTCCCAGGAGTTCGGCTGGGTGGAGCTGGACGACGGGTTCGCCACCGGGTCGTCCATCATGCCGCAGAAGAAGAACGCCGACATCGCCGAGCTGGCTCGGGGCAAGGCGGGCCGGCTGGTGGGCGGATTGGTCACCGTGCTCACCATGCTCAAGGGCCTGCCGCTGGCGTACGACCGGGACATGCAGGAGGACAAGGAGCCGGTCTTCGACGCGGTCGACACGATGGAGCTGGTGCTGCCCGCGCTGGCCGGGATGGTCTCCACCATGACGGTGCGGGTGGACCGGCTGGCCGAGGCCGCGCCGCACGGCTACACACTGGCCACCGAGGTGGCCGACTGGCTGGTCCGGCAGGGCGTCCCGTTCCGCGAGGCGCACGAGGTGACCGGCCAGCTGGTGGCGCTGTGCGTGGCCCGCGGCTGCGCGCTGGACGAAGTGTCCGATGAGGACCTTCAGCGGGTGAGCCCGCGGCTGACGCCGGACGTACGCCAGGTGCTGTCGGTGCACTCGGCGCTGGCCGCCCGGACGACGCCCGGCTCGACCGGCCCCGGCCCGGTCGGCGAGCAGCTCGCCGCGGTGGGTGACCAGCTGGACAGGTGGCGCGAGTGGGCGAGCGAATCGGTGGTGCCGCGCTGACCTCGCTCGGCGAGCTGCTCGCCGGTCCGGTGGTGCCGGCCGCCCGGGGCCTGCTCGGCTGCCTGCTCACCGCGGGTGGGGTCACCGTGCGGCTGACCGAGGTGGAGGCGTACTCCGGGTCCGGGCAGGACGCGGCGTCGCACGCGTACCGGGGGCGCACCGAGCGCAACGCGGTGATGTTCGGCCCGCCCGGGTACGCGTACGTCTACTTCACCTACGGCATGCACTGGTGCCTCAACGTGGTGTGCGGCCCGCCCGGCTTCGCGTCCGCCGTCCTGTTCCGCGCCGGCTCCATTGTGGAGGGTGTGGAGACGGCCCGCGCCCGCCGGCCCCGGATCCGGCAGGAACGCGACCTGGCCCGTGGACCCGCCCGACTCACCGCGGCGCTCGGCATCGACCGCTCCGCCTACGGGACGTCCCTCTTGGACGGTACGGGCCCGGTCCAGCTGCGGCCGGCCCCCTCCCCGGTGCCGGACGAGATGGTGGCGTGCGGCCCCCGCGTAGGTGTGGTGGGCGACGCGGACCGGCCCTGGCGATTCTGGATTCTCGGGGACCCGACGGTCAGCGCCTACCGCCGGCACAGCCCGCGCCGCCGCCGCAACGATCAGGCACCGGAGTGATCGACGAAGAACCCGACGAGGCGGCTTGACCAGCCATCCAACCGATCCCGTTTCCTAGGCCGACGTCGCCCTGGTGACAGTGGTTCACGTGTTCGGCCACGGACGTATCGCGCTTGGTGCCGCCGGCGGCCCCGACTCGCCGGCCGGCGTGTGCGACCCTGGGCGTGCATCCGGGAGGGGCGTGCATGGAGACGAAGGCTGCGGAGATCGCCAGGGAACAGGAGTACTTCGACCGGGCGGCGAAGTTCCGCGCGGAGAAGCGGGCGACGCTGGGTGAGGCGGCCCGGGCCGCCGCGGACCCGAAGGCCGCGGCGCGCCTCAAGACGTACGCCGAGGCCGCCCGCGAGGCGGCCGGCGGGGCCGACGAGGCGGTCGCTGTCGGTCAGACCGAGGACACCTCCGGTGAGGTTCTCTACATCGGCCGGCAGCTCATCCGCGGCGACTCCGAGGTGCTCGTGGTGAACTGGCAGGCGCCGGCCGCGGCGCCGTACTTCGAGGCCAGTCACGCCGATGCCCGCGGCCTGCGCCGCAAGCGGACCTTCGTGTGCACGGGCAACACGATCCAGGACTTCACCGACGTGGTTTTCGCGGAGATCGCCGAGGCGGTGGACAAGCACCTGCTCGACGAGCTGGCCCGCGGGCGCACCGGCGCCATGCGCGACATCGTCGCGACCATCCAGGCCGCCCAGTACGAGCTCATCCGTGAGCCGATGGAGCAGGTGCTGGTGATCGAGGGTGGACCGGGCACGGGCAAGACCGCCGTCGCCCTGCACCGGGTGTCGTGGCTGCTGTTCCACCACCGGGACCGGCTCCGGCCGGCGGACGTGCTGGTGGTCGGGCCCACGCCGACCTTCGTCCGCTACATCGACCGGGTCCTGCCCGGCCTGGGGAACGGCGAGGTAGAGCTGCGGGAGCTGGCCAGGCTCGCCCCCGATGTCCAGCGTGGACGGTCGGAGCCGGTGGAGGTGAGCCGGCTCAAGGGCGACGCGCGGATGGCCGGCTTGCTGGCCCGCGCCCTGGAGGCCCGGATCGGCGCGCCCGAGCCCGCGGAGCGCCTGCTGTTGGGCGGACGCTTCGTGACCCTGCCCGGCGCCGAGGTGGCCAGCGTCCTGGCCGAGTGCCGCGCCGCGCCGCTGCCCTACGCCGCCCGCCGCCAGCTGTTCCGCGAACGGCTGGCGCAGCTGGTCGCCGACCGGGCCGGGACCGCGGCCGGCCCGGATCCCGCGCCGGCACTGGCCAACCTGGTTGAGCGCCTGTGGCCGCCGCAGTCGCCAGCCGCCTTCCTGCGTGACCTGTTCGGTTCCCGGCCACGGCTGGCGGCCGCGGCGGGCGGGGACTTCACCCCCGAAGAGCTGGCCGCCCTGTACCGGCGCGGCGCGGACCGGGTCTCCGAGGAGGTCTGGTCCGCGGCCGACCTGCCGCTGCTGGACGAGCTGGACGAGCTCATCAACGGGGTCGAGCACGCGTACGCGCACGTGGTCGTCGACGAGGCCCAGGACCTGTCCCCGATGCAGCTGCGCAGTGTGGCCCGCCGCTGCGCGACCGGCTCGATGACCTTGGTCGGTGACATCGCCCAGTCCACCGGCGTGTGGGCACGGGACAGCTGGGACGAGGTGACCTGCCACCTGCCCGCGGGACCGGTCGCCGTGCGCGCCCTACGGTACGGCTACCGGGTGCCGCGGCAGGTGTACCAGTTCGCGGCGCGGCTGCTGCCGGTGGCGGCACCGGCGGCCCAAGCGCCCGAGGTGGTGCGGGACGGGCCGGCCGAGCCCGCGGTCCACCGTGTCGGGTTGGCGGACCGGGCCGGTAGGGTGGCGGAGCTTGCCGGGGCGCACGCCGCGGAGGGCCGGTTCGTGGGCATCGTCTGCCCGCCGCGCTGCCGCCGCGAGACCGAGGCGGCGCTGTCCGCCACCGGTATCGCGTGGAGCAGCGCCGAACGCGGGGAGCTGGGCGCATCGGTCAACGTGGTCGGCCCACGCGAGGTGAAGGGTCTGGAGTTCGACGCGGTGGTGGTCGTCGAGCCCGAGCAGATCGTCGCCGGGGACGACCGCGGCCACCGGCTGTTGTACGTGGCGCTGACCCGGACCACCCGGTACCTGGACATCGTCTGCGTCGGCGAGCCCCTGCCGCTGTCCCTGCCGGCGGGCACCGACCAGGACCGGGCGCCGAACGGCACCCCGGCCACGTTCACCGATCGGGATGCGCACCGGCTGGCCGAGCACCTGGCGGCGCAGGTCCGCGCCGCGGCACCGCAGGCGTACTGGACCGACGTGCTACGGCAGGTCGAGCGGATATTGGGAGTAGCCTCCGGCGAGGTGAGCTAGCGTGCGGCGGGCGCCTGCCGGCTGATCGACTCGGAGTCCAGCCGGCGGCCGACGGTCCACTGCACGAGCGACTGCAGTACCTGTTCCTTGGTGGCCTTGCTGGCCACGGTGATGCCCAGCTCTCTCGCCACCGCCCGCAGCTGCGGAACGGTGAGCTTGAGGTCGATGAGGTACTGCCGCGCCGCTGCCGTGTCGCCGAACGCGGCGAGGTCGGCGCGGACCTGCTGCGCCGGCACCGTGGCCGCGGCCGCCGGCCGTGTGCGGGCGGCGGTGCGGCCGCCCTTGGGCACCAGCTCCAGCCTGGCCGTGCCGTCGGCCAGGTCGCGCAGCTGGTCGGCGGGGAGCTTGCGGACGAACTCCGCCACCTTCAGCAGTACGGCGTGGGCAAGGTCTGCCGCGTCGGCCACGGGTACTCCTAGATCCGGATCTTCGCCAGGAACTCGCTGGCGAGCTGCTGCAGTTCGTACTGCACGGTCGGGTTGGCGTTGGGGGTGAGCACCGCGGGGATGCCCTCCTCACCGGTAGGTCCGAACAAGGTCTTGTTTTCCCTGATCCCCTGCTGGAACACCGGTACCTCGATCGAGCTGGGCTGGGCGATGTAGTTGCGCTGCGCGTTGATCGGACCGCCGCTGCCGTACTGGATCATCGTCAGCACCACGCCGAGGATGGTGGGGTTGATCTGCGTGCCGGCCGGGCCCACCACCCGGTTGTAGTCCGAGACCAGCTCGGAGATCTTCCGGCGCAGGTAGTCGATGCCCAATGTGGACAGGTAGTCCGGCTTCGCCGGCACCAGGATGTGCTCGCTGGCGACGATGCCGGTCCTGGTCACCATGGTGAAGTTGGGCGGGCAGTCGACCAGGATCACGTCGTACGCCTGGAACTGCGGATCCTCCAGCGCGTCGGCCAGGGCCCGGTGCAGGCGTAGGTACCGCGGGCTGCCCCGCTGGAAGCGGGAGCCGCCGAGCGCCGCGGCGAAGTCCAGGTCCACGTCGACCAGCTCGAGGTGCGAGGCGACCAGGTCCAGCTGTCCCGGGCCGTGCCGGGCGATGATCTCGTTGACCGCGGGCGGCGTCAGCACGTACTTGTGCAGCGGGTCGGGCGTGCCGGCGTCCAGCACCGAGCCGAACCACTGCAGGATCGTCGAGCTGTCGGCGAGCCGCTGCTCCCACTCCCGCGGCCGGTAGAAGGAGAAGGTGAGGCTCGCCTGCGGATCGAGGTCGACGAGGAGCACGCGTCGACCACGCCGGGCCACCTCCGCGCCGATGTTCGCGGCCAACGTCGTCTTGCCGACCCCGCCCTTGTAGTTGATGACGGAGACCACCGTCCCGGGCGAAGGCATGCAGGCAGCATAGACATCGCCGGCTCCGCCGGCCCTCGCCCGACCCCCCATCGGAATAGGGACCATCCCCGTATCCCGGTACGAGTGCCCCCATCGGACATGCAGACGATTTAGGGGTGCATCCCCGTCGCGCCCCGCATCCCGCAGCGGTTGACTGATTGTCCACCAATAGGGGATTGCCTGTCGGAGACGGGAGAGATGGAAAAGTCCTACACCGCGGCCGTTCTTGCCCGACGGGGGCTGCTCGCGCCCGGCCTGCCCCACCGCGTCGCGGCCCAGTTCCACGCGCTGCGGACGTGGGGGTACGGGCTGGCCGGCGAGCTGCGGTCGGCCGTCGCCCGCGACCGGGACGCCGTGGCGATCGTGGACGAGACGCGGGGCGAGCTGACGTACGGGCAGCTGCTGGCCCGTGCCGAGCGGCTCGGCCTGGCGCTGCGCGGGATGGCGAACATCCGCCCCGGCGACCGGGTCGGGCTGATGTGCCGCAACCACGCCGGCATGGTCGAGGCGATGCTCGCCACGTCCCTGCTGGGGGCGGACACGGTCCTGGTCAACACCGGGCTCTCCGGCCAGCAGCTCGCCGCCACCGCCGAAGAGCTGCGGATGCGCGTACTCATCCACGACCGGGAGTTCACCGAGCAGGCGGTCGCGGTCCCGGCCCGCAACGGCTACCGGCTCGCGGTGGGCGCCGACGCGGGCCCACGCCGGCCGAGGCCGCGCGGCGGCCGCACCGAGCCCGAGGTGCTGGTCGACCGCCTCGACGAGCACCAGGTCGAGGAGCTGATCCAGATCGCGCCGCCGGGCCAGTTGCGCCCGCCCGCGACGGAGGGCCGGACGATCGTGCTCACCTCGGGCACCACCGGCAGGCCGAAGGGAGCCCGGCGGCCCACGCCCCGCGGCCTCGCGCCGCTCGCGGCCATCCTCGGCCGGATTCCGCTCCGGGCGCGGTCCCGGATGCTCATCGCGGCGCCGCTGTTCCACACCTGGGGGTACGCGGCCCTGCAGGTCGCGCTGGCGCTGCGCGGGCGGATCGTCCTGCAGCGGCGGTTTGACCCAGTGGGGACCGTGCAGGCGTTGACGCGCAACCGCTGCCACGCGTTGTTCGCCGTGCCGGTCATGGTGCAGCGGTTGCTGGATGTCCCGGTGAGCAAGCCGCCCACCCTGCGGGTGGTGGCGGTGAGCGGATCGGCGCTGGTCGGCGGCCTGGCGACCAGGTTCATGGACGCGTACGGCGACATCCTCTACAACCTGTACGGCTCGACCGAGGCGTCCTGGGTCAGCATCGCCACCCCGGCGGAGCTGCGGCGGGCGCCGGGCACCGCCGGACGCCCACCGCGTGGCACCCGGGTCGCGATCCTCGACCGCGATGGCCGGCCGCTGCCGCCCGGCCAGGTCGGGCGGATCTTCGTCGGCAACGACATGCTGTTCGAGGGGTACACCTCGGGGCAGGGCCTGCCGATCCAGGACGGGCTGCTGGGCACGGGCGACCTGGGGCACCTCGACGACGGGTTGCTCTTCGTGGACGGCCGCGAGGACGACATGATCGTCTCGGGCGGGGAGAACGTCTTCCCGTCCGAGGTGGAGGACCTGCTCGCCCGGCTGCCCCAGGTGCGCGAGGTGGCCGTGGTCGGCGTGCCCGACCAGGAGTACGGCCAGCGGCTGGCCGCGTACCTGGCGCTGCATCCGGGGGAGACGCTGGACGCGGACGCGGTGCGCGGCTACGTGCGGCACTACCTGGCCCGGTTCTGCGTGCCCCGGGACGTCTACTACGTCCCCTCGTTACCGCGCAACGCGACCGGCAAGGTGGTCACGCGCGAGCTGCCCTACCGCTGCTAGGGCGGCGACCGGTTCGTGGGTACCGGCCGGGATGCGGAACAATCGCGGCTGTGAGTTTTCTCGACGACCTGCAGTGGCGTGGCCTGATCCAGGACTCCACCGACCTCGACGAGCTGCGTAGGCACCTGGACGCCGGGCCGGTGACCTTCTACGTCGGCTTCGACCCGACCGCGGCCAGCCTGCACGTCGGCCACCTCATGCAGGTGCTCACCGCGCGGCGGCTGCAGCTGGCCGGGCACCGCCCGCTGCTGCTGGTCGGCGGAGCGACCGGGCAGATCGGCGACCCGAAGGAGGAGAGCGAGCGCACCCTCAACCCGCCCGAGGTGGTCGCCGGCTGGGTGGACCGGATCCGCGACCAGGTGGCGCCGTTTGTGACCTACGAAGGAGACAATGCCGCCAGGCTGGTCAACAACCTGGACTGGACCGGCCCGATGTCGGTCATCGACTTCCTCCGCGACGTGGGCAAGCACTTTCCGGTCAACCGGATGCTGTCCAGGGAGGTGGTCCGGGCCCGGCTGGAGACCGGGATCAGCTTCACCGAGTTCAGCTACCAGCTGCTGCAGGCCAACGACTACTTCGAGCTGCACCGCCGGTACGGGTGCACGCTGCAGTTCGGCGGCTCGGACCAGTGGGGCAACATCACCGCCGGCGTCGACTACATCCGCCGGCGCGGCGGCGGCCCGGTGCACGCCTTCACCACCCCGCTGGTCACCAAGGCCGACGGCAGCAAGTTCGGCAAGACCGAGGGCGGCGCGGTCTGGCTGGACCCGCAGATGACCAGCCCGTACGCCTTCTACCAGTTCTGGATCAACGCCGACGACAGGGACGTCGTCCGGTACCTGCGCTACTTCAGCTTCCGCAGCCAGGAGGAGATCGCGCAGCTGGAGCAGCAGACCGCGCAGCGACCCGCGGCCCGGGCCGCCCAGCGTGCCCTCGCCGAGGAGCTGACCACCCTGGTGCACGGCGAGCAGGAGTGCCGGCAGGCGGTGGCCGCGAGCCAGGCGCTGTTCGGGCGCGGCCGGCTGGAGGAGCTGTCCGCGGGCACCTTGCGCACCGCGCTGGCCGAGGCGGGTCTGGTGGAGGTGCGCGGGCAGCTGCCCACCGCCGCCGCGCTGTTGAAGGAGGCGGGGCTGGTCAGCAGCATGAACGAGGCGCGCCGGACGATCGCCGAGGGTGGTGCGTACGTCAACAACGAGCGGATCGCCGACGGCGACGAGCCGGTGCCGGCCAGCGCCCTGCTGCACGGCCGCTACCTGGTCCTGCGCCGGGGCAAGCGGACGGTGGCCGGGGTGGAGGTGACGCCGTGACCGGCCCGCGCCGGCCGATTTGACGATCACGGCGGCGATCACGTAGCTTGACTGCGCCTGCGGCTCCGGGCCGGGCGGCGCGTCGAGTGCCGGCCGCGACCGGGGACGGGGTGCCGTACGGAAACGGCGGCCGGATCGCTCCACGGAGATCGATTTGGCGGCGCGGGACCGGACGGGTACGCTAGTCGGGCGCAGGGCACCGGACGCGATCGCAGACCGCGGTAGCGGGAATGCGGCGGCCGGCCTGCCGGACCCCTTACCCAAGCGACCGAGGCATCGGTGTGTGCTCGGGTCATGGGGTGAGACGAATGCCCCCTCGGTGGCCTTGTCCGTGATGGCTGGGTTGCTGGGTGCGCGTTTGTTTCTTGAGAACTCAACAGGGTGCTTGTGATGCCAGTGCCATTTTGGTTCCCGTTGGCGCCGGCCTCGTGTTTGGGGTTGGTGTTTGGGTTTCTTTTTGGCGGTTTTTGCCAGGGTTTTT